>JAEEGG010019719.1_pt1 | contig 13567 bp, 11 predicted proteins | sample 9134161 | NCBI WGS metagenome assembly JAEEGG01 (sample SAMN16246543, study PRJNA631951) | gut metagenome | biome: gut microbiome; feature: rumen; material: CR-attached | host: Bos | place: Iran: Karaj | collected 2018-10 | reverse complement strand
ATGGTGATACCGCCCTGATCCTGGAACTTACAGCCCATGTTGATGAATACTCTTTCACCAACGACGGTGTTCTTACCACAGTCGGTATGAAACGGAGGAAACATGCCTACCGTCTTGGGTACCTCACGCCCCCAAAGCTGTTCCAGCAAATCGTGCAACTGCTCTGGAGTATGATACTTGCCGTTAATCTCTGCTGTTATCTTCAGTGCCTCCTGTGACAGCTGATGGAACATCATGTGGACATCACCACCGCCAACGACGGGTTTGCCCGATGCTATGTAATCACGAAATTCTTGTATTGTCATTGTTCTTTATTTCCATTTTACCACATCTAAATCATTCTTATACAGGCACATACTTTGAGCGAATAGCCTTTGGAAGTTTCGATGCAATGAGTTGGTAGGACTCTTTAATCAACCCCTTTACTATTGCTTCGTCCATTTCTTCGTAATAGACATCGCTCCAGTGCGTCTTGTTCCAATGATAAGCGGGTCTCACGGCTGAGAATTGTTCTCTGAGTTCGATATTCCTGTCTGGTGACAGTTTCAAGGCAATTCTTGCAACTCCGTCCTTCATATCATACTTGCCACCGCCTAACCATAGGCAGACGAAAATCTTTCCCTCCAAGCGGAAGTTAAGAATATCATCACCAAACGCTTGGTCTTCGGTCACTCCTGGGAGTGACAACGTGTACTCTCTGACTTGCTCAATGTTCATAACCACTCAAAATTTACTTCTCCGGCACCAATCTCAAAGTGGTATTTGGCAATGCCTAAATCCATCTTTGTATAACCAATCATGGAGAAACCTTTCTTTGCCCTCACTTGATGGCGATTGTTTCTCATACCGATATACTCAAACGAAAATTTCTGCTGGTTTACGGCTGTTGGAGCAAGCAAAGCAGCTTCAATTCCTTTCTTGAACCATAACGGTGTGATGTCGCTGATATTACTTACTTGCTCGACGGTCTTGATCTTATGACCGACACCTTGCGTCTCACCATAGCCGATGGCAATGTAGCAGGCAATCTTTTCACCTTCGTCAAGCACATACGTTCCTGGCACCTTGGAGTAGGAGAGACCTACCCAACAGGTGTTCAGTCCGAGAGTCTGGGCAAGCAGTACAAGTTGTTCGCCATAATAGCCAATGCGTTCATCGAGATCATCTGACTTGAACTTCGTTCGAGCCTGCTCACGCTCGGGAGAGTCTAAACTAGTTTTGCTCTCCTCTCGCTGACTCGCAGCCTTCTTTCCAGCCATGACAATATAGTTGTTGACATGACGGAATTTGCCGTATTTGGCAAGCGTTCCTTGAAACGCCTTTGGTTCGTTCAGGATAAGTTGCATATGTAGCCTTCCTTCCTGGTTCAACTCCGTAATCTTGTCAACGAGCACTCTGACTGTTTCATCAGCCAAAGGCAGTTCCTTGTATGCCCTTACACTGTGCCGGGCTTGAATGGCTTCTTGTACTGTCATGCTATTCTTTATTTGTTTACATGATATATCAACCCATTTTACGGATTTAGCAGATTTTTCGCTTTAATGTCGGTAAGTCACTGAGATATTGGTTTTATTGTCAGATGTCGCTCGTAGCGGGCGGGCTTGACCTGATAGCCGGGCAGCACATAGCAGGCCGTACAGCCTACGCCTGTGGTGTTGTAGTCCAGGTTCAGGGTGATGCCGTCCTGCTTTTGCAATTGGTAGGTATATACCGCCTTCGTCAGGTTGTCGGTGCTGTAGTGGTAGGCGTTGAAGTTGAACGGCTCATCCATCGCAAAGCGCAGTCCCAGTCCAGATTTATTGCTCATGGCAAGCCAGCGGTTGTCGCACCGCAGGCCGCAGTCCTGTGGAATGAGGTAGGGTTCGAACATATCGTCCACATTGTTCTCATAGATGCCGATGGCATAGCCGGTCTTGCGGTCTGGATAGTTCTCCTCAGGTCCACGGCCGTACCACTTCACCTGTTGCAACGGGTCGATGAGCGTCATGGTCAGTCCGATGCGGGGCAGGAGAGCAGGCATCGGGCCTTCGGGCTCAAGGATGTGATGCAGGGCGATGGTTCCGTCGCCGTTGATGCGGTATTCATAGACCTCAGAGAAGCCTGAATAGCGCAGGCCGGTGATATAGGCATCGAGCGATGTGTTGACGGGTGCCCCGAATTGTGAGAAACAGCGTACGTTGATATACACCTGACCGTTGGCTTCGAAGGCCTGACAAGAGATGGGGATGCGGGTGATGGCATCCAGGTTGTTGCTGTAGAACTCGTTGGCTATCTGCCCGCCGTTCCAGGGCTTGCGGTTGTTGTAGGTGATGTTCCATTGATCCCAGCCGTCAACTTCAAGTGCCAACGGTGCACGCCAGACGTTCAACTGCATTGGCGACTTGAGCAGTTCCTGTCCGCCCTGTCGGATGCTGAAGAGTTGGCCGTCGGGTGTGAAGGTGTAGGAGAAGCCTTCTCCGCTCACGGTGATGGAGTCGTTTGTCTGGCTCAACACAGCCTTCCCAACGGTTTTGTCAGACGGTGTGGCCAACTGTTGCCAAGGCAGTTCCAACTGGTCCCACGCAGCCACGTGCCCCTTCTGCGCCCATAGCTCGTCGGCCTTCAGTGCGCTGGTTATCATTAGTCGGTATTCGCAGCCTGGCTTGATGGCAGGACGGTTGTAGGGCAGGGTGATGACTTTCTTGCTGAGCGGCTCCACATCAGGACTGATCGTGCCCTGCTGCAGACAGACACCGTCTTCGTAGAGCTCCCATTTCATATCGTAATAAGAGGTGTTGAGGAAATGGTTCCTGTTCCAGATCTCTACTGTACCATTGTCGGCACTCAGCAACCGGCATGATACGGGCTGGGCTGATTTCTTCATCTGATAGATTTCCGGCTGTACGGTTCTGTCGGGCCATATCGTTCCGTAGGTGCGGGCACCGATGCCGTAGCTGAAATAAGTACCCTCCTGCTGCTCCGTCTCGAAGTCAAGATTGAGCAACTGGCCTGAATTGTCGGCAATGACGACATTATCCATCAGCGCATCGCAGATATACACATGGGTGTCCTGTCCGTGGGTCTGTTCGTTACGGCCGATGTTTACGGGGAACGGGGCGTTGATGATGTTGCCCTGTGCCTCCATCTGTGCCACCTCTGTGTTGTCGATGCTTACGGTCATCTTCTTGCCGTCGTAGCAGGCTTCCACATGGTGCCATTTGTTCTCCCAATCGGCGGGCAGTGGGGCCGATAGTTCGTACTTATGGTTGGTTGCCGCAGGTCTTCTACCGAAGGGGAATGCCTTGGGCTCGCCTTCTGAGGCTGGCGCCTTGTCGGTGTTGATGTAGAACACCAGCTGCTCTTTACCGTTCTGCTGAACGCCGAACTGCCATTCACCCTTGGTCACGAATGAGCCGCAGGAACTGATGAGTTTGCGGGGATAGACATCGAAATGGACGCTCAGGGTGTTGCCGGTCAGTTCCAGACAGTCATTACGATACACCTCCACCCACTCATCGTGGCCGCTCAGGTCGATTACATGATTCTTACGGTTACGGCTGTCGGCCACTAATTTGGCATTGCCCATGATATGCGCCATGACATCGTGGCCTGATTTGTCCTTGAGCCTACGTGCAGGCTGGGTAAGTCCAGGCGACACGAAGTCCCATACGGCACCGCCGATGCAGCGCTCATGGGTATAGACGGCGCGCCACATCTCGTCGAACATACCGCCGCTGTTGCCTGCTACCGATATATACTCATCCATGAACGACGGGCGCACGTCACCGTCACCGTGTTTTCCCACCCTGAGGTCAAGAGCCAGGGCAGTAGGGTAGCGTGGACCGATGATATCCTCTGCGGGATGACTGTAGGCATTGCCACCGTACATCCACCAGCGGGTGTGGTCGTATTTGCGCCCTTCGGCAATCACCTCGCCGATGTTAGGCCCCTCGCCGCTCTCGTTGCCAGCGCTCCAGAAGAGCACCGCAGGCTGGTTTCTGTCACGCAGCACCATGCGGCGCACACGTTCACGATACATCGGTATAAATCGTTTGTCGCCAGAAACCCATTCGGTGGCATGTGCCTCTACGCCTGCCTCGTCGATGATGTACAGCCCATAGCGGGCGGCATATTCCAGATAGCGCGGTACGGGGGGATAGTGGCTGGTGCGCACACCGTTGAAGCCAAACTGCTTCAGGATGGTCATATCCTTCTTGACCAGTTCGTCGTTCACGGCATGGCCGTTGTCGGGATCCTGCATATGTGAACACTGGGCATTCACCTTCAGCGGCTTACCGTTGAGATAGAACACGTTGTTGCGCATCTCAGTCTCCTTGAAGCCCACGTCCTGACGGGCATCCTCGGGCGTGTTTTCTGATAGCCGCTTGCCGGTGGCAGCATCCACGAGGTACATCTTGAGGTTATACAGATTCGGTGTCTCTGCCGTCCATTTCAAGGGGTTGCTGATATGCTTGCTCATGTTCAGCGTCAATGTGCTGCTGCCGTTGGCGAATGTTGCCGCCTGACTTTCCATTCGTGCCACCTCTTTTCCATTGGCACCGGTCAGCACGGCCTGCACCTTAAGGGGAGTCGTAATTGGCTGCTTGTCATAGCTTCTGACGCTTACCTCGATGTTCAGGTCGGCATCTCGGTAATCCTTGTCCAGATCGGTAGTCACATACCAGTCGAACAGACGGGTCTTGGGCGTGGCATAGAGATAAACATCGTCGAAGATGCCTGCCAGGCGCCAGTAGTCCTGACCCTCGAGATAAAAGCCGTCGCTGTATTTGATGACCTTCATGGCCAGCGTGTTGCGGCCTTTCTTCAGATACTTTGTAATATTGTACTCGGCAGGCTCCTGAGCTCCCTCATTGTAGCCCACTTCCTGACCGTTGATCCACAGAAACGATGCCGATGCCACCTTCTCAAAACGCAAAAAGATCTCCTCTCCATTCCAGTCGGAGGGAATAGTGAAGGTGGTGCGGTAGGCACCTGTTGGGTTGTAGTCGCGTGGTGTCTTGGGTGGGTCGGCCTTGAATGGCGCCGACACGTTGCGGAACAGCGGGTCGCCGTAACCCCTCATCTCCCAGTTTGAAGGCACATCGATGGTGCCCCACTTGGCATCTGGGAATTTCTCCTCGAAGAAGTTGCCTGGTATCTCCTGAGGTGTATTGCCGTAAAAGAACTTCCACTTGCCGTTGAGCAGCACGTGATGTCCCGGGATGTAATAGGCACGCGACTCTTCCTGCCCGTATTCAAATACATCGAGGTTTTCGATGAAATGATACAGGTCATCAAACCGTGATGCCTTCTCTGTCATTCCCGAGCCAAGCTCGCCTACCCGTTGCCTTTGTGCCGATGTCGCCACCATAGCCAGTATCATCAGCAGTGTCGTGAATAACTTTCTCATAAGTTGATACGATTATATGTCTTTAATGTTTATGTTTGATTTGCGGTAGCCCATGCCGGTGACATGACAGATCAAGGTGCCTGTCTGATTGGTTACACGAACCTCTACTGATGGTATCTTATGATGATTAGCCACAAAAATGGCTTCGGCACGCAGATGGTCGCCCTCTTTGGCACTGGCCACAAACATGATATTGTTTGAGATACCGAAGGTTAGTTGGCCACTCTGGTTCATCAATGCGGCTATGGCAAGATCGGCCAGAGTGAAAAGTGCCCCACCCTGACACACACGACCACCATTCAAATGTTCTGCCGTGACGTTCATCTCTGCTATAGCGTGATGCTCGTCAACTACGACAAGCCTGCACCCTGCATTAGCCGCAAAGCGGTCTGTCTGATTAAGTAATTCTTTAATATTCATGTATTTGTAACACTTTTGCCTGCAAAGATACAAAAAAACTATTAATTCGAACTCATATATTAATATTTTTGTATCTTTGCAGGCGAAGAAGATACTGTTTCTACATCAGTTTTATGCCAGAGCGACGGACATTTATAGCCATCGACCTGAAGTCGTTTTATGCTTCAGTGGAGTGTGTGGACAGAGGGCTTGACCCGCTGACCACCAATCTCGTGGTGGCTGATGTAAGCCGCACAGAGAAAACAATATGTCTGGCTGTATCTCCATCGCTGAAAGCATATGGCATTGGCGGAAGGGCGCGGCTCTTCGAGGTGGTACAAAGGTTGCGGGAGGTCAATTACGAACGACAGAGCAAGGTGCCAAGTCATCGTCTGACGGGCAAATCCACATCCGACATAGAATTGAAAAAGCATCCGGACTGGGCTGTTGACTATATTGCCGCACCACCACAGATGGCACACTATATTGAAGTCAGCACTGAGATCTACAAGACTTATCTGAAGTATGTTGCGCCAGAAGACATCCACGTCTATTCCATCGACGAGGTAATTATGGATGTAACGGCTTATCTTGGCAGTTATAAACTGACGGCTCATGAGTTGGCTATGAAGATGATTCGCGACGTACTGAGTCAGACGGGTATCACTGCCACGGCTGGCATCGGAACGAATATGTATCTCTGTAAGGTGGCAATGGATATTGTTGCGAAGAAGATGCCTGCCGACAAGGATGGCGTACGAATAGCCGAACTGGATGAGATGTCGTATCGTCGTGAACTCTGGGACTATCGTCCGCTGACGAAGTTCTGGCGAGTAGGACGCGGTATTGCGGAGAAGTTGGCGATATATGGTATTGACACCATGGGTAAACTGGCCAGAATGTCCATGCAAAATGAAGAAATGCTTTATCGGCTATTCGGTGTGAATGCGGAGCTGCTGATAGACCATGCCTGGGGATGGGAGCCCTGTACGATGGAGGCTGTGAAGGCATATCGGCCAGAAACCAACTCCTTCAGTAGCGGACAGGTATTGCAAGAGCCTTACGACGCGAAGAAAGCCCGTGTGGTGATACAAGAGATGGCAGAAGGAATGGCTCTTGACTTGGTATCAAAGCGACTGGTGACTGACCAGCTGGTATTAACCGTAGGCTATGATGCAGAGAACCTGACACGCCCTGAAATCCGTGATAAATATCATGGTGAGATTACCAACAATTACTACGGCAAGGCTGTGCCAAAACATGCTCATGGCACGTTCAACTTCGAAAAGCCGACATCATCATCAAGACAAATCATGGATGGTGCAGCAGAACTCTTTGACCGTTGTGTGAATCCTGACTTGCTGATTCGTAGACTTAATTTGACCACGAACCATGTGGTATCGGAGGCATCTATCGCTGCAAAGGAAAATGCGCCCCAGCAGCTCGACCTCTTTACCGACTACGAGGCTTTGGAAAAGCAAAAGCAGGAAGAGAAGGCAAAACTCGACAAAGAGCGTCGAATGCAGGAAGCACAGTTAAAAATCAAACAGCGTTTCGGTAAGAACGCCATCCTCAGAGGTCTGAACTTCGAAGAGGGTGCCACCGCAAAGGAACGCAATAAACAAATAGGAGGACATAAAGCGTAGTACATTAAACATTAAAGATTAAACATTGTAAATGGGAAATTACGACGATATCATCAATCTGCCACATTACGAGCCAAAGCATCATCCGAGGATGTCGATGTGGAACCGTGCAGCCCAGTTTGCACCTTTTGCCGCATTGACTGGCTACGATGATGCCATCCGCTCGGCTTTGCCGCCTGACGATGACGAAAAGCAAAACGAGGAATCCCAATTCTGAGATTCCCCGCAAGTCCTCTTTCGAGGCATATAGTAGAGTTTACGGAGTTACCTACGTCCGCCAAAGTGACCACCGTTACTGCGATTCGTATTCATTGCCATGTGACGGTCAGCATAGAAGCGAGAGTCACGATGGTTGTTTCCGCCCTTATAGGTAACGAATACCTTGGGGTGTGCATTGTAGAAATGCCCTCTGTTATAGTGAGAGTACACTGCAAAGGTCCAGCCGCCAGCCTTCCAAGCTACAGGACGATAGAAGTGAGCCAGGCTCATGTACTTGTCGTACTGCCAGCTGTTCAGCACATAGCGAAGGTCAGCATTGCGGCGATCCCACCAGATACCGAATACATCACCATGTCCGTTCAGACTCATCAGGTAGTCGAGATTGATCTCGTAAACTGCCTCATACTGTGCAGCGGTGAGGTTCAGCTCGTAAGCCATCTTGTCGCTCAGGAAGAGAGCCTCGTTCTTTGCTGCGTTATAGCTCATTGCGTTGGCCGAGATAGTCATGACCATCATCACTGCCATAAACATCATCTTCTTCATATCGTTATCTCCTATACTTTAAAGAGTTAAACATTTTGTTTCTTGTTTGCAACGGCAAAGTACGGCATTTTTCTTGATAATAACAAAGGATTATACCTATTTTGGTAGGGTGATTTTCCTATTTCGAATTAGGGAAAATCCCCCAAAGGGTATTAAGAGATTTTTGCAGATGTTCGTTATAGCGAAGCAAGTGAAAGCAGGAAGGCGGTGTGGCAACCGGAATAGGGAGAGTCGGCAAGGTCGAGCATGCCACCTTGCTGTATCATCATCCTGCGACTGAGGGAAAGTCCGATACCACTGCCTGTGCGCTTCGTGGTAAAGAAAGGTACGAAGAGCGACTGACGATTCTCGGCTGGTATAGGCTGTCCGTCGTTGCCGATATACAGGAGGACTTGTGAATGCTGCGACAGATCCTCCCTGTCATGATCCATCACATCTACAACCATCTTCTTAGCATCGGCCTCCAAGGCATTCTTCGCTAAGTTCATCAGCACCTGGCGCAGCATACCCACATCGGCACTCACATTCAAGCCAGCCAGCACATGGATCTCCCACGACAGTTGGGGATAGGTACGACTCACATCATCGATGACAGAGCGCAGGTCCACAGGGCGTAACACGGGTTTCTCCAATTCCGACATCTTACGATAGCTGGTAACGAAGTCGCTCAGATGGCGCGAGGTGTCGTAGATGGCCTGAATGCCATTCTCAAGTGGCGTGTCCTTCACGTCAGCACGACCCAGCAATGACTGGCTGATACTGGTGATGGGTGCTGTGGCGTTCATCATCTCATGAGTGAGCACACGGGTGAGTCGCTCCCACGATTCCACCTCGTTCTGGCTCACCTGCTGGCGGATGGTCTCGCCCAACTGGTTCAGCGTCTCCTGCATGGCCCTTTCGCCTGAGAGCAAGCCATGAGTAGGCAGACGGAAGGTGAAGTCGTGATTGCGGATGGCCTCCTGCATCAAATGGGCACGAAGGCGCAACTTCCGCTGATGGGCCACAAACCACACCACGAAAGCCACCACGATTACACCTATTATTATATAGAACCAGATCATAATCTCTTCATCTTGTTATAGAGCGTCTGTCGAGTGATACCTAGAAGCTGTGCTGCTTGAGTCAGATTGCCATGACAGTGATCGATGGTACGACGGATATGATCCTTCTCCATCTCGTCAAGACTCACTATCTCGCTCTGCATGTCGAGCACATCCTTCAGTTTGTGCACCAGCTCATCATTGTCCCATGGCTTCGTGATGAAGTCGGCAGCACCGTTCTTCAGTCCCTTCACAGCCAGATTCACGTCAGCATAAGCCGTCAGCAATACCACTGGCGTCTGCGGATGCTGTTTGCGGATGGCGCGAAGCCAAAACAGACCCTCATTGCCACTGTTCACACCAAGGGTAAAGTTCATGTCGAGCAATACGATGTCTATGGTTTGTTGTGCCATCAGTTTCAGGATATCCTCTGGCTGGGTGGTGGTCAGCACCTGCTCGAAAGTGCCGTCCAGCAAATACTGCATTGCCGTCAATATGGCGGCATTGTCATCAACGATTAATATAGTTCCGTAAGTGTTCATGCTGCAAAGATACGACTTTCTGTCTAAAAGTCATACAAAGAGGTGTATAAATTTTAGACAATCAGCCTCTGGGAGGATCAAAAAGCTTGGAACTTATGTAATAATCATATAATTTTGCATCAGAAAAATTAAGATTATCGCTATATGAAAAGGTTATTTACATCAAACACAGAGTCACAGAGTTACAGAGTTTTTATCTGTAGGTCAATCATCCTCTGTTTCTCTGTATCTCTGTGTTTGGATTCCGTTCAGGCTCAGACTGGTTGGACCATGCAACAATGCATGCAATATGCCGTTGAGCATAACCACGACGTGAAGCGGGCCGAGCTGGAACTCGACAACTACAAAGCCAGCAAGACTGGAGCTATTGGTAGGTTCCTGCCATCACTGGACGCCAGCATTGGCGCACAGTATAACTTCGGACGAGCCATCGACCCTGAGACCAATGGCTATACCGACGTCAGCACCTTTTATAATGGCTATTCCCTGTCGGCATCACTGCCTGTGTTCGATGGATTCAGTCGCGTACATGCCCTCAAGGCTGCCAAGGCCAGCGTGCTGATGGGACAGTCAGCCCTTCGACAGCAACAGGACCAGACGGCCCTCAACGTACTCCAGACTTACACTGAAGTGATGTTCCACCAAGGACTGGTCAAGATGGCTGAGGAGAAGCTGCAGGAGACAACGCTGCTGTTGGAGCAGACCCGACTGTTTGAAGAGGTGGGACGCAAGAGTGCTGCCGATGTGGCTCAGGTGGAATCGCAGCAGGCAGAAGCCGATTACGAGCTGACTCGCCAGCAGAATCTCTACGCCACTGCCATGCTGGAAATGAAGAAAGCCATGGGTTTTCCCCTCACCGATAGTCTTAGTCTCGTATTTGTTCCCACGGAGGAAACTGTCGGTTTCCACGGAGGAAACCCGGAGTTTCCTCGGAGGGAACACATCTTGAATAGCGAGCTATCTTCTGAGCTCCAGCAGGCTCGCTACCAGGTACAAACGTCGAAACACGAGTGGCATCAGGCCCGCGCATCCCTTCTCCCTGCTTTGTCGTTGAGCACGGGTCTGAGCACCACTTACTATAAGACCTTGGGCAACGATGCTGCAGAGTCATTCCGCAATCAGATGAAGAACAACATGGGTGAATACATCGGCGCCACGCTGAGCATTCCGCTCTTCAACCGCTTGCAGACCATCACTAGCATCCGCCGTGCGAAGAACAACTACCAGATAGCCCGCGAGGCCTACGAGCAGAAGCAACTGGAGCTCGATAAGCTGAGCAGAGAGGCTTGGCAAGACTGGCAGGGTTATCTGAAGCAGACCGTTCAGATGGAGAAGAAGGTAGAGGCCGACTCGATAGCCTATCAGCTGACACGCCGTCAGTTTGAGGAAGGTCTCTCAACCGCCATCGATCTGCACACCACCTCTTCGCAGCTGCTCAACTCGAAAGCCACCCTGCTGCAATGCCAGCTCATGGCAATGGTAAAGGAACAATTAGTTAGATATTATAACGGAGAAACGATATGGACAGAGTAATTGAAAAGACAAAGACGCAACGTCTGATAAAGCATTGGCCCTACGTGGCTGGTGGCATCGTGATATTGGTAATCATCACCTGGCTGGTGTTTGGCAATCACGCCTCAACGCTGAGAGTCGACAAGGATGAACTCACCATCAGCGAGGTGAAGAGCGCAGAGTTCAAGGACTATGTACGCACCAACGGACAGGTGCTGCCCATCCAGGTGGTGCAGATATCGCCAGAGGAAGGCGGCATTGTGATGGAGAAGGTGGTAGAGGAAGGTTCGCACGTGAAGAAGGGCGATGTAATAGTACGCCTTTCTAACTCGAACCTCGACCTGCAAATCCTGAATGCCGAAGCCGAACTGGCTGAGAAGCAGAACCTATTAAGAAACACCCAGGTAGCCATGCAACAGGACCGACTGAACAACCAGACGGAGCAGGCCCAGCTGGATATGGACACCCAGCGCAAGCAGCGTACCTACAACCAGAACAAACGACTCTATCAGGAGAAGCTCATCAGTAAGGAGGATTACCTGCAGTCGCAGGAGGACTACCAGCTCTCTGCCAAGAAGCGTTCGCTCGTTTCGAAGCGCCTGAAGCAGGACTCCATCTATCGCTCAGTGCAGATGGATCAGATGGAGGACAACCTTCAGAACATGCGCAAGAACGTGGTGCTGGTACGTCAGCGTAAGGACAAGCTCGAGGTGCGCTCTGCCATCGATGGCGAGTTAGGTCTGCTCGATGTGGAGCTGGGCCAGAGCATCCAGCCAGGCCAGAAGATCGGACAGCTCAACGATCTCAGCGATTATAAGGTTCAGGCACAGATCGATGAGCATTATATCGATCGCGTTCGCCAGGGACTTACTGCCACCTTCACCCGTGGCGACAAGCAGTATCAGTTGCAGGTTCGTAAGGTGTATCCAGAGGTACGCGATGGCAAATTCCGTTGCGACTTCATCTTCAAAGGCGAGCGTCCTGAGAACATCCGTACTGGTCAGACCTATTATATCGATCTGGAGTTAGGTCAGCCCGAGCAGGCCATCATCATTCCTCGTGGCACCTTCTTCCAGACCACAGGCGGACAGTGGATCTTCGTACTCGACAAGAGTGGACAGAAGGCTTATCGCCGTCAGGTTCGCATCGGACGTCAGAACCCGCAGCATTACGAGATCCTCGAGGGTCTGGAGCCAGGCGAGCGTGTGGTTACCAGCGGCTACGAGGCATTCAAGGATAACGAAGTATTAGTCATCAAGTAAACCTACGACAATGAAGACAATTATCAGAAACTTTACATCCATATTCAAGAAGTTTATTGCAGCAAACCTGTTGAATCTGTTGGGCTTGAGCCTGGCCTTCGCCTCGTTCTTCATCATCATGACACAGGTGAACTACGACTTGAGCTACAACAAGAGCATTACTGAGCATGAAAACGTGTTCCGCATGACGATGAAGTTAGGCCCAGGCCAGGAGGATTTCGGAGTAATGCTGCCTCGTCCTGTAGTAGAACATTTAGCTGCAGCTTCGCCTCATGTTACAGGTTATGGCGTGACTCAAGGTTGGATAAACCACGACCAGTTTCTGGTGAACAATCAGGAGTTCACACTCAATCTTAATTATGGCATCCGTGATTTCCTCAGCGTATTCAAGCCGAAAGTCATTAATGGCGACGTAACAGGTTTGAACCGAAGCGACAATATTGTATTACCACGCTCTGAAGCCATGCGCCTTTTCGGCACTACCGACATTGTGGGTAAAACCTTGAAATATAAGTGGGAGGACAATTCTTTCTACCATGTTTGTGCAGTGATAGAGGATTATCCTGATAACACCTTTCGGCATGGTGCTTGCTTTATTGGAAACAATGCCAATGAAGACAATTACGAAAACTGGAACTACGACGCTTACATACGAGTAGATGATGCCGGCAACCTGCCAATTGTGGAAAAGGCGCTGCGCCAGGCAGTCATAGAGCTCTTCAAGGAGAAGTTCGACCTGAATACCAAGGAAGAGGAAGAGAATATCCAAATGGTGTTTACCAACATTGCTGATGCACATTTCTCGAAAGTCCTTAATACGGCGGCTCCTGCCAGAAGTTCCATTTATCTGCTTATCTGCTTCTCGTTGCTAATAGTGGTGATAGCAGCCGTGAACTTCATGAACTTCTCTTTGGCAGAAACGCCTATGCGCATTCGCAGCATCAATACCCAGAAGGTGTTGGGAGCTACTACAAGGAAATTAAGAGGTAGTCTGATCGTAGAGGCTGTGCTCATC
>JAEEGG010019718.1_pt1 | contig 13568 bp, 6 predicted proteins | sample 9134161 | NCBI WGS metagenome assembly JAEEGG01 (sample SAMN16246543, study PRJNA631951) | gut metagenome | biome: gut microbiome; feature: rumen; material: CR-attached | host: Bos | place: Iran: Karaj | collected 2018-10 | reverse complement strand
CCAGCACCCCGTAATGCAATTGCTCAACCTGGTTCCGCAGGTGATACACTCCACAGCCAGCATAGACCGTCTGGCCGAACTTGAGAGCAACGCCGTGGCCGATACAGGCACGCTGCACCCCACTCTGCGCGGAATACGTTTTGAGAATGTGAACTTCCAATATGCAGGCGGTGACCGTCAGATACTGACCGGTTTCAGTCATGATTTCCAACCCGGCACCAAGACCGCACTTATGGGTGAGACAGGCATAGGCAAGACCACTCTGTTCCGACTCATGTTGGGATTCATCAGCCCCGACAGCGGCAGCATAAATCTTTACGGCTCCGACAATTCCCTTGCCGCAGGCGCCGAGACCCGCCCCGACTTTGTATTCGTACCCCAAGGCAACACACTCATGAGCGGCACCATCCGTTTCAACCTGCAGGTGGCCGATCCGGATGCATCGGACGAACAACTTATTGAGGCTCTGCACACCGCCTGCGCCGATTTTGTGCAGGAACTCCCCGACGGTCTTGATACCCTGCTCGGCGAGCGCGGCAGCGGTCTCAGTGAAGGCCAGGCCCAAAGAATAGCAATAGCCCGGGGCTTGCTGCGCCCGGGCTCCATATTGCTCCTTGATGAGATAAGTTCGTCTCTTGATCCCGAGACAGAGACTGAGCTCTACGCCCGCCTCTTCAAGGCCTATCCCAGCAAGACTATGATCTTTATCACTCACCGCACCGCCGTCACAACTCTCTGCAACTCGGTGCTGACACTCTAGTTCATCCAGCCATCAAAGTCGGGAATACCATTGGGAGGAGTGGCACTTGCCTGTAACAGTAAAGTGGGAGCATTAAGCTTTATCTCCTGGGTAGTGGGTTTCTCATATATCTTTTTCATAACTTCTTTCAACATTTAATGTGTTTGACCAGTACTTTACTTACTCACTTGATTGAAACCTTTTTGCCATTATTGATATAGATACCCGGCTCAGTAGGTTCAGAATCCAGCTTCACGCCCTGCAGCGTGTACCAGCCCTCAAAGCTTATCTCACCTGTCACTGTATCAATCTCACCCACATTGGTTACCGTTCCGCTTGCATCAAGCAATCTCACAGTGATGCTTTGAGGCAGCTCCTGGGCAGACCCTGTGCGGCTGCTGCCACGCATCGGTGCGTTCTGTGCGTTGGGTGTGTCGCTCCACATCAGGTAAGCGCTCATGGGTCTTATCCTGGCGCCGCTGGCCGCCTTCACAAAGTCACCCACCTCAATGCCGTCCTTCTGTACTCCGGCAAATCCATAGACTCGGCCAATCTCGGCTGCACGCTCGGCGGTGTAATCCGGGTCAGAAGTGTCAGTGGTCCACTTTATGTAATCATACGTTCCCTTAAAGGTCCAGTGACTGCCCTCATCGGCTGTCTGGCCGCCTCCGCCGCCCTCGGTGCAGAGATGGGTTCCATGGTTGAAAGTGAGCGATGTTTCTGTAGGCATTACAAGATACGGCGTGTTAGGCTCAATATAGTCTGTCACAGCGTTCATCGTAGCCACCCACCTGTCATTCTCTTTCTCCACACCGCCAAACGTATAGAACGTACCGCCGCTGATGTAGTTGACATCCATGTAGAACGGCAGCATCAACGTGGCAGGTTTACCAACTGTAAATGTGCGGTCCAGTGAGATTGTGTAGACATAAAAACCACGGGTAATGTTAAGCGTCTTCAATGATGTGCTGCTGGCAAGGATTACGTTGCTGGTCACAATGCCATAATAGGAGTTAAATGACAAGGTTCCGCCGTTGATGGTGACGTTGCCATTATTGGCGAAGATGCCGTAATCGTTGCCATTCTCAATATTTATGGTTCCGTCGTTGATGGTGACGTTGCCATAGGCATGGATGCCGAAAGGGCCGTTATAATTATTAATGATTCCGCCGTTGATGCAAATGTTATTACAATAAATAGAATTATCAAGTGAGAGTTCACCGGATCCCGCAGCCTGCCCGTAAATAGTCAGGTCGTATCCATCGGAGTTGATACCAGATTTTGCATATAATCTGGCTCCGTCGGCCAGGATCAGCGTGACGTCGCCCGTTGTCGTGACGGTGCTGTAGTAGGTCACATCACTATTCACCACATAGGTGCCTGCTGCCAGTGTCATCATGGTGTTGTCGAGCGGAATGGCTGTGGCGATATGCTCCACGCCCTTCTCATCGATGTATGGCACTTCCACGCCGAAGAATGCATTGATGGTGACATCCCCGGCAGGCATAGTGAGCGTGTAGGGATTGGCTGAGCCGCTGAGGGTGCCTACGCTGGGAACGTAGCCGATACTAAGGTCTGTAGGCACGCTGCCGTTATAGCCCAGCGTGAGGCTGACGTCAGCGTCCTCGGGGGCATAGATCACGCCGCCGTAGTAGAGGGCGTCGCCGTAGCGCTGAATGCCATTGAATTCGTAGATCGTGTCGGCACTGCCGGCGGGAGCCATGGTGACATATGTGCCTGCGTTCACGGTGTAGGCGCTCACGTTGTAGGTGTTGCTCGGAGCACCATTGCCGCCCACGGTGCAGTCGCGGTGGTAGCAGTTGGTTTGAGTGCTTATTCTGGCGTTAATACTACCCGCGATGGCACCACTTTTGGTGACAGCAGGCATGGTGGCGTCGAGAGCCAGGCAGTCGGACATGTTACCATCGAAAGCGCCCACGATGCCGCCGAAACATGAGATGTCAGTGAGGCCGTCGGCCACGGTGAGGATGGCGCTGCTGACGCAGCCGCGGATGGTGCCGTTCTGGTTACATACACCCACCACGCCGCCGTGACAATCGGCGTAGTTAGTTGCGGCATGGATGGTGACATCGCTGCCTACGCGGCAGTTCTCCACGGTACCAGCAAATATATTTCCCACGATGCCGCCTACATGAGACCTACCGGTGATGCGGGTATCGGCCAGGATGACGTTCTTGATGGTGGCTTCAGACCTATATATCCATCTGAAGAGACCCTGATTGTCATCGCTGCTGCTGTCGCCACCCTTGTAGATGCGTATGCCGCTGATGGTATGGCCCTGGCCGTCTAAGATGCCACAGAAACATTTAAATCGTTCTTGGATATAGACGCCGATGGTGGTGAAGTTGTTCTCGGTGTCTGCGCCCTCCTCATTGTCGGCCTTGTGGCTGTAGGTGATGTCGGCATTCAGCTTGAAGAACTTATTCTGAAACCCGTTGCCGCTGTTCACCAGCGTGGCCAACTGATCGAGGCCGGCAGTGGTGGTGATAGTGAAGGCCTTCGCCTCTGTGCTGCCGTCGTTGCCACTGGCCCAGCCCCAGAGGTCAGGTCTCAGCGTCTTGCCGTCAATGTCACTTGCAGTGACGCTGCCGCTGTAGGCAGCGTTGCCGTCCGTCAGCGTCTGGCCGTCCTTCACGATGGGATTCTTATTGTAGCTGCTGGCATAGATGTGGTCAGTTGGGTTGGTCCAACCAAGGGTGATGGTTTTATCTGCGTAGATGCCTTTGTCGCCACCGGTGGCGCTGACGATGCCGCCGTTGATGATGACGTTTCCCATATTGGAGTAGATGGCATCTCTGGTGGCGGTGGCGTTGACGATGCCGCCGTTGATGGTGATGTTGTTGATGGCGCCGCCTTGAGAGAATATGGCATGGTTACCGCTACTGGTGGCGTTGAGGGTGCCGCTCTGCTGACTCTGGCCGTAGATGGTGAGGGGGCCATTATCGCACTGGAGGGCGTTGTTGTCGTTACAGGTGACGGTGAGGGTGGCACCGTCGCAAAGGATGAGGCGGACGTCGGGATCCTCGAACCAGAGCTTGCCGATGACGGTGACGGTGGCTGCGGGTACGACGTACCAAGCGGGCTGGCTGTTGCTGCGGCTACCGAGAATTACGTCGCTATTGCTGCTCTGGATGACGGTGGGGTTGTAGCAGGTCTTCTCGGTGCCGTCGGCATCAATGTACTTAACAGCGTAGGCATATTCCTCGGCGGTGACGGTGGCATCGGCGGCAGGCATGATGAAAGTGGCCTGGCCGGTGGACTGGTCGACATCGAGGTTGATGGTCTGGTCGGTGTTGTAAATAACGGTGGCGCGGCTGCGGTAGGTGACGCCTCCGTCAGTGTGCTCTGTACCGAGGCCGCTGATGGTTACGTCGGCTTCCTCAACGTAGTAGTCGGTGCCGAGGATGGTGACTTTGTCGGCGGCGGCTGCGCTGTCAGTCACGTTGTCGGGCAGCGTGAGGGTGCTAACAACGCGCATCTCGGTGCCGGTGAAGCCGGCGAAGTAGCCGGACTTATTATAGATGTGGGCCCAGCCACTGGCGGTCTTGTAGTCGGCGCTGCGCACGTTGAAGGTGCGAGCAAGGGATTTGTCGGATTCAAGGAGAAAGAAGGCATCATTGACGACCATGGACGGTGTGGTGCCGAGGACGTTCACGGTGGTAAGGGCGGAGCAGTTGTTAAAGGCATTTTTGCCGATGCTGGTCACGCTGGCAGGAATGGTGACGGAGGTAATGGCGTTGTCGTTCACGAATGCAAAATCGGCGATGCAAACAGTGCCGTCGTCGATGATTACATCGCCGCTAACGCCTTGACCACAGTAAGCCACATGGCCGAGATAGGTGACGGTGTCGCTGGCTTTGGTGGCTTCACGCCACGGCGTGAAAGCAAAGGCGGCGTAGTAAACGTTGGTAAGTCCGCTGCCGCCAGTGACGATGGCGAGGTTGGTGCATCCTTTGAAGGGTAATCCGTTGATTTCGGTGATGTCGTCGCCGATGCTAACGGTGGTGATATAGGTCTTATAGTCCTGCCATGGGAAGTTGTTTTCATCATAGTCACTCATCGTCCCGCTGCCGGTGATGCTGAGTGTGCCGTTGTCGTCGTAACTCCAGCGGGCGTTGTCGCCGCAAGAGCCGGCCACTTGACGCCACTGGGCATAGAGGGTGAAGAAACCACCATTCGTGGCTGTGAGGTTGCTGACCTCTTGCTGATTGGTGTAGCTGGTGCCGTTACCGTCAGCTTGGGTATTCCATCCGTTGAAGACATAGTCCTCACGGGTGTAAGTGTTGGCTCTGAGATTCTGCACCTCGTCGTAGTTGAAGCCCTGAATAAGCATCTCGCCGCTGCCACCGTTCTTGTTGAACTCCACGTAGTAGTGGTTGGCAGGAACTGTGGCGGTGACGGTGACATCCTTAGCGGGCATGATGAGTGTTGAGCCGCTGATGGTGCCGGCGGTAGCGCTGTATACCAAATGATAGCCAGTGCTAACTTCGCCGCTGTAGTTGAGGGGAATCGCCGCCTCTTTAATGTAATACTCCGTGCCACCTATGGTTGCACCGTCATTGTAAGTCATGTTGTTAGTGCCAGGCAGTGGATCGGTAGCAGGCGTACGGTTTAGGGTGACATTAGTGCCTAGGGTAATGGCAAAGATGTTTGATGACTGGTCCATGCCAGTGCAGCCGAGAAAGTAATTGCGGGTGGGGGTTATGTTGCTTTTGGAGCCGAAGATGATACCTCTGTTGTTGACGTTAGGGATGACTACGCCGATGGCTAGGCAGTCGCTGAGGGTGCCACTATTGATGCTGCCCACAATGCCTGCGTAATAGGCACAGTTGCTGTTGTTGGCAACGGAGAGGGTGACATGACTTATGCAGCGTTGCACGGTGTTTTGGTTTGAGTAGCCCATGATGCCGCCGTGGTATTTGGCGTCGCTCTGCACGGCATGGATACAGACATTGTCGCCCACAGTGCAGTCCTCCACAGTGCTTTGGTATGAGTAACCCACGATACCACCGACATGATTGTGGCCAGTAATGCGAGCATCGGCGAGGTTGACATTGCGGACTGTGCCGTTCTGGACATAACCGAAGAGCCCCTGGTACTTATCGCTGTTGCTGGTGTCGTCCTTGTAGATGCGGATGCCGCTGATGGAATGGCCACCGCCGTCGTAGGTGCCCATGAAGCGGTAATCGATACTGGTACTACTGCCAATAGCGGAGAAGTTGTTCTCGGTGCTGGAGGCGTTGTTCCAATTGGTGGTGTGGGCGAAGCTGATATCGGCCACTTGCAGGAATGTTTTGCCGCTGGCATTGTTGCCGGCGTTCACATAGCTCGCCAGACCCCAGAGGTCGTCATGGCAGGCGATGAGGTAGTTCCCGCTGCCGTCGGTATAGAAATCGTTGATGGTGTACGTCAGATTGCCATCAAGGGTGGTACTCAGGGCGTCAGTTCCAGACCAAGTAAACCCCTTGCCAGCCAGATCCTGCACAGTGCCCGTAAGACCTGTGATACTGAGCGTGCCGCTTGCGCTGTTACTGATAATACCGCTGAAGGTAAGTACATTGGTGCCACTTCCTGCTACATAGTTCAAGTCGCCCCAACTGGAGGTGAGTTTCTTGGTGTTACCACTGATGGTCACGATCTCGCTGAAGGCCACGCTGACATACACCGTATTGCCCTTGGCATGACGGCCAGGAGCAGCAGAAACAGATAATTTGGTGGGCATAGTGGCATCACTGGCTTGTATGAAGGCCTTTATGTCCTTAGCTTTCCAGTCGTCCTCATCACTACCAGAAGCATTAAAGCGCACTACGAGTGTAGAGAAACCTGTTGGCAGGATAAGCCTTCCATCCGATGCACGGCAGCCAGTATTGAACTTTTGTTTCTTCAAGTCGGCAACCGAGTTGCTTAACTCGGTCCACGGTTTGGTGGCTCCAGCATCGTTTCCAACAGACGGAACGGGAAAAGAATATTTGTAATATGTATCTACACCTTTACCGCCAATATCAAAACCAGCCATATAATGTGACACGTTCGGGGTTCCAGGGTTTCCGTCGCCAGCACCTGTATCGCAACCAGTGGTGTTATCTGTGAGTATCTGCACGTACTGGTAACCATCGTTAACCTCTTTAGCCTGGAATTCCAACCTCATACGGAGTTCAGCGTTAAGGTATACAAGATAAGCTTTTGTGCCCTCGGTGTAAAATTGCGTACTGGCTACTGTATGAGGGTTGGAAGACTGTGCATAACCGTCTTCGGTCACAGTAACCTCAGATGAACGAATGGTATAAGATTTGTTGTCGAACACACCTGAGGAGGCAACGTTATAACCGATCGTCATATCACGGGTTGCGCTGGCCAAAAGGAGTCCGGCACGGTCTGTTACTTCCAGCTTATACTGGCGGGTTGCTCCGTTCTGATATTTGTATGAATCAACGTTAGGAGTGCTCTCTGTTACGGTGACTGTCTTGGTATCTTCGTTTTCCAGGAATTCCAGTTCGCCATACTTGGCTGTATAGTGCTGACCGGCATAGGCACTGAGGCTGACGGTGCGGTAAAGCACCTTCTGTGCATAGCCCTTCTCGCTACGCTTGATGGTAAACGTGTTGCTGGCGCCTTTACTGTTCTCGACAGTCCACGAACTCTCGGCCAAAGCATTCTGTCCGACTGTCATGCTAAGGACCAGGAGCATGACTTTGATGATTCGGTTTAGAATAAAGTCTCTTTTCATATCTGTTTGTTTCTGTTTTTTCTGTCAGACGGAGCATCGGGCCATCGTAAATCCTCGGGATGTTCACGCAAATATCTGGAGGTCTTGTACAGGCACCATATGATGTATGCCGCACAGACCACCAGGATAATTGTCATGATGATTTCAAGGGCTTTCATTTGGGGAGATAAAGGTACCCCATCCCCTGTCTCGGGATGGAAAGGACTAATGAAACGAGAGATAAAATAAAAAAAGCCCATATTGTTTTAAAACGTGGGCAAAGTTCGCGCGCGAGCAGATACGCCCTGTCAAAATCAGTAAAAAACTCAGGGCGGTTTTGTCAAAATCAGTAAAAAAATGATTATTCCAGCTGACGGCGGACGTTGTAGTATGATTGGCGGGAGCCGAAACCGGATGCGATGACGATCTCCTCGATTGATGCGTCGGGCTGCTGGACTTTAAGGCGTGCCACATGAGCCAGACGGCAGCGGTTTACGTAGTTGTAGAAGCCGCCCATGCTGTCGGTGATGACCTGTGAAAGATATGTGCGGTTCACGCCGCAGATGCGTGACAGGCTATTGAGTGTAAGATGGCTGTCCAGATAGGCCTGATTAACTTCCACGCATTGGCGTACTATTCCTGCAATCTCGTCTTTACGATCCTGAGAGAGTGTCTCCTCTGCAAGCTCCGGTTCTGAATCGGGCTCAGGCAACTGCGGTTCGGGGATATCGGGCACTGTATCAACCTGAAGCTCTCCTGACTCCAGACGCTCCACATCAAGCGTGCGGTGAGGGGTCAGGGCACCTATCAGGAACACCACTCCCAGAACAGAAAGCAGCAGCATGCCTAGGGATAGGGAGAAATATGTACCTATAAACGTAGATACCCAGCTGATAGCAAGATGGATTATGGGGAGCCAGATTATACCTTTGGCAAACTGGTGCGGAAAGTCCTCCGGATTGGAGTAGTTATCCTTAGAGTAACGGCGAATGGCACGGGTAATCATGCTGATTGCCATCACGAAACAGAGCAGGTAAACAACTGCCAGGACACCTGATATACAGAAAAACCACTTACAGAACGAACCCTCAAGCTGTGTTCCCGGAATAAGGGTGAGCACAAGCGCGGTCAATGTCATCAAATCAAACGGGATATAGAGCGCATGCACGGGGTTGCGCCACCAGCCCACATTCAGTACCTTGCCAAAGTAACTGAACAACACCACCGCACAGAAGAACGGCGAAGCCAGGATAAGCAACATGCGCAGATACAGCACAGCATCGACATCCTGTGGTATAAAGGCTATAGGCAGCAACAGTATATCGGACGCGAAACAGAATACCAGCGTCTTCCAGGCCGGGTAATAATAATCGGCATGACGTGCGTATGGCTGGCACTTGTGGCCCCAACGGATAGCGGCAATCGCCAGACTGATAGCTACATAAACTGCAACAGATACGCTAAAGAACAGTTCCTCTCCTGAATACATTATTTAGTCCTTCTCTTGTAACAATCCTTTTTATCGCATATACCGCAAGTATAGGGCAGATATCTTACATCAGGGCCGATGCCTATGACGCCGCTCACCGATTTCATGGGCAGCATCAGGCAGGACTCCGTGAGTTCTATGCCGCAGGGATTCTGCTCCGGGAACAGGCTGAAAAGAGCCGGTTGTGCCGATACGTGCCAGCCGCAGTAACCCGGGCTGAAACGGTTGGTGCGCTTGAATCCGGCAGGGTCAATCTCTTTTTGAAGCACCGTCTCCATATAATCGGCCACGCTCTCCACAATCTGGCTGCCCACGCAGTCCATGGCGTAGGTCTGGAACATATCGTCACGGCGTTTGACCGCATCGGTCCACTGGAAATAGCCGCTTCCCACGGTTGCCACGAACACTGCATACTTCTGTGCTCCGCGCAACTGGCGGCAGATTATCTTGCCTGCATCAAAAGTTACGGGGCCCTTCTCCCCTATCAGTGTAAGCTGATTGGCTTCCAGATCAAGTGTTCCATCTACAATCACGTACTTGAACTGAGGGCGCAGGAATTGGGCAGATTCGCGCAGCAGATACTCAGTGGTACGCACGGTCTGAGCATCGGGCTCACCGTCCTTGTACCCCATGAATGAATAGACCTCGTTCAAAGGTATATCCAATCTGTTTAATGAAATCTGCTCCCAAGCCATAGTCCTTTTTAACTCTATGCTTGTTTATTCAGATTCCTTAAACAGGAATTTACGGAAGTCAGAGTAGTCCTTGCTGATCTCAACGCTCTGCTTGGTGCCCTTCATGAAGGCCTGCAGGCGTGCGGGGATCTCAACATCACCGCCGGTAATGGCATCGACCTTCTCCTTGAACTTGGCGGGATGCGCAGTCTCAAGGAATACGCCATACTCTCCGGGCTGCAGTTGCTCACGCAGGGCGCGGTAACCGCAGGTTCCGTGCGGGTCAAGCAGGTAACCGGTACGCTCAAAGCACTCCTTTAGGGTCTCCTTGATCTGCTCATCGGTGTATGTTGCACCGCTAATGTGGCCTGCAATATCCTTGTGTGAGCCGCCGTACAGGGCAAGCACACGTGCAAAGTTGCTGGGATCGCCCACATCCATTGCGTTGGCCAGTGTCTGGACCGATGGTTTGGGGCTGTACACTCCGGTCTGGAGATAGTTGTAGAATATGTCGTTGGCGTTGTTGGCGGCGATGAAACGCTTTACGGGCAGTCCCATGAACCAGCCGAACAGACCGGCCGTGATATTGCCAAAGTTACCGCTGGGCACGCAGATAACCAGGTTATCGGCCTTACCCATAGCCTTCATCTGTGCGTAAGCGTTAAAGTAGTAGAATGCCTGCGGAAGGAATCGGGCCACGTTGATTGAGTTGGCCGATGTCAACTTCATGCGCTGATTGAGTTCTGCATCCATAAAGGCGTTCTTGACCAGTGCCTGGCAGTCATCAAACACACCGTCTATCTCAACGGCGGTGATGTTGCGGCCCAGAGTGGTGAACTGGCACTCCTGGATGGGGCTCACCTTGCCTTTGGGATAGAGCACATACACATGTACGCCCTCCACGCCCAGGAATCCGTTGGCAACGGCACTTCCGGTATCGCCCGATGTGGCCACCAGCACGTTCACAAGCTGCTTTTCCTCCTTGTTGAAGTAACCCAGCAGGCGAGCCATAAAGCGTGCGCCTACATCCTTGAACGCAAGTGTGGGACCGTGGAACAGCTCCAGTGAGTAGATGTTATCATCAACCTTGACAACGGGTGTGGGGAATGCCAGGGTGTCATAGACAATCTTTTTGAGGTCATCGGCAGGGATATCCTCGCCAAAGAATGCCTTGGCAACCTCAAATGACATCTCCTGGAACGTCATCTTGTCAATGCCTTCAAAGAACTCCTTGCTCAGTTTGTTAAGACGCTCCGGCATGTAAAGGCCGCGGTCAGGGGCCAGTCCGCGAACCACCGCATCACGCAGGGTCACGTCATCGGACTTATGGTTTGTGCTGTAATATTTCATTTCAATGATAGGAATATCTTGGTGAATTCAATGCCCTCAATGTTGCCGTAAGCGCCCTGCTTGCAAGACTCCTCGTCAAAAGCGGTAACGCCGTCAGGCTCCATTCCCGGAGCATAGATCAGGAACGGAATGGGGTCCGATGTATGCGTGCGGTGTGCACAGGGCGTGGGGTGGTCAGGCAGCACGGCAATCGCCACCGGCTCGTCCCATTTGGAGACCTCCTCATAGATGGGACCTATCAGGCGGCTGTCCAGATCCTCGACGGTGCGGTTCTTGAGGGTAAAGTTACCCTCGTGTCCGGCCTCATCGGGGGCCTCAACATGCAGATACACAAAGTCATCGGTCTTAAGGGCATCGATGGCAGCCTGTGCCTTGCCCTCATAATTGGTATCGAACAGACCGGTAGCGCCCTCAACGTCAATCACCTTCATTCCGGCGTAGTGCCCGATTCCCTTTATAAGGTCCACGGCCGATATCACCGAGCTCTTGCGTATGTTGGGGTACAGCTCATTTATGGGCTGCATGGCCGGACGGTAACCGGGTGACCACGGCCAGATGCTGTTGGCGGGATCCTTACCCTCGGCAATGCGCTTAAGGTTTACGGGATGCTTGGCCAGAATCTCCTGTGAGCGCAGTATCAGATCGTTCAGAAGCTGTGCGGTAGGCTCTGCATCAGGTGTTGCTGCCTTGATCATGAGGTCCTTGAACGGCTGTCCGGGCACATCATGAGGCGGGGTACAGATAAGTTCCTTGCGGCCTCCGTCAATCACCAGCAGGTGACGGTACTGGATGCCGGTATAGAAATGGACCTTGTCATTGCCAAGTTCCTGCTCCAGGGTCTTGATTATCTCATCGGCCTCAGGGGTTGAGATATGACCTGCAGAGTGGTTCTTGATAAGTCCGTTCTCAATGCAGATTATGTTGCAGCGCATGCCCATCTGGCCGGGCTTGATGTCTACGCCTATGTTGGCGGCCTCAAGTACGCCGCGACCCTCAAATGACTTGGTCACGTCATAACCCATAACGGTCATGTTGGCCACCTCACTGCCGGGGTGGAATCCGTCGGGCACGGTCTTGAGCATACCTGTGCGGCCTTTGCGCGCAAGCATGTCCATGTAGGGCTTGCGGGCATTCTGGAGTATGGTCTTACCGCCGAACTCCTTGACCGGCCAGTCGGCCATACCGTCGCCAAGTATTATTATGTACTTCATGTTATTTGGAAAAGGATTAGAATCAAATGTTTGCAATACTCATGATATCGGCAAATACACCGGCAGCAGTAACTGCGGCGCCTGCTCCGTAACCCTGAATCATCATAGGATACTCCTTGTAACGCTCAGTTGTAAGCAGGATTATGTTGTTGCTGCCCTGCAGGTTGTAGAACGGATGGTACTTGTTGACCTCGGCCAGCGCGATGCTTGCCTTGCCGTTCTCAAGACGTGCCACAAAGCGCATACGCTTGCCCTCCTTCTCTACACGGGCACGGCGCTGCTCAAAGTCGGCATCCAACTTGGGCAACTTCTTCCAGAACTGGTCAATAGTGCCGTCAAACAGCTCCTGCGGGATAAAGAGTGAGCATTCAACATCCTTCTGCTCAATGGCGTAACCGCTCTCACGGGCCAGGATGACCAGTTTGCGCAGAACGTCCTTACCGCTCAAATCAATGCGCGGATCAGGCTCGCTGTAACCCTTCTCCTTGGCCAGGCGGATGGTCTGGCTCAGGGTGCAGTCAGCGCTCAGTGTGCTGAATATGAAGTTCAGGGTACCGCTTACCACAGCCTCGATCCTGAGGATGCGGTCACCGCTGTTGATCAGGTCATTGATGGTGTTGATGACCGGCAGGCCTGCGCCCACATTGGTCTCAAACAGGAACTTGACACCGCGGCGGCGGGCAATCTTCTTGAGTTCTATGTATTTCTCATACTCTGATGAAGCCGCAATCTTGTTTGCAGCCACAACTGATATGTTATGATCCAGGAAATCCTTGTACAGTCCCGCAACATCGGCACTTGCGGTGCAATCCACAAATACTGAGTTGAAGATGTTCATGCCGATAACCTCGTCGTGCAGAGTCTTGATGTTGCTTGCGGGAGCCTTCTCCAACTGCTCGCGGTAAGTATCCAGGTCGATGCCCTCACGGCAGAACATTGCCTTGCTGCCGCGTGCAATACCAACCACGTTCAGCTTCAGGCCGCGCTCCTGCATCAGTTTCTCGCGCTGACCGCGGATCTGCTCCAGCAGGCTGCTGCCAACGGTGCCCACACCGCAGATGAACAGGTTCAGGACCTGATACTCTGACAGGAAGAACGAGTCGTGGATTACGTTGAGTGACTTGCGCAGTGAACTCTTCTGTACAACGAATGATATATTGGTCTCAGATGCACCCTGAGCGCAGGCAATCACGTTGATACCGTTGCGGCCCAGAACACTGAACAGCTTACCGGCAATACCCGGGCTGCGTTTCATGTTCTCACCAACGATAGCCACAGTTGCCAGATCCATCTCGGCCGATATGGGGAAGATGGCACCCAGCGCAATCTCCTTGCTGAACTCCTGGTTCAGGAGCTCGCATGCGGGAGCGGCATCCTC
>JAEEGG010019716.1_pt1 | contig 13571 bp, 10 predicted proteins | sample 9134161 | NCBI WGS metagenome assembly JAEEGG01 (sample SAMN16246543, study PRJNA631951) | gut metagenome | biome: gut microbiome; feature: rumen; material: CR-attached | host: Bos | place: Iran: Karaj | collected 2018-10 | reverse complement strand
ATAACGTTTTTTGATTGTATAGCAGGCATAACGGGCATGATCGCACGCAATGAGCGGGAGGCATTCCCTACTCTCAGGCCTGTAGCTTCCAACCTTAAGACCAAGCATAATGTCATATTTTGAATCGAGCATTTTCTGGCGCAAGATATTTAATTTTTCTTCAAGTCCTTCATTCTTTGTAAGAACAACAAAGTTATCGTTTGAAAAATGCGCAACAATAGAATCTTTAAAAATCTGATTTATCATATCGGCAAAGTTTTTTAAGAAAGCGTTACCTTCCCAAAAGCCATACTTCTCGTTTAAAATCTTAAAGTTCTCTATATCCAAAAACAGGAAAATCAGCTTTTCAATCTCTACTTCTTTATTATGCATGAGCTCAAGTGCCTGACTACGGAAATAATGCATGTTTGCAATTCCAGTAACTTCATCACTTATTGAAAGCTTAAGCAAAATACCCTGAGTATGTTCAAGCCTCTCATCTTTCTGCGCTTCCGTCAGCCTCTGGTGATAAGCATTAATTGCACTCATTAATATAGAAATAAATACAATAAAAAGATTTATTTTTGTGGCATAAGTTGCAGGAAGATATTTATTACAAATATAGAAGAAAATTATATATGAACAACCAAGCAGCAGGAATGAATAAATTGGACGCCAAACAACAAAACAGAAAACAAAAATAGTCATTGTCATGAGCGTAATAAACTGCTCACCTTTTTTATAATCAAGGAAGGAAATATAAATACCAAAAATAATTGCTATGACAGAAAAAATGTATTTCAGAGTTTCCCATATTTTTACATTTGTTTTCTTATTTTTAATAATTCGTACAGAATAAATAAAAAGTGCAAGAGCTGCCAGAAACATAATCGCAAAGCAGATTATATGAGTGGCAAACCATTGGGTACTTCGTCTTGTTTCTTCCGAAAATTGGCGGACTGTAATATTTGCCATCATGAATAATTCAAGAATAACAACAACAGAAGAAACATATATACTTGATCTTATATTTGAATTGTCAAAATAATCATTTATATATTTAGAGCGTTTTTCGAGGCCAAAGAAAGATTTTAGCTTATTAAGCCATTTGTCATGTTTCATATATATATTATAAATCCGAATTTGAGAAAAGAGAAATTCTTTTTTTCTACTATTTTCTAACCTTCAAAAATTTGATAAAATTGAAATACTATGGATTTGATTAAGAAACTCGACGAATGCGAAAAAAGATTCAAGGAAGTGTCTGATTTAGTAATGGATCCTAATCTTGTAAAGGACCCAAAGAAATATAAAGACACTATGCGCGAACATGGATATCTTACAGAAGTTTGTGCCCTTTATGATGAATACAAAAAAGTTCTCAACGGAATTAAAGATGCCAAAGAAATGATTACAAACGAAGATGACGCCGATATGCGCGAAATGGCACGTGAAGAACTTAAAGAACTTGAAGAACGTCAGCCAAAACTCGAAGAAGAAATTAAACTTAAGCTGGTTCCGCCTGATCCTCTTGATGAAAAGAACATCATTCTTGAAATTCGTTCTGCCGCTGGTGGAGACGAAGCAAGTCTTTTTGTACGCGACCTTTGGGAAATGTATACTCACCTTGCAGATCGCCGTGGCTGGAAAACAGAAACAATGGAAGCCCAGGAAACAGAAGTTGGAGGTTTTAACAAAATCGTAACTTCAATTTCGGGCAAATTTGTATACGGAACTTTGCGCTGGGAATCTGGTGTTCATCGTGTACAGCGTGTTCCACAAACAGAATCTCAGGGACGCTTGCAGACTTCTACAGCAACAGTTGCAGTTTTGCCAGAAGCTGAAGAAACAGAAATTGAAATTAAACCGGGTGATGTGCGCATAGATGTAATGCGTGCCGGAGGCCCTGGTGGACAGTGTGTAAATACAACAGACTCTGCAGTTCGTCTTACTCATATTCCAACAGGACTTGTAGTAATTCAGCAGGATGAAAAGTCGCAGATTAAGAATAAAGAAAAGGCCTTCCGTGTTTTGCGCGCCCGCTTGTTTGACCTTGAAGAAAGTAAAAAACAGGAAGAACGTGCAGCCGCTCGAAGCAGCATGGTTGGTAGTGGTGCCCGTTCAGAAAAAATTCGTACTTACAACTTCCCGCAGGATCGTGTTACAGATCACCGCATAAACTACAGTGCACACAATCTTCCTTCGTTCATGATGGGCGAAATGGATGATATGTTAGACGCACTTAACGTTTATGCCAAGGAAGAGCAGCTTGCAGCAGATGTAACTTCGCTGGAAAGCAACGCATAGATTCTCGGGCTTGACCCGGGAATCTCATACTGGGAGAGACTTTATGGAAAGCTACACAATAAGAACTTTTAAAACTTTCGCAAAAAAGCAACTTGAAAAAGTTTCGTCTACACCAGAGCTTGATGTAGAAGTTTTACTGCAACATGCAATGCATTATGATAAAACTCAAATTCTGCTTTTTTCTGATAATCATATCCCAGATAGTCAGCTTGAATGGCTTTATAATGCTATTGAAAAACGAAAAAACGGAACCCCCGTTGCATATATTATAGGCCACAAGGATTTTTATGGTTTTGATTTTCTTGTAACACCAAGCGTTCTCATTCCAAAACCAGACACAGAGATTCTTGTAAGCCGTGCGCTTGAAATTATCCATGAAAAAATGGAAGACAGTTCTAATACAGAACCACTTACAATCTGCGATATGTGTACAGGCAGCGGCTGTATTGGACTTTCTGTTATGAAGACTCTTTATGCAGTAGATAAAATACCTGTAGATAAACTTCCGCAAATTACAATGGTAGATATAAGTACTCACGCTCTTGAAGTTGCAAAAAAGAACGTAGCAAGACTTTTACCAGAACAGGATATTATTAAAAAGTTTAATTTTGTAAGGTCAAATCTTTTTCAGAGTGTAGAAGACAAGTTTGATCTTATTCTTACAAATCCTCCTTATGTTCCAAGCAATATGGTTGACGAGCTTTTAGCCGATGGCCGTGGTGAACCAAGACTTGCTCTTGATGGTGATATGGTAATTGAATCTCTTGTAGGAGATGAATTCAATACAGACGGAACAAGTATCATTAAACAGCTCATTATTCAGGCTTGCGAACATCTTACATTTAACGCTACAATTTTAATGGAGACTGGCGAATACAATGCACAGACCACAGCCGATTATGCCGGCACTCTTGGTTTTTCTTCAGAGTTTCACAAAGATCTGGAAGGCCAGCTTAGAGTTGTAGAAATGACTAGCCTGTAAAAAACTTATACGGGAGGTAAAATGAGTACAAAACAAGTTTTCACATCAGACAAAAGCGACTCAGCCGCGTTGCTCAAAGAATTCTTTGCAGCACACGATTACCTCACCCCAGAAGAACAGACCGAAATTTCAAAGGCATGGGATTTACTTGTAGAAAAATCAAAAGATATGACCCGTTCAAGCGGAGAGCCTTATTATGTACATCCGCTCAGAGTGGCAGACATTCTTTCTCAAAACAAACTTGACTGCCCTACTATTATTTCTGCACTTTTGCATTCAATTAATCAGTACGGTGTTACGACAGAACAGGTACGTGCGGCCTTTGGTGATACAGTTGCTGACATAACAGAAACAACAAACAAAATTTTAAATATCCCTATAAACACAAAGACGATTCATCAGTCAGATGCAATCAGAAAAATGTTTTTTGCAATGTCTGATGATGTACGAATTATTTTTATTACACTAGCCGACCGACTCGACAGAATGCGAAACATAAAAAATATCCGCCGCGAGTATCAGAAGGTTATTGCAGAAGCGTCAATTGCGGTATGGGCTCCACTTGCAGAACGAATGGGAATGCAGGCCGAAAAAAATGAGTTTGAAGATTTGAGCCTTAAATACACAAACCCGGATGCCTTCTTGCAGATAAAAAACATCGTAAGCCAGACAGCAGAAGAACGAGCAGAATATTTAGGAAAAGCAACTCAGGCAATATTAAAAGCAACACAAAAAGCAGGACTCACAGTTACAATCCAAAGCCGTGCAAAGCATTTTTACTCTATATACCAGAAGATGCGCAAACGAAATAAAGAAGCAAGTGAACTTTATGATTTACTAGCTCTGAGGATTTTGTGCCAGACCTCCGCAGAATGTTATGCACTCGTAGGTATTGTTCACAGCCTGTGGAAACCGCTTGACGGACGTTTTAAAGATTACATTGCCATGCCAAAATCAAACGGCTATCAGTCACTGCATACAACAGTAATCTGCGAAGGAAAACCTCTTGAAATCCAGATTAGAACAGTAGACATGCACAACATGGCAGAGCATGGTATTGCTTCTCACTGGCTTTATAAAAAAGGCTCTAACCGTGACCTTGTCGAAGAAGATAAGCTTGATATTATGAACAGGCTCCAGGCGCTCAAACAGGCCTCACTTTCTGATGATAAATCTTTCTCTGAGCTTAAAGACGAGCTCCTTGGCGATGAAATTTACGTTTTCACCCCAAAAGGCGATGTAAAACGCTTACGTGCCGGTGCCACAGCCATAGATTTTGCTTACGCCATTCATTCAGGAATTGGTGAAAAAATTGTAGGTGCCAAAGCTGACGGAAAAATCATTCCGCTCAACAGGCCTCTTAAAAATACCCAGATTATTGAGATTATCACAAATCCTCAGGCTCACCCAACCGAAGCCCAGCTGAATATTGTTAAAACAACAAAAGCCCACCAGAAAATCCATTCCTGGCTCATGGCAAATGATCCAACCTTCAGCGAAAGGATAAGTGCTACAACAACTACTACAACAACTGCCGCAGCTGGCACTGAAAATGCAACCCCAGAGCAGCCACAGAAAAAACGCCGCCCAAAACGAGGCATTCCTCCAACAGAAGTTTCATACCCGGAAAAAAAGGTCCTGGTCCAGGGTGAAAAAAATGTTTTATACAACCTTGCACAATGCTGCCACCCACACTACCCTGACCTCATTGTAGGCTACGTAACCCGCACCAAAGGCGTCTCAATCCACAAAGCCGACTGCATCATCTACCAGCGCATCCCAAATAAAGATGACCGCAGCGTTCAGGTTGAATGGGATAAATAAACACATCGTCTCTTTTTTTGAATTATAATATTTTGTTATATTTCATTTCCAATCAAAAAACTCCCAAATTTCCATCCCCTCATTTCATTTAAAAAAAACGGAGGATTTTTTTAAATGAAAAAAATCGTAGGAATTATTGCAGCTCTTGCTATGGCAACAGCTGTTTTCGCAGCAGATGTTTCTGCAGGCGTTAGAATTGAAGGTAGCTTGTTTGACCATGCTGGAGACACAAACACAGCTCTTACAATCAAACACAACAACCAGTTCTATCATAAGCCAATTGCATTCTCAATTGCTGATGACCAGGCTGGTGCATCTCTCAAACTTACAGACTTGGATACAAATGCTGTTGTATCACGCTGCTGGAGCATTTGGTTCAAACCTGTTGACGTTCTTAAAATTACAGTTGGTGAATGGACAGGTAATATGAACCAGGAAACAATCGACTGGTGTAACACAGATTCTGGTATTGGTGCAGAAGACGGTACATGGACTGTATCTCTTGCTCCTGCAGATGGTCTTTCAATTGACTTGTCTTTGGTTCCTGGATGGGGCAAATCTTGGATGACTGGTTCTAACTTTGCAACAACAGGTTTCTTGATGAACTATAAGGCTGATTTCGGTAAAGTAAGTGCTGTATTCGAAGGAAAAGACAACTTCAAGACACTCAAGTTTGGTGCTGCTTATGCTAACACATTCGATTCACTCCAGATGTTCGTAAACTTCTTGGGATTCTATGCTAACGAAAACTTTGCTAAAGTTCGTGCTGAAGTATTCCTCAAGTACAATGCTGACGCTCTTTCAATCGCTTCATTCCTCGTTGGTGGATACAACCTCAAGGGTGGATACGATGCTTCTTGGTGGCACATTGGTAAGTCTGGAGCTGAAGGTGCATTCTTCGGATGTTCTGTAAAACTTACATATGCTATGGATGGAATCAATCCATACCTCTACATCAAGGGTGTAGACTGGCTTGCTAAACCATTGGCATTCGAAATCAAACCTGGTTTCACAACACGCTGTGGTCTCTGCGAAATCGAATTGGCTGCTGACATCAACATCAATGATGGAAACGTAGCATTCGGAGTTCCAGTAAACTTCGGAGTTAGCTTCTAATCTTAATTGAATAGAAACATCTAACTAAAAAAAGCGCCTTCTTAGGAAGGCGCTTTTTTTATATAAAAATTCATTTTCTCTCCCCAAAAACTTCCCATTTTCGAAAATTAATTCGTTAACTATAGGTGTGGATTTATTTAAAACCACCTGCAATTCTTTATTGCAGAGCATCATTTTTACATGGAGTTTTTTATGGAAGAAGAAATTTTCGAACCTCAGTATCCGGCAGCTTTGTATACGTCCAGGCCAAATCCCAATGCGCTTCTAAGTCCAATTTATGACTGGACTTTCAAAGGGCTTTTTACCCAGGAAACCGATGAGTCTTATCTTGCACTTCAAAGTTTTATTTCTGCAGTACTCGGGCGAAAAGTCCTGAATGTAACCCTCAAACCAAACGAACCTGTTAAACAGACAGATGAACAGAAAGGCATGTGCTTTGATGTAAGTGCCGAATTTGATAACGGTGAAATTTCAGACATTGAAATTCAGGCACGCAAAGAAGATTATGATTATGGTGTTCGTGCAGAGATTCAGGCAGCTAGATTACTGGCAAATAATGCAAAAAAAGGCAGTAACTGGGAAGCAGGAAAGGTATATCAGATTTCTGTATTGAATTTTCATTATGAAAAAGATGACAATCAGGAAATGACATGGTATACTATGCAGAGCGATGAAGGAAAAAGGCTTCAGGATAAGCTTAATATTATCTTTATAGACCTTGTTTCAATCCGCAAAAAGTATGGAACACCCATAGAAGAGCTTACACCAGTAGAAAAATGGGGATTATTCTTTTCTTACATCGATAATGAAAAGAAAATTGATTATGTAAAAGATCTGGTAAAAACAGAGGAAGGTCTTATGGCAGCGAACAGCATTATAAGATATATGAGTCAGGAAGATGCCAACTGGTTTACTCAAAATTCAATAGACATTTACGAACGCGACCGCAACACAATTCTAGCCAACGCCGAAAAACGCGGCCTCGAAAACGGCATGAAAAAAGGGCTTGAACAGGGCTTGCAGCAAGGTATTCAACAAGGTATTCAACAGGGTATTCAACAGGGTATCCAACAAGGCATTCAACAAGGTACCGAAAAGAAAGCTATTGAAATTGCCATTGCCTTGTTAAATGAAGAACTCCCACCAGAGGCAATTGCCAGATGTGTAAAACTACCAGTGGAAAAGGTTTTGGAATTAAAGGAATCTAATAATCTGTAATCAGGTTCTCTTAAAGTTTAATTTATAAAAAAAGGACTGCCGTTTCGGGCAGTCTTTTTTTTATTACGAAGTGATATTATTAAAATACAAGTCAGAAAATATAATTAATTGAAAAAAACGTACAAAATTTGATTTTACAAAAATCAGTTTTATACTATCTTTTACATTTTTTTATAAGCGAGGTACTATTATGGTTTACGGTTACATTCGGGTTAGCACTGACAAGCAGACAGTGGAAAATCAGAGATTTGAGATTATTGGATATGCAAAAGCTCAAAATATTACTATTGATAAATGGATTGAAGAAACAATCAGCGGGACTGTTTCGCCGGACAAGAGAAATCTGGGGAAATTGATTAAATGTGTGCACAAAGGTGATGCAATTATATGTTCGGAACTTTCCAGGCTCGGACGTTCAATGTTTATGATAATGTCAATTCTGAACAGTCTTATGGAAAACGAAGTTGTTGTTCATACAGTTAAAGAGGGCTACAGCCTTGGACAGGATTTACAGAGCAAGGTGCTTGCCTTTGCTTTTAGTATTTCTGCCGAGATTGAAAGAAATCTGATTGCAGAGCGAACAACAGAAGCTCTTAAACGACGTAAGGCCGAAGGTAAAACTCTTGGAAGACCTAAAGGACGAAAAAATTCCAGTTTAAAACTTGCAGATAAAGAAAAAGAAATAAGGCGTATGCTTAGAGATGGTTATACAAAAACGTATATTATTGATTATTATAAAATCAGTTCTGCAACGCTATATAACTTTTTTAAAGCCCGCGGCATTAAGTATTAAAGTTTTCTGCAAATCCCCACAGTTTACAATCTCCGCAAAGTCCATTATAATTTTTAAAACAAAAAATTAAAAACTAAATGGAGTATTTATGTGCACACGAAAAAATATTATTAAGATATCAGCTGGAATAGTTTCAATATTATTATTGCTATCATCTTGTCAGTCAGCCAAAGAAGAAGTTTCTTCGGACAATTATAATCAAAGTGTGAAAATTGAAGTTGGAGAAGGTGAACAGTCTGAAGAAGCAATGGATGATGAAGTTTCCGAGGTTGATGAAACAACAGCAGGTCAGCAAAATACTAAAACTGATTCTAAGACCTTTGGAACTAAAACTCAGAAAAGCTGGGCAAAAGATTTCTTTACATTCGGTAATAAAAATGATTACATTCCAATGGAGGAAACCTCAAAGATCATTACAAAAGATTTCAAAGGACTTGCTGAACAGGAGGTTACATTCCTTCTGGGAGTAGACACAAATCTTGCAGGTTTTGGCTGTTCTATAATAGGGGTCTATTTTATTACACAATTTGATGATGTTGCCCGCGCAAAAATTGCATCAGCAGCTGAGCAATATTTTGATGATTTTGAAAATAAAAGACTTGTAACTAAAAAGAATGTTTCTAAAAATGCCTATGGTTCTATCGATTACAAATTAAATTGGGGATCTCTAAGATCTTCTACACCTAACAATGGAACTGGCACTGGATATTTAGGATATGAGTTTGTTAAAAATCAGCCATATTTTATTTTCTGGAGTTATGCAATACCAAATAATTATTACGAAATTGTCGGCGACAGTACAACAAGAGAATCTTCACCTGTAAAATTTTATTTTACAAGAAACCAGCTCAAGAAATTAGTTGAAATTCTTTCCGAAGAAAATCTTGAAAACTATTATTTTAATTAATTCGAATATCAATTAGAAATGAAAAAGACTGCCATATTAAAGGGCAGTCTTTTTTTATGCATTCAATTACAAATAGTAAATATAATTATTCTTTGGTGCAATTTTTTCTTCAAGCATAGCTACAGCATCGACAAGCACCTGCTTTTCGGCACCTCGTTGAAGACCTTGCTGTAAACCCTGTTGTAAACCTTGCCGCAGGCCCTGCTCCCATGTTTGAGTTATAATCACATTCAGCCTTATAAAGAGAATTCTGCCATTCCCAGTTATCATTAGATTTGCTTATGTTTTTAACGATATTTCCTGCAGCCATGATTTCTGCTCGCTCTCCGTAATCATATTCTTGAGTAAACATTGCTTTAAAAGTCCAATCATAAATCGGGCTTAGAAGCGCAGTTGGATTAGGTCTTGATGTGTACAATTCAGCGGGATACTGAGGTTCGAAAATTTCTTCTTCCATAAAAACTCCATGTAAAAATGATGCTCTGCAATAAAGAATTGCAGGTGGATTAAATAAATCCACACCTATAGTTAACGAATTAATTTTCGAAAATGGGAAGTTTTTGGGGAGAGAAAATGAATTTTTATATAAAAAAAGACTGCCCTTTCGGACAGTCTTTTCTTCTTTTAACTTAGAAAGCTATTAGAAATTAACCTTGAAGTTTACAGGTACATCGATTGCAACTTTCTTTGCGAGTGTAGCATCGATAGCCATTTCGAATGCACAGCATCCGAAGTTCTTTGTCAAACCTGGTTTCAAAGTCATAGAGAAGTCTTTTGCAAGAACATCAGCATCTTTGATTTCAACATAGAAGTTCATACCATCGCCAGGGATGTTGAATCTTGTATAGAAACCGCAGAATGCAGCTGGTTCTCCACGGTAGTATGTACCACCAACGTGCCATCCTTCAACACCTGTGAAACTATTAACGCACTGTGCACCAGCTTTCATATCATATCCACCAGCAACAAAGAGTTCCCAACCGATTGAACCGAATGTTGTAGAAACGTCAGCTTCTACACGGATTCTCTGGAAATTATCTGCAACATATGCACCAATAACATTGAACCACAATCCAACTGGGAGTCCTGAAAGGTTAAGACCAGCACCAAAGCGGAAATCTTTCAAGTTATTTGCACCATTGAAGAATGCATTTACAGTACCGAAGTCAGCACCATACTGAACTTTTGTGTAAAGTTCTTTAATTACAGCATCTGCACCGTCAGCCTTTGTAAAGAAGAAGTTTCCGTTTCCTGAAGCCAAGAATACATCCCAAGAGAAGCCTTCTGTAGCAAGTGTCAAAGCATAACCGTCTGATTCAATACCAGAATCTGTGTTACACCATCCGATGTGTTCCTGGTTAAGGTTTGTTGACCAGCGTCCTACTGTTACCTTAAGGATATCAACTGGCTTGAACCAGATGCTCCAAGCGTCAGCAATAACAACATTACCAAGTGTAATAGCTTTTTCTTTGACACCAGTAATCGTTCCATCATCAGCTTTTTCGAACCCGTCAAATGCTTTGCCAACTTCAAGATCTTTAACATTTGAAATCTTCAACTGTCCACCAGCTACATCATCAGAGATAGAGAAACTGATAGGTGCCTGATAAAACTCATTTACATGAGCTTCTTTGAAGAGTGAAATTGAGCCGTCGTCGTAATTGAACAAGCTTCCTTCAAGACGTACACCAGCAGAGAAGTCTACTGCGAAAACAGCACCTGCCATAGCAAGAGCTGCAATAATTCCTACGATTTTTTTCATTTAAAAAAATCCTCCTTTTTTTTTAAAAAGTTTATACAGGCCAACGACCTTTAATGCATAAACCCTTTTTTATTATCTTAACACGGTATTATGCAGAAGTCAACAAAAAAAACAATAAAAATAACTTTTTGTTTTTTTATATCGTTTAATCTTCTCCGAATACCGCATTATTTCCAATAATTGTAGTGAATTTATTTTCGGCATATACCTCTAAAATAATTATATAATCTTTTTATACCTTTTTTCGATATCATGGATTAATTTGTAGTCAAAAGAATCGGAAAGTGCGATCCACGAGGCTTCAATAAGGTCTGCAGACACTCCTACAGTGGTCCAGCTGGTACTTCCGTCGGTACTTTCTATAATTACACGGACTTTTGCGGCTGTTGCGGCCTTTGTATCAATAACACGAACTTTATAATCTACAAGTCTGATCTGCGAAACAAGAGGATAGAACTTTTCAAGAGCCTTACGAAGGGCAATATCGAGTGCATTTACAGGTCCGTCGCCCTCCCCTGCTGTAATTTCTATCTGTCCGTCAACTTCTACTTTAGCCTGAGCACAGCAGCAAACACCTTCTTCCGGTCTTGGATTTGAACCGCTTGTTGTATAATAATGAAGTTTAAAGAAAGGCTGATACTGTCCCAGAACCTTGCGTACCATGAGTTCAAAGCTTCCATCGGCACCTTCAAACTGGTATCCTTCTTTTTCGAGTTCCTTCATGTGTGCCATGATTTTTTCTACAATCTCATCATTCTTCTTTATCTGAGGGGCAAAACGATTGATTTTTTCTATTATTGTGGCTCGTCCTGCAACTTCGCTCATAAGGAAAACGCGGTTATTTCCTACAACTTCGGGCTCTATATGCTCATAGGCAAAAGGATTTTTAAGAACTGCGTCTATATGCATTCCGGCCTTGTGTGCAAAAGCTGATTTTCCTACATAAGGAGACTGCTGGTTCATGCTGATGTTTGTAATTTCGGCAATCTGATTACAAATAGCGGTGAGTTTTTTCATGTTTCCGGCAGGAATACATTCATAACCCATTTTAAGCTGAAGATCTGGGATGATTGTAGAAAGATTTGCGTTTCCTGTGCGCTCTCCAAAGCCAAGAAGGACGCCCTGAACATGAGTTACGCCTTCTGTTACAGCAACTAAAGAATTTGCAACAGCTAATCCGCAGTCATTATGTGTATGAATTCCAATCTGAACCTTATCTGAAAATTTTGAAACAACCTCGGCAACAGCTTTGCGGCATTCATCAATCATAAAGCCGCCTTTTGTTTCGCAAAGACAGAGTACTTGTGCTCCACCATCAACGGCAGCCTGCAAAGTCTGGAGTGCATATTCTTTATTCTGTTCATATGCTGTAAAAAAGTGTTCGGCATCGTAGAAAACTGTGCGTCCGTTTTGTTTTAAGTAGGCACAGGTTTCTTTAATCATCAAAAGGTTTTCTTCCAATGTTGTTTTGATGATTTCCTTTACCTGAAAATCCCAGGATTTACCAAAAATTACAACAGTTTCTGTCTGAGCATCAAGCAGACTTTGAATCTGGGCATCCTGTTCGCAGGTGGTATCTTTACGTCGGGTTGCGCCAAAAGCACAGATACGGGCATTTTTAAGAGGAACTTTTTTGATTTCCTGGAAAAATTCCATATCTTTTGGATTACTTCCCGGATTTCCTGCTTCTATATACTGAATTCCTAATTCATCAAGTGCCTGGCAGATGTGGATTTTATCTTTTACAGAAAAGCTTATTCCTTCGCCCTGGGCGCCGTCTCGTAATGTTGAATCCAGGATTGTTATTTGTTTCATTAATCAGCTCCAAGCCTCTTTATTAAATATGGGAAGGCAGCTTCAAAGTCTACGCCGTACCAGTTGTAATTTTCGTGGCTCAAGGTTTCTTTTATTGCTTCTACAACAAAATCGGCAGCCAGAGAATATGCGTTTTGCAAAGGTAGCCCGCGCATAAGGGCACCGGTAAGTACGCTTGCAAAAATATCACCAGTTCCGTGGAAGCTTTGAGGCAGTTTTTTATGGAAATACCATGTAAAGGTATCAGAAGCAGAATCATAAGAAGCAATTCCAATTTTTCCGACAACACCCTTGAGGTCTTCCTGATCTTCTGTAAACTCTACGCCTTTGAGTACAATTTTCTGAGCACCAAGAGCGGCAAGTTTTCTAAGAATATCTTTTATATATTCTTCATCATAACCAGACTGCTTGTAAGGTATGCCTAACATATAACTTGCTTCTGTAAGATTTGGGACAATTACATTTGCCTTACCACAAAGTTTAGCCATTGCAAAAGCAAATTCCTGGGTGAAGCCTGTATAAAGTTTTCCGTTATCGGCCATACATGGGTCTACAATTGTAAGAGTATCGCCACCACCAAAATCGGCAATGAGTTTATGCATTAAATCGAGCTGTTCAAAAGATCCGAGGTAACCTGTATAAATTGCATCAAAATGGATTTTTTCCTGCTTCCAGTGGTCGCAGATTGGCTGAATATCGCTTGTAAGATCGCGGAAGGTAAAGCCTTTAAATGCTGTATGGGTTGAAAGAACAGCTGTAGGAAGAACACTTGCTTCGACACCCATTGCAGAAATAATTGGAAGTGCAACTGTAAGAGAGCACTTTCCTACACATGAAATATCCTGAACTGTGATAATGCGTTTCATAA
>JAEEGG010019714.1_pt1 | contig 13571 bp, 13 predicted proteins | sample 9134161 | NCBI WGS metagenome assembly JAEEGG01 (sample SAMN16246543, study PRJNA631951) | gut metagenome | biome: gut microbiome; feature: rumen; material: CR-attached | host: Bos | place: Iran: Karaj | collected 2018-10 | reverse complement strand
TAACAACCAACAATTTCTAGGACATTGTATCCAATCATAGTGTAGGCTCCATAATGACAAACGATGGTAGGATGACCAGCAACGTCAATCACTTTGTACAAGGGAAGATTATGCTTTTCCTTCCTCTTATTCAGCTTCTTACAGACCTTTCCCAACTCGACTTGATAGTGAACAATGTCTTCTTCACATTTTTTGTTTCCATTCAGGAATTCAAATAGGAGTTCAAAACCGTCTTCTGTTTTCACATAGACATTGATGGTTTCATCAGGGTATTGCTGGTTGAATCGTTCTGATACGTACTCCATATCGCTATCAAAGTCATACCATATATAGCCGAGTCCACTGTTCCAGTTTACATCGCAGACACAGGGAATTTGAAGAGTCTCTCCATTGAACAGATATACCTTCTTTTTGCGGATGAGGAAAGAAATGTCTTTCTCTTCCAGAAGGTCTTGAATAAGCTTTAGTTTCTGCATATCCGGCTTTAGCAGAAAGATGGAATGTCTGGAATAATAACCCATAATCTATGATGTTCGTTTGTGTTTTGTAAATTCTCTTAATCCCACCACCCAAAGAGTTTGTATTCTCTAATCATGTGATACAGATGCAACGCCTTTTGTTGGCGGAGACTTATTCCCAGATGAATCGACAATTCGCGACTTTCTTCAGCCAAAGCATCTTTGATTGGAGTTCTACGGAAGAAGCGTTTCTCGTTTCTGGTGTTCACATAAACAGGAATATCTGGTAGAGGTTCCTTATCATCGTCAACCATCTCATAGTTCCCATCATCCAACTTTTGGAATCGTATCCTTGTGCCAGAGTAAGCTCGTTCAAGCCAAGTACTATACACACCATCATTTTCCATGAAGATGTCGATGAGTTTCAAACAAATACCCAAATCGCGTGTTGTGTACTTATTATCCTCTGTGATATCACTTGTTTTAAAGTAATCATGCATACGTTGGAGTTTCTTCTTCTCCAGCGCGACGAGATAGGCATAATCCCAATCATAATCCTTAGCCAACAGATGCTTATAAGCATGAATCGGGTTTCTTCTTTTCTTTTTCATAAATTCTGTTTTTGTTTCTGTTTCATGTTGTTAATTTATACTCCTAATTCTTTCTTGACTAAATACAAGATTCTTCTTCGAGCGCTTTTGTATGATACAGCCTCCTTCAGAATCTTTGTTGCTTGAAGATACACTTTGCGAGGTACGGGAACGAATTCGCTGAATGTTCCATTATTGTCTACAGCCATTGGGAAAACGGAAGTATACACTTGTTCTGTTTCTAGAATATGCCAGCGTACCTTGTATATGCCACGATAACCTTCTCTGTCTTCAATGATGTTGCGCACCTCAAGGAGTATTGGGGCAAACCTGAGATTCTTCCGCCATTGGAAGAAGGTGTCACGCTTCTTAATCTTTTCTATATTCATGATGTTATATTTTTATTCTTTTGATAATTCTTTTTTATTTTGTTTCTCGTTCATAGGGGGTTCTTCCTCAAGTATCCAAAAGTCATCGCCAAGTTTGGTTATTCCATCCTTTTCTCCGAAATGAATGTCAAGAGATTTTGGATCATCTTTCTTTAAATGATAGATGGTGAGATGCTCCAAATCGTGGAAGGTAATTTCAATCGGAAATGGACCGTTCTCCCCGTCAAGATACGCTGTTCTATAGAAGTCTTTCATCTCTAGGTTCTCGGGAAAGAACAGAGATTGCACCAATTCATCTGCCGTAATACCAGTAATTACGACTTCCTGGTGCCAATACCAAAATCTGAGTTTATATGTATTCATAAAGTTATTTCTAAATTTCTATTACTTTATTTGGTTCGAATCCGTTTGTAAGGTGCTCGCTGTAGTATATGTAGCCAAGCTGGTTACACACGATTCGGGTGTTGCCTATCGTAGTGTCAATGTTGGTATGTGAATGCCCGTAGATCCATGCGTCTACTCGACTGTCGGTAATATAGTTACCAAGTTCTGTAGCAAAGGCTCCGTTTAGAACGGAACCCATGTGCTGGGCTGCCACCACTGATAATGTCGGCAGATGATGTGTAACCACAACGATATGCTTGGCGGTACTTTCCTTCACAGCTTGTTTCAAGAACTTCAGGCATTTATCATGTTCCAGATTGAAATCATCTGGAGTAAAGCGGCTACCATCATACATAATCTGTCGGAAGTCATTCATTCCACGATAAACGTAAAACATATCTTGCATAGGAATCCTCGACCACAGCGTTGTCAGAATGAAGTCTGTATCGTCAATACGCACCACCTTATTATAATAATAGCCCACATTCTCACGTATCATCCACTGCCAACTGTCACCACGTGCAGTTACATCGCTATTGCCGTAGAACTCATGGTTGCCTGGCACCAGCAGCACTTGTCGGAAGTTCTTCGATGCCCAGTTCCAAAATCGTTTTTGTGGGGCAATGATGTCCCGCAGGTAGAACGTGTCACCTGCGAGCACCAGAACATCGCCCACGACTTCAAACTCATTCGCCTTTATATACCGCGAATTGTCATATAACTCCATATGGAGATCACTCATGTATTGTATTCTCATTGCTCTTTGTTGTTAATCGGTTTTACTTGTTTCTGTGGTTCCCATTCTGTAGTCGCGATGATGTCAGCGATTTGTTGTGCAGTAATGTCATAGTCCACATAAGGAAGCCTGATTTCATTTCCTATTTTCTCGTTATGGACATATTTGTTTGCTCCTGGAGTAATGCCGACAAAGTCAGCCTCCTGTGCCATGCGGAGCAGTTGCGCAGACTCATCGCATACAACACCAGTTCCAGCCTCACACAATGCCTCCAGCATGTTAACCACATCATTGGAATAGCCATAAACGCTAAAAGTCAAGGTGAAATACCATTGGCCAACGGCTACTGGAACATCTTCGTCACCCCATCGGTTTTCCTTCTTCCGGGGATAGAGATGGATTCGTGCATACGCTACATCCATGCAGTGGTACATATGGTTTTCGCCCTCCCACTTCTGGTAATCCTGCTCGCTGTCAAAATCAAGACCTTCAATCTCGTCTCCTTTGCTATTATAGCGCACGAAGATTTCCTCGTCCGTTTTGTCTGCGAAATCCGACTTCGGTTCAGGGCGATATTCATCCATGGTCCTATAAGTCTCATAGAGCAAGCGCCAGAAATGAATGTAAGTTCTAAGCGTCATCTTATCTGCCGACCACAGAGGCAAGTTGTTTATCTTTGTTACGATATTCACCACTCGCTCTGGATCATCGAATGTCCTATAGACAGGGCAGATACGGTTCAGGTCAGCACGCTTGATGACTCCGTCCCGCTTTGAATAGGGAAGGTTCTCCTCGATGTAGTTGTTATAGTCGTCAGGATTCTCACAAATGCTATCTACCAATGCTGTGATGTACTTTTCAAGTTTCAACAGAGGCTTTGATACATTTCCATACCAGACATCTGGCTTTCTCTCCCCACCAATGTATCTGGTACTTCTGAGATCAACATATCTATTCTGCCGGTTCCTGATAATCATGTAGTGGAAGCCCTTATAGTTGGCTGTAAACACTTGATACCAGTAATTATCGTTCTCATCGGCCTCCTCCCACCGATTACGCTTGCCAGGTGCCTTGAGTTCTATCCAGAGCCATCGCTGCTCATCATCGCCCATCACTTCCAGTCGCTGCATGGTCTTCTCTATGCGGAGCATCACTTCGAGTGCTGCATCATCAACAACCACACCGTTCAAATGGTGTTCATGGGTCAAGTACATCAAATCTCTGAGGTCATTGTACCTCAATATTTTTATCTTCTTCATTTTTTCTTCTTTTTATAGTTCAACTTATTACCTTACCTCGCTTCGATAGTTGTTCTGTGCATACTCCGCAAAGGTATTTCGTACTGCTTAATCTTCTCTGTGGCAGCGTCGTAGATATCTTCTAGCGTCAAGAAATGTAGATTGGCGAGGGAGCCGTCTATTCCAACATCAAAGCGTAGGTCCATCGACAAAGCATTATAGTCGTCGAGTTTACCGTGGCTGTGACCATGCAACATTATAGATCCTCGAGGTTTCTGATTCCATGTCACCATCGGGTAGTGGCACATCACCACGCATAGATCCTCTTTCAGGAACGGTGCCACAGAAGGCTTGAAGCGCATCTCTTTAATTTGATAGACCTCCTTGAAATAGTTCTTGTAAGCCCGAATCGAGCCGTCGTGGTTCCCTTCTATCAGGAACTTCTGCCCAGGCAGCTTCTCTAACAGATGACGGGCATTCTCACTCTTCAGGAATGTCAAATCACCCAGAATATACACCGTATCACGCTTGTCAACCGTGCTCTTCCAAAGGTCAAGCAACCATTCGTCGTGTGCCACGATATCCACTGTATCCGAAAACGGGCGCTTAGTTGAATGCTTCAATATGTTCGAATGACCGAAATGCAAGTCGGCCGTAAAATAAATCTTGTTCATTGTTCTATTCTTTTTAAATTTTCTACCTATAAGTAGGGATAAATATGAAATGTTACATTGCAGAAGAGGATAAATCTCTTATTAAGTCTCCCCCCAGCCTTTAACTGGGAGAGACGAATTACTATTCCATGATATAAGCCTGGCTCATATAGACCTGCTTCACGAGAGCGGTGCAGAGCTTGTTCAACTCTTTGTTGAGCGACTTCTGCTCGCACTTATCAAGGGCTGCATAAGAGCCACCATGCTCTTTTAGGAAGTCGTCAAGCACGTCTTTGGAGAGTGTACCCATCACGTGACCAAAGTCCTTTGGGAAGTGTACCTCACCGATGTGGCTCACCACGTTTGCCAGACGGTTCTCGGTGACGTAGGTCTCGCCCTCCTCAATCAGAATCTTCAATGCATTGCTATAGGGTACGGGCTCGGCAAAGAGTTTGTTGCGCTTCTTTACGCTCTTCTTCTCGGCAAACCGCTCGTTCTTGCTCTTGATGAGCACGCGAGATCCGTTCCTCAGATACATTGGAGTGACGGGACGGATGACGATTCCCTCGCAGATGTTGTCCTCGATAGCAGGCAGCCCAAGCCATTCGGCAATCTTGCTTTGGAAGCCGTTGGGATGCTTCAGGCACTCGGCCAAAGTCCCACAGAAGAGAGTCTTGGCGTAGAAGAAGCTCTCGGCCTCGAAGAGTTCGTTCACCTCATCGACAGGCAAGAACCGACCACCATCCTCAGTAAAGAGGTAGATGTCGAAGCCGTAGAACTCGTGCTCGGGAGTGTAGCAGACGCCCTTCTGAATCAGCGCGACCTTGTGAGTAACCTTTACGCCATCGTGAGGATACAAACCACCGAACATCTCGCCAAACACGGAGATATGAGTCACTTCTGGAAATCTAGCCTTGATGTCAGCATAGAGTTTCAGCACCCTGTCCTTATATCTGCCGAGCAGCTCAGGGAAGTCATAGAACTGCTCACCATCGGCCAGCATCGAAGTCCTCTTGGCAAACCTCACATCCTCACCATCGCAGAGAAAGCTGGTGTTGGCACCATGCACCTTCTCCTGCACTACATATTCCAAATCCTGTGGCATCTCAGCCACTACGTGCTCCATGAACTCACGGCTGAAGGAGTTTTCGATAGAGCTGTACTTCTTGAATTCAATCATTGTTCTTGTCTTGTTTTGTGCGCATCGCTGCGCGGTTAATACTTTTGTTGATTAGTTGTGCCATAGGCCAAGCCGATGAGGAGAAGTCGTGCCGGTGGTAAGTCGGCAACATTCACTGGTGTGATAGGCACAAACGAAAAATGGTTGGAAAGCATTGCTGACTTTCCAACCACTTCATTTTTCTTGTGTTTGCACGTTATTTCTATGACGGGAGTAGCCTACTCCCTCCTCGTGCTATCAGGAAAGTCGTCCTATGCAAATTGCGTGATGTAGCAATGCTTGGCGTGTGCATATAGGAATCGCACTCAAAGCACCATGTGCCCTGAATGTTCAGTCCGCCTAATATGTAATATTTCTGTCTCTGCATTGCTGCTTCTTTTAATGAATTATCGAAAAATTGGCTGCAAAAGTACACTATTCCATCCAATCCGCCAAACTTTTTTCAATCTTTTTTTAGGCCTAAATTGCTTATACACAACGTGTATAAAAAAAGATTCCTATTCATCCTCAAACCGCTCTTGAAAAACTTCGAAGCGTTTATGAATATCGAGAATGCAATCTTCAAGCCGGCCAAGATGACGTAAATCGCTGAGGTCACGAATGACAGATGCATAGCTGCCACATATTCCTTCACATACGAATCCCGTTTCAAACAGCGCATCCAACTCAGGCTTTAACTCAGTTGCCTGTAAGTCGATAATATCGCAAACCAACAATCCTGCCAATTCGCTATCAAAAGCCTCACATTCATTCGTCGCAAAACGAAGCACCTGACGGAACCATTCAATAACCTCCTCATGACGCTCTGGCTGGCGGAGGCCTATTTGCACCACCACAGGAAAAACTTCGCACTTAGCGTAGATGTCTACACCTTCTTCTTTCACAAATGCCAAAAGACGATCGAGGCTATGCTGCCCAAGTTTGTAGAGCGTAGGCGGAAACACATGATGCCCACAATCGCAGATATGACAAAGCAAGAACTCGCTGCTCTGCCGCATCACGTCAAGCACCGCATCAAGGCTGCTGTCAGGAGTTCCGACCTCAGCTATCAGCATCAAAGCATTGAACAGTGAGCCATCAAATGTCTCACTATCATATTCGTCTGGAATATCGTCACATCCCAAACAGATATGATAACGGATTATCTGCTCAAGATCTTGTCGCAAATCATCATGTGACAAATCAAGAATTCGGTCTATCAATTCATCAGTCAGAAAGGTGTTGTTCTCTGGCTTGGCCAGTTCTTCATACACCCAAGGGTTGTTAAGATTCATTTCCATATTTTTCATTCTTAAAGTCAGTTTTTCATTTTCATCCCCAATTCTAACAATTCTGCTGCAATATTTGGACTTACTATCCGCATCAGGCTATCGTCCTCATGCCCCCTCGATAGTAAGTTCATACTACCATACCAGACGAGAGACTGGTCAATGACAGCATAACGTTCATGGTAATGATTCTGTGTCTTCACACATATCCCAGCCGATGTAAGTCGTTCCAATAGTTCTCCATGATGCTCACGGCCATCCTCTGGGTACGCTTCTGGACTCAAAGAAAAGATTTTGATAGCTACGCCTCTTTTCTGCAATATCTCCGACTGATCAACAAGCCATTCAACCTTCCGCAAACTCAAGTAAGGACTTGAAATGACGATGTTCTTCGCTGTAGAAAGAACATCTTTCTCAAAGACCTCCCAATAGCCAGTACTATCAAAGATGGAGTTGCTCACCTCCTGTTTGTCCATCACTTCTGCACACACTTCAAACCCAATCTTCTTGTATGTCCGCAGCCGACGATGATACATCCGTTCCAGCACTGGAATGTGCTGATCGATATAGTCGAAGATGATGACATCCTTCTTTCCCTCGTAATCACGGTTCAATCGTCCGGCATACTGTTCTGCATTCCCCTCAAATGAAATAGGCATGGCCAACAACATCGTGTCGAGCCTTGGAAAATTGAAGCCCTCACCAATATACTGTCCAGTAGCAACCATAATCATACTCTCATCGCGACCAACTTCTGCCATTTTCTCCCGCAATTCGGCTCGTGCCTTCAGACTCTTACCGCCTTGTAGCAAAAATACGTGATCTGCTGCCCCTTGAAGCAAGCCATTAAGTATCTCTGCATGCTCCCTATATTTGGTCATCACCACAGGCGTCCGGCCTTTCTTGACACAATCCACCGCATCAGCCACAATCTGTATATTACGCAGTTCGCTGTCGACAATCAGGCGATATAGCTCAGAAATATGCCTGTCCTCCGAGGGCGAGAGGTCAACCATCCTTGTAAAACGAGGATAGACATAGTGACCAATTCCCTGTTTCATGGCCCGATCCTTCGCAGTATAACGATGCCGTATAGGGCCTAGCTGCATGAGCAGTTTCCGTTCCTGTTTGTCACCACGTTTTACGGTCGCACTCATCCCATACACATACTTGGCTGCCGATGCCCATAGCACATTTTCAAAAGTTGCTGCTGCGGCATGATGACATTCGTCTACGATAATCATCCCGTAGTCGCGCATCATCGGATTGATGTCGTCCTCCTTCCCCAGCGAACCAATCATGGCGATGTCGATAATCCCGGTTGCCGTCTTTTTCTGTGAGGAGAACGTGCCAATGACGGAATCACGCTGTTTGACACGTCCCTTTGGAGTGGTATAGGTCGGTAGTTCTTCGTTGATGGTCAGAAATCTCTCCAAGTCCTGAACCCAGTTGTGCATAATCTCAACGGTATGCACAAGTACAAGCGTATTTACTTTCCGTCTTGCAATTAGGTTCGCACCGATAACCGTTTTACCGAAAGCCGTAGCAGCTGCCAGCATACCCATATCGTAACTCAACAATCGTTCTGCGGCAACCTTCTGCTCGGGATAGAGTTCCCCATTGAAAGAAACATCAATCTGCCTTCCCATCTGCCTTTTATCCACAATGTCATACGAAATCTCGACATCTGACAAATGTCCCTTCAGTTCTTCGAAGCATCCTCTCGGCAGAACGATATAATCACCCTCATCATAGCCATCATAGACTATTCTTGGAGTCTCGCGCGTTGAAAAACCCAATGCCAGATTTTGGAAGAACTGCGGATTGGAATATGCTGCCAATCGCCTGATGGCATTTTGCAAACGTGGCTTTAAATTCCGTTTGTCAATGTATATGCCATCGGCCAGTATTATCTTAACCGCCCCAGTTGCATCCTCAGTTTTGAAATATCGGGTTGAAGGCTTGGGACTACTGCCAAAGAGAAGTAGATTGTTGTCATCTTGTTCATCCACTTTATCACTCTGGAACATCTGCATTGCATTGTTTTCTGGGCACCAAGACTTCACGTATGTATCCACCTCAGCTTCAGACATCTTTCGTGTATACAGCAACTTGCCCCATTGGTCTTTATACGGCCTCCAATATTCATCCACAAACGCACTATTGCCCTTGCGGAGTGCCTGTCCCTGAAGAGGTAATGCAATGAGATTGCCCAACTTCCCTTCCGGCAGACAATCCTGCATCGGCATCATCCTATCATAGTATCGAAAACTCTTGAGACTCACCGCTTCTGCACCCTTCGCAAGTAATGCCTCACCAAACCTGCGCACCTTTGCGGCTTGAATGGCTTCGCTGAAGAATATCCACACATGAGCACCTCGCCCAGATCGAGAACGTTCTACCAAGGCATCTATCCCCACCAACTGGCAAATCTTTCGTAGCGTATCCACTTCCAGCTCCCAGTCCTTTGAAGGAGCCGCATCCTCATCGTGATTATCGAAATCAAACACCAGAAACCAACACGTCCCGTCAGGAAACAGAGGATATAAGCCAATGACATCCGAACAATCCTCCTTCATCCCCTTCAAATGCTCCAACATGACTGAAATCGTCAATTTCGTATAATCCTTCACTGGACAGTCCTGGCACTTCACCTTTTCCTGGTTCTTCTTGGGACACACGCCTGTCTTCCAGAAGTTGTTGCATTGCGTATAGTATCCTTTCTTCGAATTTCGCTTCACATACACATCCTTGCGCCCTCGGAAGTAAGAATAAAACTGTATCGCATGCTCTGCCGTCAGTTCAGGGAAATCAATCTCCACAGGTTCCTCACGCCTAACAACCTCCATATACGCCTCAAAGTCATACGGAATCCCGTTTTCATCCAGCAGTCCTTTCAAATACCGGATTTCTGACTCCAGCCGTGAAATATGGTCGTCATTAGTTTCCATAACTTTGCTTTGTAAGTTCCATGACCGTCCTCATGATATTCTCCTTCGCCGTTGAGGGCTGTAGGGCTATTTCGAGGGGAAGGTCGGGGGGATTGATACAGGCGACGCGGGCGAAGCCGGCGTCAAGGAGACATTGTTCATCGGCTATGCGGCCAGCAATTAGCATGACGGGGACGTGATAGTGTTGGGCGCGTTGGAGGATGCCGAAGGGTAGTTTGCCCATGAGGGTCTGGCGGTCGGCTGAGCCCTCGCCAGTGATTACGAGGTCGGCATCCGATAGTAGGTCATCGAAATGGATGGTGTCTAATAGGAGGTCGATGCCAGAGCGGCAGTCGGCATTCATGAATTGCAGGAAAGTGTAGCCTAAGCCGCCTGCTGCACCTGCACCAGGCATGTTTTGGCAATCACGGCCCAGATGCTTGGCAGATGCCTCCGCAAAGCGTTTGGCGCGAGCATTAAGGGCAAGAACCTGCTCGTGTGTTGCGCCTTTCTGAGGAGCAAAGACATAAGCAGCACCATTCTCGCCACATAGCGGATTAGTGACATCCGTTGCTATCGTGAAGCGCACATCATCCAATTCGTGTACATCGTCCCAAAGGCTACGGGTAGGCGCGCCAGCGGGAATCGAACCACCTTTTGCAAAGGCTTCGATAATCGCCCGCAACATTCCGATTCCGCAGTCGCTGGTGGCACTTCCGCCAAGTCCTATGATAATGCGCTTGCAACCTTTTCTTACAGCATCCACCACCAACTGGCCCGTGCCGTAACTCGTGGCCACCATCGGATTGCGCTCTTCTGGCGAAAGCAGCGTCAGCCCGCTGGCTTTGGCGATCTCAATCACCGCCGTATCGCCCTTCACCAGATACTGCGCCACAATCGTTCGCATCAGCGGGTCTTTCACGTTGACCTCTACTATCTCGCCGCCCATCGCTGCCTGAAACGCCTCCATAAATCCCTCGCCACCATCGCTCACTGGCACCTGCACAACCTTTGCATCAGGCATATTCGCAAGAATACCCTCACTTGCCGCCTGATTAGCCTCAGCCGATGTCAGACAACCTTTAAACGAATCAATCGCTACGATAATTTTCATACGCCCTCCTTCGTCACTTTAAAACTTTCTGCGCTGCGGCAATACCCGCCAGGCGACCGTTGACTACGATATCTGCCACACCATTGCCGCCCAGACGGTTAGCGCCATGCAGACCACCCGTCACGCTGCCATCGACAGCAGATAGCAAGCCTGTCACCTTGTTCGATGTGCGTATCTCGATATTCTTATTGGATGTGGCAAACTTAAGAATCTTCATCAGATGTGGACCGATGGCCGTGCCACCCTGAGGGCGATGTGTGCGCTTCACGCTGCTGCCACCCATCAGTCCCACGTCGCTCAGATCGGCACCAAGTCCCGTCAGCCACGAGATGGTCACGGGCGCGTGTTCTACGAAATTCTGAACCAGTGATGGGATATTCTCATATTTGCCGCCTTTCATTATGTCGTCATAGAACAGCTGTTTACTGTCTTCAATGCCAAGCCCCTTCTGGATATCCGTCTCTGCCGCGTTGATGCCCCCCGTGGAGTAGTTGGTGTTACCACCGATGATACCCTGCTTCTCCAGCACGATGATCTTCAGACTACTAGCCGTTTCTGCCGCAGCCACAGCGGCCGATAGTCCTGCACCGCCAGCACCTATCACAACAATGTCGCACGTGCCGTCCTGATACGTCCTGCTCTTATCCACAGACTTACCCATCGCAGCCTTCAGCGCCATGTTGATGGCATCGATGACACCCGTCGAGGTCAGCGTAGCACCTGTGATGCCATCCACCTCTACGCTCATCTCTGTAGTCCTGCCCAGCGCACTTTCACAGAGGCTGTTGATAGTCTCCTGCGCAAACGACGATTCCGACTGGCTGACGACGGTCACCTTTGTCACCTGATGTTTCTCTACCGTCACCTTGACGATGATCGCTCCGCTGCGACCCTCGCCGCTACCCGTCCACTCACCATCCTGCAACTGTTCCGTAGACTCCACAACCGGTATGTCATTGCTGGCACACGCCACGAACATCCATAATCCACAGATGAGCAATGTACCCATCAACCATTGCATATTCCTTTTCATCATCCTATATTCTTATAACGTTTTATTGCTGTTGCTTCAGACCCACATTCGTCTTCATTAACTTTCAACACTGCAAAGGTACTAAATTTTTCGTGCAATTCCAAATATTGATGCCCCGTGGCGTGTAAAAATCTGTTAATGACGCATTTCCGCATCGCAAACGTTTTGTTTCGCCTCGCCAAATGTATTATTAAGTTTTACTGAACAACACGAACCTGACAGTGTCCAATTTGTGACAGTGACTTCGTGACTTTGTGACATTAAGCACATTCCAATATGCAGCGCACCCCTATTATGAATATTAATATATTATAATATATTAATATTTTATATACTAATATACCATCCATCTCCATCTGACTTCGTTGATAATCACGCAGGTGCTTAATGTCACAAAGTCACGAAGTCACGATGTCCGGCTCCCAAAGATGCTTTTGCATGTCAACATGGCCATTGGGCTTGAAGTGGATGCCTTCTTCCTCTAACAGCGGACGCTGGCGGCTCCAGCCGGGGGCTGTGCGACCTTCTTTGTTGACCACACGATGGCAGGGTAGGGACTCGGCACTTGGCGTGTAGCGGAGTGTGCGACCTACCATGCGCGAATGGCTCGGCCAGCCTGCCCAGGCTGCAATATGGCCGTAGGTGGTCACCCGTCCGCGAGGTATCTGGCTGACGATGTTCAGCACGGCATCGCGAAACACCTGTGCCTGTTCTGGCGTCATTCGGTCAGGATAGTCGTGCATCGGCTAACGCTTACGTTTAGTGCTCGCTGACGTCTTTTTAGGCTTGGGTTCCGGGAGGACCTTGCAGGTCTCGCGCACGAGTAAAGATAGGTAATCATGGTCGTCGACATCGGCGATGTAGAAATAATCCTTGGCCCCTTCGTAAGGTGGACGCATCTCTTCATTACGCAGCAACGGACGGACGAGGTCAGTGGGTTTCAGATAGAAACAGTCGTCGCAAATCAGTCCGAAGATCTTCCCGTCGCAGTAGATGCCGTAGTCGCCGAACATCTTTTTTACTGTAATCTCGCCCGCTCCACTACATTGGTCGGCGACGTATTGCACAAAATCAGAATTACTTGCCATTTTTATCACTTTTCTTTTTGATTGCACAAAGATACGGCAATTCTACGAAACCTCCAAAGTTTTTCCTTGAAAAGTGCAATTGAGCCACCCTTTTGATATATGTCAAGGATTATGTGTACGCACACACAAGTAGCACAAATGACGATTTGTAACGAAATGGGGGCGATTCGATGCAAAGTGTAACAAAAAGGGAGTAAAGAGGTGTCTAAAGCTTACAAAGTGTCAGAATCTGAAAGTTTTAACAATCAAATTGAAAGAAAAATGAATGAATATTTATCAAAACGTCGTACCTTTGCACTCGATAATTATCAAAGTGTAACCCAAAGAGAGGGTTGAGAGAGTATTTTATTAAAAAGGTAAAAAAGTAAAAAGGTAAAAAGGTTAAAGGTATGAAAAAGATTGAAGCAATTATCAGGAAAACGAAGTTTGAGGAGGTCAAGGAGGCCTTGCTCAGTTCGGACATCGACTGGTTTGAGTACCATAACGTACACGGCATCGGACAGAGCCGTC
>JAEEGG010019711.1_pt1 | contig 13572 bp, 16 predicted proteins | sample 9134161 | NCBI WGS metagenome assembly JAEEGG01 (sample SAMN16246543, study PRJNA631951) | gut metagenome | biome: gut microbiome; feature: rumen; material: CR-attached | host: Bos | place: Iran: Karaj | collected 2018-10 | reverse complement strand
GGCAAAAATCGGGAGGGCCAGCCACCGGTTGGTCACAACCCGGTCAATCTTGTCTGTTGTGCTCAGTTTGCCCAGATTCTTTTTCTTATAGCATCCACCTATGATGGAGGCGATATATGTATAACGCTCGTTGGTGATGATAGACTCGGCATCGTCATCCAGTTCTTTCTCGCAGGCTTTTATATCAGACTCAATATGTTCCAGGACACTCTTATCTATTTTGAGAGCCTCCTGCACTTTCTTGTCCCGCTCGAAGAGCTTGACTGCATACCACCGCTGCTTCTCGTCCGGCATATCATGGAGGACAGCCTCCTCAATATGGGCAATGGCATGCTCAACACAGCCACTGAAGGAGTGAGGTGAGACCATCTTGACTTTTTTCTTCACTGCCTGGACAACCTCGGCAACAGCCTTGTCTATTCCAGTCCCCTTGAGGGCAGATATCTCAACCACAGGGCAGCCCAGCTCGGCGGCCAGCTTCTTTGTATCAATCTTATCCCCCTGCTTGGCCACAACATCCATCATGTTCACAGCCACCACCATAGGAAGGCCCAGCTCTGCCAGCTGAGTGGTCAGGTACAGGTTACGCTCCAGGTTGGTACCGTCCACAATGTTGAGGACTGCATCAGGATTCTCATTTATCAGGTAGTTACGTGCAACAACCTCTTCCAATGTATATGGAGAAAGGGAATAGATACCAGGCAGGTCTGTGACTCCCACATTCTTATCAGCCTTATAGGTTCCCTCTTTCTTCTCTACAGTTACTCCAGGCCAGTTTCCTACAAACTGGTTGGCACCGGTAAGGGCATTGAACAGAGTTGTCTTACCGCTGTTAGGGTTTCCGGCAAGTGCTATTCTTATCATTTCTCCACCTCCACCATCTCGGCATCAAACTTGCGGATGGAAAGCTCATAGCCCCGCACTGTGATCTCCACAGGGTCTCCCAGAGGAGCAACTTTCCGTACCGAGAAGCCAGTTCCTTTGGTAAGCCCCATGTCCATGATGCGCCGTTTGATGGCACCTTCCCCGTTGATTTTTACAACCTTGGCTGTATCGCCAGGCTTCAAATCCCTTAAAGTCATATCTATCTACCTCCCTACTACAATCCTTGCGGCCATCTCCCGGTCTATGGCGACACGGGAATCCTTGACAGCAATGATGAGGTTGCCGGCCAGCTCATTGATTACAGAAATCTCTTCTCCCTCAATGAAACCCAGGTTGTTCAGATGCCGGCGCGCCTCGTCCTTGCCTTGTATTCTCTTTATAAAATAAGTGGTTCCTTTGTCTGCAAATGTTAGTGGAATCATGACAACCCTCTATATTAGTTAGCAATGACTAATTAGCTGTTGCTAACTGTTAGCAAAGACTAACTCCAAAATTAAAAAGTGTCAAGCGGTTAGTTTAAACTAACTGAAAATAGATGAAAAACAGGTATTTGCCATGGGGCCGTTAATATATTATAATTATTAATATGAGCAGAACATTGCGGGATCTTGCCATAGGAGAAAGCGGAGTTGTCACAGCGGTAAAGGGTTCCGGAGTATTGCGCCAGCACCTTCTGGATATGGGGCTTATTCCTGGGACATCAGTGACTGTGGTAAAGTTCGCCCCCATGGGGGATCCTATCGAGATACAGATATATGGTTATGAGCTGACCCTGCGCCTTGCAGAGGCTGAGCACATAATGGTTGCCCCTTATGACGAGGCAAAGCCGGAAGAAAAACCGGCTGATAAGCCTGACTATATTGAAGCCCCCACAGGAACACCCCACCCCGGTCTTGGCGAGGAGGGGCGGTTCCATCCCAAAGGAACAGGCAATCCCCTGCCGGAAGGAACACTGCTTACATTTGCTCTGGTGGGCAACCAGAACTGCGGCAAGACTACCCTCTTCAACCAGCTTACAGGAATGAACCAGCGGGTAGGCAACTTCCCCGGTGTCACAGTGGACAGAAAGGACGGTGTGATCAAAGGACATCCTGACACACTTGTCACCGACCTCCCGGGCATCTACTCCATGTCCCCCTACAGCAGCGAGGAGCTGGTATCCCGTAACTTTGTGCTGGATGCAAAGCCCAAGGCTATCATAAATATAGTTGATGCCACAAATATAGAGAGAAACCTCTTCCTGACACTGCAGCTATTGGAGCTTAATGTACCAATGGTTGTAGCCCTTAATATGATGGACGAGCTCAGCGCCAACGGCGGCTCTGTGGATGTGAATGCCATGGAGGAGATGCTGGGAGTCCCTGTAGTCCCAATCTCTGCAGCAAAGAACCTGGGTATCGAAGAGCTCATTGATCACGCAATACATATCGCAAAATATCAGGAGGCGCCAAGGAAGCAGGACTTCTGCGACGAGGAGAGCCACGGCGGTGCAGTACACAGGTGCATCCACTCCATATCATTCTTTATAATGGACCACGCGGCCCGGGCAGGCATCCCTCTGCTCTTTGCAGTGAACAAGATAATAGAGGGAGACGATGATTTGGCCATGCGCCTTGAACTGGACCAGAACGAGAAAGAGACCATACTCCACATTGTATCCCAGATGGAGACCGAGCGGGGTCTGGACCGGAACGCTGCCATAGCGGAGATGCGTTTCCAGTTCATCCGCAAGGTGTGTGCCGCATCGGTGCACAAGCCCAAGGAGAGCAAGGAGCGGAACAGAAGCCTTAAGATAGACAGGATTCTTACTGGCAAGTTTACCGGAATTCCCGCATTCATCGGAGTCATGGCCCTTATCTTCTACCTCACCTTCAACGTGATCGGACTCAGGCTCCAGGCTCTGATTGAAATCGGCATAGAAAAAGTTACTGCCGCTGTGGACAATCTGCTTGCAGTGATGAACGTGAATCCATTCCTCCACGGTCTTGTAATAGAGGGAATATTCGGTGGTGTGGGCAGCGTGCTCAGCTTCATACCTATCATCATCACGCTGTTCTTCTTCCTATCCATATTGGAGGATTCAGGATATGCCACCCGTATTGCCTTTGTCATGGACAGGCTCCTGAGGAAGATAGGTCTTTCGGGGCGGAGCATCGTCCCTATGCTCATCGGATTCGGCTGCACTGTACCTGCGGTGATGGCCACCAGGACCCTCCCCAGCGAGCGGGACCGGCGTATGACTATTCTCCTGGCACCCTTCATGAGCTGCAGCGCCAAGCTTCCTATCTATGCATTCTTCGTAAGCGCATTCTTCCCCAAGAACGGTGCATATATAATGATCATGCTGTATCTTGTGGGAATAATCTTCGGTATTCTGATCGCCCTCCTCTACAAGAAAATTCTCTTCAAGGGCGAGGCAGTGCCATTTGTCATGGAGCTGCCTAATTACAGATTCCCCCGGCCTGGTAACATTGTCAGGCTTCTGTGGGCCAAGGCCAAGGACTTCCTTGAGCGGGCCTTCACCGTGATACTGGTGGCAACCTTGATCATCTGGATACTTCAGAGCATAGATTTCAACTTCCATATGGTGGTTGATTCCGAGGACAGCATGCTGGCTGTGATTGCCGGCGCCTTCGCCGTGATCATGAAGCCGGTGGGACTGGGAAGCTGGCAGATATGCACCTCCTTGATATCAGGATTCATGGCCAAGGAGAGCGTGGTCTCCACCCTGGCTGTTCTGTTTGACGGAGATGTGACCCAGGTTCTCACAGGACTTCAGGCCATGTCCATGCTGATCTTCTCCCTCCTCTACACCCCATGCGTTGCTGCAATAGCCGCAATCAAGAGGGAGCTGGGAACCAAGTGGGCTGTCAGCGTAGTATTCTGGCAGTGTCTTGTGGCATGGCTTGCCTCCCTGGCAGTCTATCAAATAGGAGCTCTGTTTATAAGGTGAGTTATAAGGAAATCTTTCAAGGGTGTGTCACTAACTGGAACAGGGTGGCGAAACCCCTCCACAGTCTGGGATTACTTGAGGATCTGATTGCAAAGATTGCAGCATCCCAGGGAATTGCCCGCCCATATATCGCAGGACGGACCGTGCTGGTGTTCTGTGCTGACAACGGTGTGGTGGAAGAAGGGGTCAGCCAGTCTGACCACGCTGTGACCACTGCAGTTGCCACATCTATGGCATCCGGCCTTTCCAATGTGAATCTGATGGCCCGGGAAGCAAATGCCCATGTAGAGGTCTATGATGTTGGTATGGTTGATGATGTTCCAGGCATCCACCAGTGCAAAGTATGCCACGGTACCAGGAACTTCACAAAAGAACCGGCCATGACCAGGGAAGAGACCTTGGCTGCAATGGAGGCAGGCCGGAAAGCGGCAGAGAAAGCCAAGCTGGATGGAAACGGCATAGTTGTCATGGGCGAGATGGGAATCGGAAACACAACCACTGCCGCCGCTGTCCTTTCTGTGCTCACCAGGACAGAGGCTGAGACAGTATGCGGCCGGGGTTCCGGCCTTTCAGATGCCGGCTTAAAAAGGAAGATAGAGGCGGTAAGAAAAGGTATCAACATAAACCAGCCTGATCCCGCCGATCCTGTAGATGTGCTTTCCAAGGTAGGAGGGGCCGACATAGCAGCCATGTGCGGGGTGCTTCTGGCCGCTCCCAAGCTGCACCTGCCGGTGGTGCTGGATGGCCTTGTCTCCTGTGTGGCAGCTTTGGCCGCCGCAAGAATAGATTGTAAAACTGTAGATTACATGCTGCCTTCACATCTGGGCCGGGAGCCAGGCTGCCAGCTTGCTCTTGAGGCACTGGGCTTAAGGGCCCCGATACAAGCAGACTTGGCCCTGGGAGAAGGAACCGGCGGCATCATGCTGCTCCCGATGCTGGATATGGCCCTGGCTGTGTACAACAGCACCCACAGCTTCGACTCAATCGGCATAGAGCCTTACAAGGAGCAGCAATGACTGTGTTCATCACCGGCGGCAGCGGTTCCGGCAAGTCTGCCTTTGCCGAGAGCATAGCCCAGAAGCTGGGGGGCAGCCTTGTGTATGTGGCCACCATGCCTGTTGCAAGCGACGAGGACAAGGCAAAAGTGGAACGGCACCACCGGCTCAGAGCCGGCAAAGGCTTTGTCACACTGGAGCGGCCGGGGAAGCTTGCAGACCTGCCGGATGGCGGCGAGACCATGCTCATAGAATGCATCTCCACCCACACGGCCAACCTGATGTTCGGCCCTGGTGACGCCAGACGGCCTACCACCGACACCACTCATCCAACAACTGATATCGCTTTCTGGACAGAGACCCTGAAAAAAGAACTCGAGCCTATCCTAAAACGAAAAGGAAACACAATCTTTGTCTCTGCCGAAATCGCATCCGATGGAGCAACATACAGCCCCGAGACAGAAGCCTATAAATCAGTCCTGACCGCCATAAACCGCCATCTGGTGCAGAGCTGCGACGCAGCTTTCGAGCTGGTTTGCGGCATCCCGGTCAAGATAAAAGGAGAACTGCCATGCTGAAAAGTCTAGCCATTGCATTCCAGATGTACTCCCACATCCCCATGCCATCCTTCCAGTGGGACGATAAATCGAGGCGCTACGCCCTCTGCTTCTTCCCCGTTGTAGGCGCTGTGATCGGAATAATCGAATTCCTCTGGTTCAACCTGGCTGCCAATCTGAATGCACCAGTGCTCATCGGCACTGCTGTGGCAACCGCTATCCCCTTCCTCATCACGGGAGGGATACACATGGACGGCTTCTGCGACACAGTGGACGCCCTCTCATCCCAGGCTGACATGGAGAAAAAGCTGGAGATACTCAAGGACCCTCACGCCGGTGCCTTTGCCATCATATTCGCAGCACTCTACATACTGATATACTTTGCAGGATGGAGCGCAGTCTCAAGCTGGAGAGCCCTGGACGTGGTGTGCATCGGATTTGTCCTCTCAAGAGCCTTCAGCGGCCTTGCAGCAGCCTCATTCAAAGGGGCGCGGAAAGAGGGAATGCTCCAGAGCATGGTAGACCCGTCAGCGAAAAAACCGCTCAAGATATGCATGCTCATCTACATCGCATTCTGCGCCGCCGGCCTAATCATCAAGTACGGATGGCTGGGGCTCCTGGTACTCTGCGTGAACGAGCTGGTGTTCCTCTATTACAGGCTTGTCGCATACAAGAAGTTCGGCGGCATAACAGGCGACCTGGCAGGCTGGTTCCTGCAGCTCTCAGAGCTTGCCACAATACTGTGCGTAGGGCTTTTCTAGTGAGGTACATATGATTAGACTTTATATCGGCGGAGCTGGAAACGGACAGGCAGAGCTGGCAGAAAAAGAGACCGGGAAGAAGCCAGTACAATGCACTCCAGACGAAGCTCTGAAGAGACCTGCGATCGACAACTTCCATCTTATAACAAGAGAGGTTCTTGCCCAGGGTAGCTCACCCCAGGAGTATGCAAAGAAGCTTCTCAAATCAAATCCTGATGCTGTGATCTGCAGTGATGAGATAGGCTGCGGCATCCACCCCCTCGCCCAGGAGGAGCGCATTTGGCGCGAGGAAACCGGCAGAGCACTCTGCATCCTGGCCGAGGGGGCCGACACCGTCACCCGGGTCATCTACGGAATAGGCCAGAGGATAAAGGGATGAAAATCTACTTTATCCGCCACGGCAAAACCCCGGGGAACCTTCTCCGGCGCTACATAGGCGGCAGGACAGACCAGAGCCTCTGCGAGGCAGGAAAGGCAGAGCTCACCGACCTGAAAGATGCAAAACTCTACCCTGCCGCCAAGCGCGTCTACGTAAGCCCCATGCGCCGGTGCCGGGAGACAGCCGCAATCCTGTTCCCTCTTGCCCAGCATATTGTGGTAGATAAAATGAGGGAGATGGACTTCGGCCGGTTCGAGAACAAATCCCACGAGGATATGAAGCAGGATAACGAATACAACACCTGGATCAGCACCATGTGCGAGGGACCTATCCCCCAGGGGGAGGACAAGGAGAGCTTCACCGACCGGTGCACAGATGCCTTCCTGACCATCGCCAGAGGATGGAAGCCGGCAGAAGAGGAAGAACCTGCAGTATTTGTAGTACATGGCGGCACAATCATGGCAATCCTGTCCAGGCTTGTGAAGTCGGACCGCCAGTATTATCAATGGTATACCGAGAACGGGCACGGATACCTGTGCGACTGGGACGGAACCAGCCTGACCTTGATGAAGAAATTTTAATGGGAAAGAAGGAGAATATATGAAAACAATCATTATCAACGCAAGTCCAAGAAAGAACTGGAACACAGCACAGCTCCTGAAATCGGCGCAGAAAGGGGCTGAGGAAGCAGGAGACGAGACCGAATATATAGATCTGTATGATCTTAAATTCACAGGATGCCGGAGCTGTCTGGCCTGCAAACGCAAGGGGGCAGAGCGGTGCAAGTGCTACTGGAAGGATGACCTTTCCCCACTTATCGATAAGATCACTCATGCCGATGCCCTCATAATCGGCTCCCCTATCTACTTCGGCGAGCCTACTGCCCAGTTCCGGGCCCTCCTGGAGCGGCTTATATTTGTCATGCTCTCCTACGACAATTACTCAACCTACTTCACCGGCAAGGTGAATGTGGGCCTTATCTACACCATGAATGCATCAGGCTCATATGTGGACACACTCATCAAGCCGATGGCAAAAGGGATAGAAGGAACATTCCGCTTCCTGAACGGCACTGTGAAGACCTATCTTTCATGCAACACAACACAGGTGGCAGACTACAGCAAGTACAGCATGGCAGGCTTTGATGTGGAAAAGAAGAAGGAGACCCGGGAGAAGCAGTTCCCCATAGACCTGGAGGAAGCCTATAAGATGGGAAAAGAGCTCTGAAAAGCATCCGATAAAGTATCGCTTTCCCTTCTATACAGAAAAGCTTTTATGATATATAATATTTGCCAAAGGAACGGAGGTATTACATAATGAATTATCCTTTACTTATAGAAGAACGTGTTTCAAATAAAGTTTTCCAGAATGCAGAGATTGCAGACAAAGACATCGCTGCCATCAAGGAATACTATGACACAAAAGCTGCACGCCTGATTCCAGAGATCAAGACAGACCTCATCATCACTGGCGCCGATGCCAAGGATGCACTGGAAAAAGCTGCCGGATACAACGAATTCCTGGTAGGTGCTCCTCATTACCTGGTTCTGACCAGCGAAGACAAGGAGGGAGCAATCCTGAACGCCGGATATATTATGGAAGACCTGCTCCTTAAGTTGCGGGACTTAGGCTATGGTTCATGCTGGCTCACATTTGCAGACAGCGACAAGATAAAGGCAGCACTCAAGCTGACAACTGACAAGAAGGTGGCTGCAGTTGCCGCATTCGGCCTTGCAGAGCGTGCCCGCAAGAAGATCCACCTGAACATCTTCACAATGTCCAATATAGAGATCTCCGACAAGCATCATTACTTTGCTCCTAAGAAGAGCATCGATGAGCTTCTGAGCATCGACACATACGGCAACAAGGAAGGCCTGGACGAGCGCATCGGATTCTACGAGGATATCCTTTGGGAGTCCTTCTCTGCAGCAGCAAAGGCACCAAGCTATCTGAACCTCCAGCCTTATTCCTTCCTGCTCAAGGGACACACACTCTACCTCCTGGCCGAGAAAGAGAAGCTGACCCCAGCTATCGACAGCGACCTGAACCTGGGTATCGTAATGCTCCACTTCGCAGCAGTTGCTCAGGGCTATATGGGCAGTCTCAAGTGGTCACTCACCAAGGATGCTCTGGCACTGCCTGCCGGCGTGACACCAGTTGCTTCCTGCCAGATCTGATCAATAGTTAAATTGCAATTTCAATCTCCGGTCTTTCCGCCGGAGATTTTTTTAAGCAAATTTGACTGAGGAGATATATATGCCAATTGACAAGTCAAAAATCACAAAAGAGATGCTTGCGAAAGCAGCACAGTGCGAGACAGCTGAACAGCTGATTGCTCTGGCCAAGGCCGAGGGATTTGAGATTACAAAGGACGAAGCGGAAGCCTATTTTGCGGAACTTGCCGACGTTGAACTGGACGAAAAAGCGCTGAGAAATATAGCGGGTGGTACTTGCACATTGGAAGGTACCAGTTGCTGGACGTTGAGCACTTAAATGAAATAAATTTATAGAGGGAAATTATTATGCCTATTGACAAGACAAAAATTACTAAAGAGATTCTGGAGAAAGCAGCAAAGTGCGAGACTGCCGATGAACTGATTGCCCTGGCCAAGAAAGAAGGAATCGCTATCACCAAGGCAGAAGCCGAGGCTTATCTTGATGAACTCCAGAATATAGAGCTTGACATAAACGCTTTGGATAAGGTGGCTGGCGGCGGAAGCTATGATTGCTCAAATAAAAATTGTTCCGACCGCGTGATTTGCTACAAAAATTGACAAGTCAAAAATAACAAAAGAAGCCCCCTATTGCGGGGCTTTTTTATTTTTTCACTGTAGCATTATTTGACACACCCCCTGTGCTAGAGTGAGGGCACATAAGGGGGATATTATGGGATTATTGCAGTTATTTGATGATATCTGGAATGGAATTTTCAGATTGGTTTTCAATATTTGTCTTTGGCTTTTTATTGTTTTACCGATCAAACTTTTCTTATGGGCCATCCTAGGAGTAAGCTATTTTTTAATGTCGTTGAGCAAGCCTTGTAAGTAGATCTACTTTAGGTATGGCGGCTTGTTTGATGCAGCGACTTTAGATTCAGTTTCAGATTCACAGATTCTGTCATAAATTGACTCATCCATCAGCCTGTCGTAGCTGACCCCAAGAACAAAAGCCAATCCCTTAAGCTCAATATCAGTTATGAAGCGCTTACCTGCTTCCATCTCTTGTATAGCATTTTTACCAACATCATGCCCAAGTTTCTGAAGTTCCCTGGCTAACCCGTTCTGAGACCACCCCTTCTCTTTCCGCAAGACAGCAACATTCTGCCCAGCTATATTGTGATAAGTCTTCTGTGCCCCGTCCGGAGTGAACTTGTTCTTATACATGAATCCCTAAACCGACAGAGAATTTGACATCTTCTGCTTGTCGTCTAGTTCATCTTATGGTATTATGCAATTAGATTTGACATTCACTAAATGTCAAATCTAAGGTAAAGCTTTTTTTATGACTCGTCATGAGATGATTAATATTATTGGTTCTCGTTTCCTAACATCAAATATAGAAAATGATGAGTTCAGTTATGCCCAAGTTTTTGAAGAAGAAGGCTTACCGTTTAAAGGAATTAAAATCAAGGGCCGGACAAAAACTTTTGCTGATTTACGATTTACAAATGGCCGTGTTACAGTAATTGTTGAAACAAAGCAAGACTTTAATCGCTGTCTTTCAGAAGCAGAAAACCAACTCTCTGCCTACTTACAATATGAGAAAGAACTTACAGGAAATAAAATTGTTGCAATTCTTGCAAATACAATAAATGACGAAATTAAAGTCTGGCTCGGAGATATTTCTGATGAAAACCTTTTAAGAAAAGAATATAAACTGCGTTCGTTCAATGAATATGCTGACTTTTATTCAACCAAAGTCAACAACAAAGAACAGATCATGCGAAACACTTTTAAGCTAAATGAACTCCTTAATAAACATGGGATTCAAGAACGGCTTCGAAGTCAATTTGTAGGGACATGTTTGCTAACTCTTAAGAATAGCAAGGGTGAACTTACAGCATCAACGACAACAACAAACATGATACTTGGAGAGATGAAACGTATTTTAGGAACTCTCCTTGACGATAGTGACAATAAAGTTGAGAAGATTAGACTTCTAGATAAAAATGTTTTAGACAGCCAAGATATACGTAATTTGCCAGATGAAGTTTTCAGGGAAATACTCAGGGACATTCATATAAATATTCTTCCATTCATCAATGATAAAACAACATTAGGCCAAGACTTATTGAATTTGTTCTTTGTCACTTTCAATAAATATGTTGGAAAAGCTGACAAGAACCAGGCATTTACCCCTGACCATATTACAGATTTTATGTCAAAAGTAGTTGAAGTCAACCGTCATTCTCGTGTTCTTGATCCTTGTTGCGGAAGCGGTTCTTTTCTTGTTCGAGCAATGACCCAGGCAATGGATGATTGTGCCTCTGAAGCAGAAAAAATCAGTGTAAAAAGTAACCAGATTTATGGCATTGAATTCGATGAGAATGTTTTTGGTCTAGCAACCACAAACATGCTTATTCATAGTGACGGCAACTCTAACATTATCAACAAAAGTTGCTTTGATATGACAAAAGATATTCAGCATTGGGGAATTAATACTGTTCTGATGAATCCACCCTATAATGGCACAAGGAAAACAATGCCATTATCTTTTGTAAAGACTTGGGGGAAAACAACAAAACAAGATCCATCAAAAGGATTATTCTTTGTTAAATGGGCCGCAGATACTATTAAAACAGGTAAACTTGCAGTATTACTTCCCATGGCATGTGCAATAGGAAAAACTGGAATAATTAAGCAAATAAAAAAGGAACTGCTCCAAGAAAATACACTTGATGCTGTTTTCTCACTTCCACCAGAAATATTCTATCCTGGAGCATCAGCACAAGCATGCTGTATGGTATTTACCCTCGGGAAAAGACATGATAGTACACACCCTACTTTTTTCGGTTACTACAAAGAGGATGGTTTTACAAAAAAGAAAAACCTAGGGCGAGTTGAACGTGTTGATGCTAGAGGAGAAGGTATCTGGGCAGATATTGAAAAACAATGGATTGATCTATATAGAGATAAAAAAGTTGTAGATGGCCTTTCCGCAGTACAATGTGTAACAAGTAATGATGAATGGCTAGCGGAAGCCTACATGAAAACTGATTATACAAAACTTATAAAAAATAATTTTATTAAAGAAAGAAATAATTATCTTGCTTATCTTATTTCGTTAGGACAATTTAATGAGTTTAATAAAATAATTAATTCTGCAACGCATGAAAAATTATTAATTGATTTAAAAAACTGGAAAGAGTTTAAACTTACTAATTACTTCAAAATTCTTCCAGGGATTTATCATTATCCAGATGAATATGAAGATGGATATATCCCTTATCTTTCTGCAGCAAACACCAATAATGGAGTCGGACAATACATTAATCTTGAACCAGACTTTAAAGGGAATTGTATTGTTACAGGTAAAATCGGATGCACTGCTTTTTATCAGTCTAATGATTTCTGTGCAACATCTGATGTTAATATCTTCATTCCTAAATTTTTATTGACACCTTTCTTGGGGCTTTTTATTACAACAGTTATCAACTTCAATGAAAATTATCGTTGGGCTTATGGAAGACAATGTAGGGTGGGAAACTCAAAGAAGATATGTATCAAACTACCTGCAACAGCTGATGGTAAGCCAGACTGGGAATGGATGGAAAATTATATAAAGGGCCTCCCCATTCAGTGAGATATTTCATAAAAACATCAGTAATTTTATTTTATATGCTGGACAAGGGCAATGACAAAACCGGAAGGAGAAAGCATTGTAGCGGCTTTGGAACTCTTTGAATCTATGGTTTCATTCTCCCCCAGCCTGTTCTTGAATCCATGCTTAAGCAGAATATCGTAGGCCTCATCAAAGTTGTCCACATTGATTCTGATGTGAACCTTATCTTCGGTTCTTTCCTTGACATCTGCAATATCCACATGATATCCATCAGCATGCTTCATCCTGGTCGATTTAACATCTCCAATGGATGTAGCGGTAACAGGAGCATGGCTCTTCTCAAAGCCCAGTGCCTCAAAGACACTGATAAGCTCATCTGCTTTAGGTGATACAATAATCGGATCAAAAGTTGTGATTTTCATTTTCATTCCTCCACTGTTGTATATTATATTGTTTTTTTTATTTCCACCAGCGGGATGCAGGTGATGCCCATGTTCTTCATATCCAGGATATTGGCCTCGGCTACCTGACTGGTCTGTGCAGAGCAGGCATCGGTGCAGACTATGGTGCTGTAATCGTAGCTCAGTGCATCCACCGCAGTCCCACGCACACAGTTGGGGTACTGGGTTCCGGAGATTATTACAGTTTTTACTCCCAGATTGCGCAGTGTTGAATCTAAATCAGTTTTGAAGAATCCGCTGTTTCTTTTCTTTTTTATGATGATGTCGCCCTTCTGTGGCTCAAGCCCATCTACTATCTCAATGCCCTTGGTTCCGGGCACACAATAGCCTGGCTTTCCATCCTTGAACAGATGACGGCGGGGCATATCAGCATCACAGCCTGATGCATCGTGCTCCCTGATCACATGGATTATATGCCAGCCTTTTGAACGGCCCAACTGTATCAGCTCTTGTATCGCAGGAATAGTGGCCTGGGCTCCAGCCACATTGAGAACAGCTCCCGGCAGAACAAAATCGTTCTGCATATCGATTACTAGAATTGCAGTATCCGATTGCCTTACTTTGCCGCTTTCAACTTGAACTATTGACTGCCTGAGATATTTCATATTTTCTTCCGAATAAATATATGGATCATCTTTCATAAGACCTCCCAGTATCCAGTTTTAGGATTTCCACAACGTCTTAAATAGTTTTTTTCTTTCAAATAATCAATGTTTTTTTCTATTGCTGTAGTACTATATCCTAATTTTTCCGCTATTTGAGGAATTGAAATTCTTGAATTTTCTTCCATAATTTCAAGA
>JAEEGG010019703.1_pt1 | contig 13575 bp, 10 predicted proteins | sample 9134161 | NCBI WGS metagenome assembly JAEEGG01 (sample SAMN16246543, study PRJNA631951) | gut metagenome | biome: gut microbiome; feature: rumen; material: CR-attached | host: Bos | place: Iran: Karaj | collected 2018-10 | reverse complement strand
TCTTCGTGTTTCGCGGCGAGAACAAGCGTCTTGTGCCGTGCGCATACCTCTTTCTGGCAATCATGCTGGTGCTGATCATGCTGGCGGAGCTGCTTTTGATCGACTGGTCGGACGCAAAGACGGAGTACACGCTCTTTTGGATGCTTCTGGGTCTGCCGCTGCTGCTGTCGGTCGTGTGCGGCGGCGTACCGGCGTTTCTGATTTGGCGCCGTATTCGGAACAAGCAGAAAAAAGAACAGGAGAAGGCGCCGAATCGTCCGTCCTACTACCAAACCTAAGCCATGCTGGAAGTTTTCTTTTGCAACGTCGGCGACGGCGACGCAATTCTGATACGGGAATTCCGAGAGGGGCTGCCGGAATACACGGTTTTCGTGGACTGCGGCAGACCGTTTCTGGAGCCCGCCGAGGGTTCGCTCCGCAAGGAAGCGATCTGCTATCTCAAAGCGCGCGGGAGCGAGCATATCGATCGCATCATCCTCACGCACCTGCATATTGACCACATCGGCGGAACAATGCGGATCCTGAACGCGATCGGAACCGATCGCATCGACGCCGCCTATCTGCCTCCCAAGGATGCTGAGTGGATCACACCGTCTTTTACCTCCGTCGACAAGACGCAGAACGGACTGTGTCATATGCTGAACATCTTCCTGGACATCGTGAACGATGCGCATGCGCGCGGCGTCCGCACCGAACGCGTCCGTGCGGGAAACGAAATGCTGACGGACCGGCTGTCCGTTGCGCCGATCCTTGCGCGCCGGGAGGTTCTCGACCGGCAGCGGCGCGTGTTTGACGCGCTGTACCGGGGCGAGCCGGTCGATCCGGACGAACGGTACCGGGCGGCGAAGCAGCGCAACCTGTCGAGTCTGATGCTCCGCTTCACCTACGCGGGCCGCAGCGTGCTGATCACGGGCGACCGGTACGCCGCCGACTGGGAAGACGAGGCTTCGGATCCGTGCGACGTGCTGAAGGTGCCGCATCACGGCGACCCGAAGTCCATGACGGAAGCGCTCCTTCCGAAGCTGTCCCCGCAGATCGCGGTGATCTCGTGCCAGAACGATCCTTTTGCGAAAAAAGACCGCCCGAACGCGCAGATCGTCGAACTGCTTCAGAGCCGCGTGCCGCAGGTGCTCTGCACGGAGAACAAGCCTCTGCCGACGCTCGCCGCGTCGACGCACAACGGCATCCGCGTTACGATCGCCGACGACGGCGCGATCGCGTGCGAAACGGAATAACGGTTGATCTTCCGCCCTGCGGCGGAATGCAATACAAACACAAGATCAATAAACAAGAGGAGGCTTATCATGAAAAAGGTACTTTCCATCATGCTGGTTCTGCTGATGGCGCTTTCGCTCTTCGCATGCACGAAGTCGGAAGATCCCAAGACGCCGGAACAGCCGACCGAAGCGCCCGCTGCCCCGACCGAAGCGCCCGCTGATCCGACCGCGGAACCGGTCGCACCCGAAGCCGCGTATGAGGGCATCGCGCTGCAGCTCAAGAACAAGACCGGCAAGACGGTCGACGCGCTGTATATCTATCCCGTCGGAGAGGACGTCGGCAACAGCGTTGTCGAAGCCGGCTGGAAGGACAAGGACGCCGACAAGGACAACTACGAGAAGAACATCTACGTCATCCGGGAAGCGGACAAGGAGTTCGTCCTGTACGTGGTCTTCGAGGACGGCACGGATTTGACCGAGGAGCTGGGCGCCCTCGCCATGTACGACAAGATCTCCATGCAGGCCGACAAGGTCAAGCATGAGCCCAACGATGATCCCGCGGACATCGCCCTCATGGACGAGGTCGTGAAGGCCGGCGTCACCGCTGACGGCTGGTATCCCGCCGCCTGAGGCACGCGCGATCCCCTTTTGCGGAGGACGGCCGGGCGGACCGGCCGCCTCCGCTGAGTCTTTTGAGCCAATACAGGATGGAAGGACGCAGATATGAAACGGATCTCGACACTTATTTTAGCAGTTTTCATGGTCTGCGGCCTGTTCTGCGTCAGCAGCGCAGCAGCGGACACGGAGCAATGGTGGGAGCAGGACGTGTGGAGCACCGACGTCCTCGTTTCCCTCGGCGCCGTTTTGCCGGACTATGATCCGGCGTCCGACACCTATCGCATCTCCGCGCCGGAGCAGCTTCTGTATCTGTCAGGGCTGTGGAAGCCGGAGGACACCAACGGCGACCACGCCCCCGACGCGCCCTGCGGCGGCACTTACGTGCTGACCCAGGATCTCGACATGTCGCCCCTGCTGGAGCGGATCGGCGCAGTCATCGCCGACAAGACCGGCAACGACACCGAGGGCTATATGCCGCCCATCGGCGCTCTGGCCGACAACGGCAAGGAGGAGGGCGTGCACTGCGCGTTCTTCGGCACCTTCGACGGGCAGGGGCACGCCATCCGGAACCTGCGCGTCGTGCGCATGGGGAACAAATACTGCGGCCTGTTCGGCAACGTGGGCCACGATTTCGGCGAGGGCTATGTCAAAAACCTGGCGATCCTGGACGCCGAGATCAAGGGCCTGTCCTCCTGCGGGATCCTGGCCGGGAGCCTGTACGGTGACGCGGACAACGTGGTCTGCACCGGAAAGATCGACTGCCGGGAAAAGAACGCCGGCGGCCTGGCGGGCAAGATCAAGCGCAACGAAAACGGCTATTGCGGCATCGCCCGCAACTGCTTCGTCGACTGCGAGATCATCGTCCGCGGCAAGGGCAACGAAAACGGAGCGGCGGGCGGCATCACGGCCTCCTGCTCCGGCGGCGGCCAGGTGGTCAACTGCTACGCGGCCGGTTCCATCGAGATCGGCGGCGAGGAAGCGGACAGCGTCGGCGGCCTCATCGGCAACCTCAAGGGCGGCACGGCTGTCGACAACAACGTGATGCTGCTCTCCGAGATCGACGGCGGCGACGACAGCCAGAACATCGGCTACCTCTGCGGGAACTATGCCGGCGATTCCGGCTCTCACATCCACGGCAACGTGGTGTGGAACGGGACGAGGCTCATGGGCGGCGTATCCAGCACCCATCCCGAAGAAGCGGCGTACGCCCTGGTCGGTAGCGAGCAGATCAGGAGCAAAGAGCTGTATGAATCCCTGGGCTGGGATCTCGACGATGTCTGGACCTGGGTCGGCGATGAGTCAGATGGCTATCCTATGATCCGGGCCTTTGCGGATGCCGTGGATCTCAAGGACCGCATCGATGGGCGGCTGATCGTCTCCGCGCCGGTCCTTCGCCTTTCGGAGCCCATGAAGAACAGCGCGTATTCCGGCGAGACCGTGCGGATCGACGCGCTGCTGGCGCCGGAGGGTGTGACCGCCGGGGAGGCGCTGGTCCACCTGGGCACGGGCAAGAAGCGCTCGGCCTGCACTGAAACGGTCCCGATGCAGCGGACCGAGGCGGGCTTTACGGCGGATCTGTCCCTGGATATCGGCACCTACTATTATTACTGCACCGTGGAGGCGGACGGAAGGAAGCTTTCCTTCCCCACCGAGGGCACGGTCCGACTGGACGTGGTTTCGGAAACGGTCCGCTATGTTCCGGAGCAGCTCACCCTGACGCCCGGAGCCACCGCCGCCGAGATGTGCTTCAACTGGATCACCGCGGCCGATGGGCTCAGCGCGGAACTGCGCTGGCGCGAACGGGACGAATCCAGTTGGACCGTCGTGCCGGTGACCGAGATCGAGCGGGTCAACGTGCGTGGCGATCACGGCACGTTCACCAGCTATTCCGTCGACCTGACCGGGCTCAAGCCGGGGACGGACTATAAGTATATGGCCGTCACCAAGGACGGGACCAACGACTATCAGAGCAGCGTCTACGAGTTCAGGACCCTGCCCGCCCAAAAGGCATTCTCCTTCGTGCTCGTCAGCGATCTGCAGTCCACCAACGAGGAGGGGTATCTGCCCTTCCTGTACACCGATCAGACGTTCCTGACAGACACCCTCCATCCGGATTTCATCGTGAACCTGGGCGACCTCACGGAGGACGACACCATGGCGGAATGGACGTATCTGTTCGATCAGCTCCAGGGCGTGCTGGCGACGACGCCCACCGCGTATGTCCCGGGCAATCACGAATCCAAGGGCGACGTGGTCTATTCCCATTTCAAGGGACGGACCAATCTCCCCCGGGGGATCGACGATGAGATGCTGGCGGAGACGACGGCCTCCTTCGTGGTCGGCGACGTGTGCTTCGTGATCCTGAACACAGAGCCCTATACCGGCATCGACGGCGCGGACGCGTCGCAGGACAAGCTTCGGTTCTATGAGCAGCAGAAGGCCTGGGCGAAGGACGTCTTCGAGGCTTCCGGCTGCGCGTACCGGATCGTCCTGGCCCACGCGGGCCTGGTGCAGAAGGACGACGCGGCGACGGCCTTCCTGGAGCAGATGTGTGAAGAGCTTCAGGTGGACCTGTTTTTCAACGGGCATATCCACAACTACTTTAGGGCCACGGTCAACGGCAGCGGCGAAAAGGCCGAGCCCGGCGAAGCCACCACCTTCGTCACCATCAGCCCCATGGGCATGAAGTTCGATGAGTACGGCGGAGAGCTGGACGGCCTGCTGGGATTCCAGACCGGCGGCCAGTCGGATGAACGGCAGTACCTCGCCTACGTGGAAGTCACGGAGGAAGGGATCGTCGTGACCGCGTATCAGAGGACGGAGGCCGGCGACGCGAGCCCGAAGAAGTGCGCCGACTACACCGCCATCGACAGCTTCGCGATCCGTCACGAGCAGAGCCAGCCGGCGGAGCCGGAGGCTGCGGCCAAGACAGAGGAAAAACCGGCGGCGGAAACGAAGCCGGCGGCGGAAGTGAAGCCGGCAGCGGAGACGAAGCCGGAGGCGGCAGCGACAGCGGCGGCAGCGGAGCGCACCGTGCCGTGGGCAGCGATCGGCTGCGGGGCTGCTGCGATCGCGGTGATCCTGCTGGTCGTGATTTTTAAGAAGAGAAAGACCGTTAAGTAGGTCTGGATCCCGGTTTATCGGCGTTTGCCGTTCCGGCTTTTGCCGGTTCGGATAGACGGCAGGCGCCGATTCTATTCTTCATCTTCCGTAAACGTTTACGGAGCCAAACGAGGGCGCTTCGCCCGTAATACAGTAAGGAAAGAGGTACAGTTATGGAATCGTTGTTCTGGATTGGATTTGTCGGTGCGGCCATGGCAGGGATATACGCCCTGATCCAGGCGAAAAAGGTCATGTCCTTCTCCGAAGGGACGGAGCGCATGCAGCAGATCGCGGGCGCCATTCGCGAGGGCGCCAACGCCTATCTGCAGCGGCAGTACAAGACCGTCCTGCCGGTCTTCGCGGCGGTGTTCGTGATATTGATGGTCATCGCCTTCGCGTCCGGCGGCGACATGCTCTCCAAGTTCACCCCCTTCGCCTTTCTGACCGGCGGCGTCTGGTCCCTTCTGGCCGGATTCATCGGCATGAAGATCGCCACCCATGCTAATTCCCGTACCGCCCAGGCCGCTTCCGAGGGCCTCAACCGGGGGTTGCGGGTGGCCTTCTCCGCCGGCTCGGTCATGGGCTTCACCGTGGTGGCCCTGGGCATCCTGGACGTGACGCTGTGGTTCTTCCTTCTTCGGTACGGCTTCGGCATCCAGGACCCGGTCCAGATCGGCAACATCATGGTCATGAACGGCATGGGAGCTTCCTTCATGGCCCTGTTCGCCCGGGTAGGCGGCGGCATCTACACCAAGGCGGCCGACGTGGGCGCGGACCTGGTGGGCAAGGTGGAGAAGAAGATCCCTGAGGACGATCCTCGGAATCCCGCCACCATCGCCGACAATGTGGGCGACAACGTGGGCGACGTGGCCGGCATGGGTGCGGACCTGTACGAATCCTATGTGGGCAGCATCCTGGCCACCTTCGCTCTGTCCGCCATCGGCGGCTACGGCTTCTCCGGCATGCTCCTGCCGCTGCTTCTGGCCGTATCCGGTATACTCTGCTCCATCCTCGGCTCACAGCTGGTGCGGGTCAGGGAGGACGCCAACCAGATGACCCTCCTGAAGACGCTGCGCACGGGCACCTATACCGCGGCCATACTTTCCGCGGTGCTGGCCCTGCCCCTCACGTACTTCATCTTCAAGGACGTGGAGGGCGTCCGGTGGAGCGGCATTTACATCGCCATCCTCTGCGGCATGGTCTCCGGCTGCCTCATCGGTTTCTTCACGGAGTATTTCACCTCCGAGTCCTATCGGCCCACCCGGGATCTGGCCGCCACCTCCCAGACGGGCTACGCCACCATCGTCATCGGCGGCATCTCATTGGGCATGGAATCCGCGTTGACCTCCATTTTGATCGTGTGCGCCGCCGTCCTGCTGAGCTACTACTGCTCCGGCGGCACCAATGAGATCGTGGACGCCAACGGCCACTTCCTCCAGTCCTTCAACCGGGGCCTCTACGGCATCGGCATCGCGGGCGTGGGCATGCTCTCCACCCTGGGCATCACCCTGGCCACCGATGCCTACGGGCCCGTGGCCGACAACGCCGGCGGCATCGCTCAGATGGCGGGCATGGACCCTGAGGTCCGCAACCGCACGGACGCCCTGGACTCTCTGGGCAACACCACGGCAGCCACCGGAAAAGGCTTCGCTATCGGCTCCGCTTCCCTGACTTCTCTGGCGTTGCTGGTATCCTATGTGAATATCATCCAGCAGAAGACGGATGCAGTTCTGAATTTCTCCATCATCAACCCCACCGTGCTCATCGGCATGTTCATCGGCGCCATGCTGGTGTTCGTCTTCGCCGCCGTCACCATGAACGGCGTGGAGCGGGCCGCCCAGCGCGTGGTGGTGGAGGTGCGGCGGCAGTTCGCCGAGATACCGGGCATCTTGGAGGGGACGGCCACCCCGGAATACGCTAAGTGCGTATCCATCTGCACCCACGGTGCACTGAAGGAGATGGTGGTCCCGGCGGTGATGGCGGTGATCGTGCCCATCGCCACGGGCATGATCTTGGGCCCCACGGGCGTGGTGGGGCTGCTGGCGGGCGTATCCGTGGCGGGCTTCGCGGTGTCGGTGTTCATGTCCAACGCCGGCGGCGCCTGGGACAACGCCAAGAAGTACATCGAGGAGGGCCACTTCGGCGGCAAGGGCAGCAAGCCCCACAAGGCCTCCGTGGTGGGCGACACCATCGGCGATCCCTTCAAGGACACCTCCGGCCCCTCCCTGAACATCCTTATCAAGCTTTGCGCCACTGTTTCCATCGTGTTCTCCGGCCTGGTGGCCGTATTCCATCTGCTTTGATCCAGACCCCTGGACAAAGAGCGCTTTAGGAGGCGATACCTGTGACTTTTGCTGAGATTCTGGCGAGGCAATTCTCCCTCTCCCAGTATGCTGAATTCTTCATCCGGGTGCTGATCGCCTGCGTTTGCGGCGCTGCCATCGGATACGAGCGCAGCAAGCGGCTGAAGGAAGCGGGCATCCGGACCCATATCATCGTCTGCTGTGCGGCGGCATTGACCATGATCGTGTCGAAGTACGGCTTTGCCGACCTGGTCGGTCCCGATGGTGCCGGGATGTACGGTACCAAGGGCACGGACCCCGCCCGTCTGGCGGCCCAGATCATCGGCGGCGTCTCCTTCCTGGGAGCCGGCATCATCTTCCACAACGGCAACTCCATCAAGGGCCTGACCACGGCGGCGGGCATCTGGGCCACGGCCGGCATCGGCCTCGCTATCGGCGCGGGCATGTACGTGATCGGCATCTTCACCACGGCGGTAGTGGCGGCCATTCAGATCCTCATGCACAAGTTCACCATCGGCGTGGACTCCATGGTGGTGGGCCGGATGCACTGCGTAGTGAGCCACTCGGCGGAGTTCCGCAAGGCGCTCAATGAGTATATCGAGGAGCACGGCATGCAGATCCTGGAGGTCAAGATCGACTTTCTGGAGGACGGCAGCGCGGCTTACAACCTGACGCTGCGCATGCGCCACGACGTGACGGTCAACGACCTCTCGGAGTTCCTGGAGTCCGTGGGCGATGTCCGCGACGTCAGCTTCGAGCTGGGCGTCTGAACTGCCTGCGGGTGATATGCATCAGCAGCACAGCCGTTATTTAGGACGGCTGTGCTCTTTTCATGGTCAAGGCATATGGGCGTAAAAGATCGTGCGCCGGTTGGTGGGCTGTGGTATACTATCTAAAACGGATCGGTTTTGACAAAGGAAGCGGTGCATGTGAAAGACAACAAACGAAGGGTCAGCGATGCGCTGTGGTTCATCGCCCTGATGGGCGTGGTCAGCCTGTTTTCAGACATGACCCACGAGGGGGCACGAAGCATCCTGGGCAACTACCTGAACCTTGCCGGGGCATCGGCGGCGACCATTGGCTTTGTGTCGGGGTTCGGAGAGCTATGCGGGTATTCTCTGCGGATCCTGTCCGGGTATTTGGCGGACAAAACCAAAAAGTACTGGACGTTGGTCATCGCAGGCTATGTTCTGCAGGTGTTGGCCATCCCGGCGCTGGCCCTGGTGCCGCAGAACGGATGGGCCGTTGCCTGCGGCCTGGTCATTTTGGAGCGCATAGGAAAGGCCATCAAAAAGCCTGCCAAGAATACCCTGGTCAGCTTCGCCGCCGGCGAGGTCGGTACGGGCAAGGGCTTTGCCTTTCAGGAGTTTCTCGATCAGCTGGGGGCCTTTATCGGGCCGGTCCTCCTCTTTCTCATCGCCGCCGTTCGGGAGAAGGGAGATCTGTTTTCCACCTATCGCCTTAGTTTCGCCGTGCTGGGGATACCGGCCCTCATCACCATCGGCCTCGTCCTGTTCGCCCGGAGGAAGTACCCGGACCCGGAGGCCTTCGAGGAGAAGCAGACGGAAACGGCCGAGTTTCGCTTCCGTAAATCCTTTGCGCTCTATATGGTCGCTATCTGCCTGTTCGCCTTCGGTTTCGCGGATTTCCCGCTGATCACCCTCCATGCAGCCAAGACGCAGGCGTTCCCGGACGCCGCGCTGAGCCTGCTGTACGCGGCGGCTATGGCGGTGGACGCCTTCGCAGCGCTGTTTTTCGGCTGGCTGTTCGATCGGATCGGCCTAAAAGCCCTGCTCGTCTCCACGGCCCTGAGCGCCTTCTTCTCCTGCTTCGTGTTTCTGACGAGGGCCCCCTGGCTGATCGGCGTAGGCGTCGTGCTCTGGGGCGTGGGCATGGGGGCGCAGGAGAGCATCATGAAGGCCGCCGTCAGCCGGATCGTGCCCCGTGCCCGGCGGGGGACCGGCTTCGGCATCTTTGAAACGGGCTTCGGTGCGGCGTGGTTCCTGGGAAGCTGGCTCCTGGGCGCCTTGTATGATCTCGACCCCCGCCTTCTGGTGGCCGTCTCCGCGACGGCGCAGCTGCTAGCCATAGTCTTCTATGGCCTGTGTATGCAACGACAGCACAAAGAATGATAGTAAAAACGGCTCGCGCTTGCGGGCCGCTATTCTATTACGTGCGATCAGCGATAGAATCGTTCGATATAGTCCAGCACGTCCTGCCGGGTTCCCATGAAGGGGCCCGGCGTTTCCATCTTCAGGGAGACCAGGGCCGCCGCGAACTCCAGCGCAGCGGGGATGTCGTGATCGAGACGCTCCGTGAGATACCCGGCGAAGGTGGTATCGCCCCGGCCAGTGCGCCCCGAGAGATTCCGGGGCTTCAGAGGCGCGCGATAGATCCGCTGTCCGTCGCAAACGATGGCTTCAGTGTTGTGGGTGATCAGCACTTCCTTCGCGCCCCATTCACAGAGCAGGAAGGCGGCCTTCTCCCGATCGTCCGTGCCGGTGAGCACCTCCGCTTCGGCGGCATCGGTCTTGAGATAGCGGATCAGGGGCAGATATTGTTTCTTTTCAGGCCAGTCCCGCAGCTCCAAGGTGCCGTCCTCGTTCCGGCACCGGAGCACCGCCTGCACGTCCAGGGCCGTGTCACCGCGCTTGGCGCAGGCTTCGATGAGATCCCCGCCCATGTCCCCCTTCACGAGACCGCCCAGGTGATAGATGCGAGCCGGTTCCGCCGGCAGATCCGCCGGGGCATAGGGGACGATGCCCTGGGTGTTCAGGCTCCGCCGACGCTCCCTGTCCGCGGTGAAGTAGGTGTTCTCCATCTCGGTGCAGGTGGGGGAGAACACGGGGAACACCTTTTCCACTTTGCTGTCCCGGAAGGTGGCGAAGGGGTCCACCCGCTGGGGATCGCCCTTGGGCACCACCGCCACTCGGTGGCCGATGGCCGCCGCCGCGTAGCCGGAGAAGGTGACGGCGCCGCCGGTCCGAAATTCCTCCCGACCGTCGAAGTCGATGTTGTGATCCAGAGTGATCTGGCCGATGATCATGATGTCATACATGGGGGATCGCCTCGCATTCTTTCAATATATCCTCATATTCCGGGCACCAGAGCTGGAACCGCCCGGAGGTGATGACCTCTTTCATGGCGTAGGAATCGGGGATGCGCGCCTCGCTCAGCAGGGCCGCGCGGCCCTCGTCCCCCGGCCGGTGGGCGTCGGAGCCCACGGTGCGGATAAGGTGGGGATTCGCCTTCGCCAGGGCCAAAGCGAGCTCGTTCCGATTCTTGTGACGGGGATTGCAGTTGGCCACCTCCAGCCCGTGGACGCAGGTATAAAACACTTCATCGCAGTTCCGATAGGGGTGGGCATGAATGATCAGCACCTCGTCCTTAAAGCGGTCGAAGAAAGCCTGATGGTCCATCCGGCACACGTAGGGATGGTCGTAAAGCCATTTTTCATCGATGCCATAGATGAGATAGTCGCTATCATTCTCGGGGAAGCGGAGCTCCACGGCGAAGATGACGTCCATACCCAGGCGCTCGCCCTCTTCTTTGGCCAGATGATACCCGTAGAGATAGCGGCGGATGCACTCCTGCCAGTCGTCATGGCAGTCCATAAGATCGATATAGGAATTGTGCAGATGGTCTGTGACGCAGAGACCCTGGTACCCGAGGCTGTGATAGGTCCTCACCTGATCTGCAGCTCGAACGTGACCGCAACGGCTGGTCTCCATGGTGTGCAGATGCATCTCGTATTTATACATGGCAGTCTCCTTACTTGCCCAAAGCGCGGCAGGATTTGCGCACGATGAGGGAGGGAGGCAGGATCAGCTTGGCGTGCTCCGACCTGGGGTTCTTGATCCGATCGAGGAGCATGTCCACCGAGGCGATGGCCATCTGCTGGAAGGGCTGGTTCACGGTGGTGAGGTCGATCTGGGGCAGGGCGGAGAAGGAGATGTTGTCGAAGCCCATGAGGGAGACGTCCTTGGGGATGCGGACGCCCGCTTCGAAGGCGGCCTGCATGACGCCGATGGCCAGCATGTCCGCGGCGCAGAGGATGGCAGTTTCCTGATGGGGCCGGGAGAAATACTCACCGCCCATGGCGTAGCCCACCTCCCGGGAGCTGCGGGTGTAGCTGCTGCGCAGCACGTGAGGCTCGATACTCAGCTTCTCGCAGGTTGAAAGATACCCGTCCAGCCGGAGCTGATGGGTCTTGCTGTCGGACCGGGCGCCAAAGTACAGGATGCTCCTATGGCCCAGGGAGTAGAGGTATTCCGTAGCGATCTGCATGCCCCGATGATTATCCACCGAAACATAGTTCTCAGGATAATCCTTCATGTTCTCGCTGATGAACACCGTAGGTACCTGGCTGGTCAGGGCGTTCAAGGGCTCGTAGGATTCGTGCCCCACGGGGATCATGATGATCCCATCCACCTGGCGGCCGACCAGAAGGGAGAAGACCTCCTTCTCCAGGTCGTAATCGTAAGAGGAGTTGCAGACCATCAAATTATAGCCCCTGGTACGAGCATATATCTCCAGGTGGGCCGTGAGCTCGCTCATAAAGGGGTTGTTGAGACTTGGGACGATGAGTCCCATGATTTCGGTATGCCTTTTGACCATGGAACGAGCCACAGAGTTGGGGGTATACCCCATCTCCTTGCACAGCTTCAGGATGCGTCGGCGGGTCTCTTCGCTGATCTCGGGACTGCCAGAGATGGCGCGGGAGACGGTGGCATAGGATACGCCGGCTACCTTGGCCACATCCTTCAGAGTGACGGTAGGCATAAACAGGACCTCCGAACGAAAAAATAAAAGAAAAGCGTTATTGTAAACGTTTCCGTTATTGTACGATACCCGGAGAGGAATGTCAACGGATAATACAAAAATATACTCACAATGTGTGAACCAGGCAGAAAAGACGGCGGAAAAAACATGGGAAGACAGGAGAAAAAAGTTCTTCTTCCCCATCTGTTTTCATATTGACAAATCAAAACCCCTGTATTACAATACAGATAGCGTAAACGTTTGCGTTTTGAGGGAGAAGCATGCAAAACCGGAGGATCACAACACTTTTGTTCGATCTGGGCGGGACGCTCCACACGGTGAAGCGGACTGAGGCATCTCGCTATCATTTCTGTGAGCATCTCCTTTCGGTCCTGTCGGAGCATGGCGTCTCCCTGGACGTCACGCCGAATGCTCTTGACGCCATGCTGGCGGTAAACGGCGAAGAATACAAACACTTTGGAGAAAAAAATCTCATCGAACTGCCCCAAAGCGTGATCTGGAGCCAGTACTATTTGAAAGAATTGCACATCCCGGAAGAGCGTCTCGCTCCCTTCGCGGAAGAGCTGAGTTTCCTGTACGATCACGAACGGGTCATTAATTCCCCCAGACCATATCTAAGGGAGACCATGATGGCGCTTCACGCTCAGGGCATTCGCTTGGGCATCGTATCCAACATCATTTCCACGACGCTGGTGCCCTTTGTTCTGCGGCAGTATGGTATCCTGGAACTGATGGAATGCATCGTCATGTCCAGCAGCGTGGGCATCCGCAAGCCCGATCCGCGGATTTTCGAGATCGCCTTGAAGGAACTGGATGTTACTGCGGCCGAGACCGGGTACGTGGGGGACACCATCTCCCGGGACGTGCTGGGTTCCCGGAACGCGGGGCTCGGCCTGTGCGTGCGCATCGACAACCCCGCCATCGCTCATCGAGACGCGGCTTTTCAGGGACTGGATGCGCCTCGGGCAGACTATGTTATCCGGGAGCTGAATGAATTGGTCCCCCTTCTTTCTCAGATAAACGGGTAAGGACCCTGCACAATATAACATGCATGAGGAGGCTGAGCAAATGACGGACACGATCTTCTTCGATGTGGGCAACACCCTGCGCATCGTCATTCCGGACAAAGCGTTTTCCGACGCGGCGGAAAAGGAGCTGATGGAGCTGGTCGGCGCCACGGAACCCCACGACGTTTTCTTTGAAAAACTGGAGAAGCGCTGGAAAAAATACCGGAGCGAGGTGAAAAAGACCCTCATCGACGCCGGGGAGATGGAGCTGTGGAGCCAGCATCTGCTGCCCGATTACGATCCGGAGCGGGTCTGCGCCCACGCGGGGCGGCTCACCCGGCTCTGGCGGGATCATGACGGCCGCCGGGTGCCCCGGGACGATGTGAAGTCCACCATCATCGAGCTGGACCGGAGAGGCTATACCTTGGGCATCATCGCCAACACCATCACCGAGACGGAGATCCCCGACTGGATGATCGCGGACGGCGTGGCACACTACTTCAAGGCCGTCATCCTCTCCTCCAAGGTCCGCATCCGCAAGCCCGA
>JAEEGG010019698.1_pt1 | contig 13579 bp, 8 predicted proteins | sample 9134161 | NCBI WGS metagenome assembly JAEEGG01 (sample SAMN16246543, study PRJNA631951) | gut metagenome | biome: gut microbiome; feature: rumen; material: CR-attached | host: Bos | place: Iran: Karaj | collected 2018-10 | reverse complement strand
ATGATTTACTTGCTTGTGCCTGCAAAGGTAACTCTTTTTCACAAAATTGCAAGGCCCTCGGCACAGCCGAGGGCCAATCTGTTATTCGGGGCTTCATTTTAGGTGTTGCCTAATTCATTACTCGGAAGAACAAAAGAAAAATGGCTTTTTCTTTTGTTTTTCGCTCGCTTATTCGTACCCTTGGCTGTCGCCGAAGGTACTTCCGCTCGGAAGAACAAAAGAAAAATGGCTTTTTCTTTTGTTTTTCGCTCGCTTATTCGTACCTTTGCACCCGTAAATCATAAAACGCAAATCGGTAAATCGTAAAGAAATAAGATGCCAGAGATTTCCGTCCGTGGGCTTGAAATGCCCGAAAGCCCCATCCGCAAGCTGGCTCCGCTGGCTGCCGCCGCAAAGAAGCGGGGCATACACGTGTATCACCTGAACATTGGCCAGCCCGACCTACCCACCCCACAGGTTGCACTCGATGCGCTGAAAACCATCGACCGCAGCATATTGGAGTATTCTCCCTCACAGGGCTACCAAAGCTATCGCGAGAAACTAGTGGGCTACTATGCAAAGTACAACATACGAGTATCGGCCGACGACATCATCATCACCAGTGGTGGTTCAGAAGCTGTGCTATTCGCCTTTTTGAGCTGTCTGAACCCTGGTGACGAGATTATTGTGCCCGAACCGGCCTATGCTAACTACATGGCCTTTGCCATCAGTGCCGGCGCCCGCATTCGTACCATTGCCACCACTATTGAGGAAGGATTCTCACTTCCCAAGGTGGAGAAGTTCGAGGAATTAATAAATGAACGCACGCGCGCCATTATGATATGCAATCCCAACAACCCTACGGGCTATCTCTACACGCGCCGCGAAATGAACCAGATACGCGACCTGGTGAAGAAGTACGACCTTTACCTGTTCAGCGACGAGGTGTACCGTGAATACATCTACACCGGCTCGCCCTATATCTCCGCCTGCCACCTGGAGGGCATCGAGCAGAACGTCATTCTCATCGACTCCGTGTCGAAGCGCTATTCCGAGTGCGGAATACGCATAGGTGCCCTCATTACGAAGAACGCCGAGGTGAGGAAGGCCGTGATGAAGTTCTGCCAGGCACGACTCTCGCCGCCCCTCATCGGACAGATAGTGGCCGAGGCCAGCCTTGACACTCCCGAGGACTATCTTCGCGACGTATACGATGAGTACGTAGAGCGCCGTAAGTGCCTCATCGATGGTCTGAACCGTATACCTGGCGTTTATTCGCCCATTCCCATGGGAGCCTTCTACACAGTGGCCAAACTGCCCGTCGACGACAGCGAGGCGTTCTGCCGTTGGTGTCTGAGCGACTTTGAGTATGAAGGACAAACAGTGATGATGGCACCTGCCGCCGGATTCTACACCACCCCTGGCGCTGGCCGCGACCAGGTACGCATAGCCTACGTGCTGAAGAAACATGACCTGGAGCGTGCCCTCGTGGTGCTGCAGAAAGCGCTGGAGGCATATCCCGGCCGACAAGCCTGAAGAATGAATTTCCCTCTCTACATAGCCCGCCGCATCAACGGCCAGCACATAGACCGCCGCAAGGTGAGCCGTCCTGCCATACATATAGCTACGGCGGGAGTGGCCATTGGCCTGGCGGTGATGATTATCACCGTGGCGGTGGTGCTGGGCTTCAAGCATACCATACGCGATAAGGTGGCAGGCTTCGGCAGCCATATACAGGTGCTCAATGTGCGCTCCATAGGCACCGACGCAGGGCTGCCGGTGTGTGTGAACGACAGTCTGATGCAGCAGCTCAAGGCCATACCTGGTGTACGCCACGTAGAGCGCTACGCCATGACGCAGGGCATACTGAAGACCGACCACGACTTTCTCGGCGTGCTGTTCAAGGGCATAGGACCAGAATACGACACCACCTTCCTGGCGCAGAACATTGTGGAGGGAACGCTGCCGCAGTTTCACGACACCAACCCGCTGCAGGGCGAGGCCAACTCGCGTGAGCACCCCTACCCTCTCGTCATTTCAAAAACGATGGCCGATAAGTTGAAGCTGCATGCCGGCGACATTGTATTTGCCTACTTCATTGGCCAGAAGGTGAGCCGCGTGGCCTACAAGGTGTGCGCCGTCTACCAGACAAACATGAGTCGTTTCGACGACACCTTCTGCATCACCGACCTCTATGTGGCTAAGCAGCGCAACAGCTGGCGTGGCGACCTCTGCTCTGGAGCTGAATTGCTGGTCGATGACTTTGAGCAGTTAGAGCAAACCGACGAACAGCTCGTCGACATGTTCACCCAACGCGGACGCATAGACAGCGAGGGCAACACGCTCACATCGCTTACCATACACCAGAACTACCCCACCGTGTTCCAATGGCTCGACCTTCTCGACGTAAACGTGTGGATTATCCTCGCCCTCATGGTGGCGCTGGCTGGCTTCACCATGATTAGCGGACTGCTCATCATCATACTGGAGCGCACACAGATGATAGGCGTGCTCAAGGCACTTGGAGCCCGCAACACGCTCATACGCCACACCTTCCTGTGGTTTGCCGTGTTCATCATAGGCCGCGGACTGCTTTGGGGCAACATCATAGGCATAGGCATCGTGCTGCTACAGCAGTGGACGGGCTTTGTGCGCCTCGATGCGCAGACCTACTATGTGAGTCAGGCTCCCATGGAGCTGAACCTGCTGCTCATAGCCCTGCTCAACATTGCTACGCTGCTCATCTGCGTGCTGGTGCTCATAGGCCCCAGCTATCTCATCTCGCGCATACATCCCGCCCGCTCCATGCGCTATGAATAAGCTGTTGAGCAGCCTTGCATTCCCCCTCTTTCTAACAGTTTTCACCTGAACTGAATAGTAACAGGCCTCCCATAATAATACTAAAAAAACAGAAAAGATGAACCGTTGTGGCGGCTTTCTCGTTTACTTTTTGTAACTTTGCGCCCAAATACACCAATATTATGAATCAGATACACCCTTTAGCAGTTGTCTCGCCAGAAGCCAAGCTGGGCGACAACAATGTGATAGGCCCATTTTGCGTCATCGATGCCAACGTGGTGATGGGCGACAACAATACGTTGCTCAACAGCGTCACCCTGCACACCGGCGCCCGCATAGGCAGCGGCAACGAGTTCTTTCCCGGAGCCAGTATCTCCACCAAGCCACAGGACCTGAAGTTCCAGGGCGAGGAGACCATCTGCCAGATTGGCGACAACAACTCCATACGCGAGAATGTCACCATTAGCCGGGGCACTGCCTCAAGGGGCAAGACCATTGTGGGCAACGGCAACCTGCTCATGGAGAACATGCACATTGCCCACGACTGCATCATTGGCAACGGCTGCATCATAGGCAACTCCACAAAGTTCGCTGGCGAGGTGGAGGTCGACGACTATGCCATCATCTCAGCCGAGGTGCTCTTCCATCAGTTCATACGCATAGGCAGCTATGTGATGATACAGGGCGGCAGCCGCACCAGTCAGGACATACCGCCCTACATCATTGCCGGCAAGGAGCCCATACGCTTCGCCGGAGTCAACCTCATAGGGCTGCGCCGCCGCGGATTCGCCAACGAGACCATAGAGATGATTCACGACACCTACCGCACCATCTATGCACAGGGCATCATGAAGGATGGACTCGCCGATGCACGTGCCAAGTATCCCGACTCAAAGGAGGTAGAATACATCTGCTCCTTCATTGAGAGTTCGAAGCGAGGAATCATCCGATAGAAGCCCCTCTCCTACCGAGAGGGACACTCTGTATCTATGCACGCTGATAGTAAAGCTATTGAAGCCCCCTCGGGGGCAGTAGGGGGCACTTCCAAGACGCTCATCGTCATCACCGGCCCCACGGCAGTAGGCAAGACGGCCCTGTGCCTCGATGTGGCCCGCCATTTCGGAACGCCCATCATCAATGCCGACAGCCGACAGATATACCGCGAACTGCGCATAGGCACTGCCGCACCCACCGAGCAGCAACTCCAGGCGGTGCGGCACTACTTTGTGGGCACCTGTTCCATAGCCGACTACTACAGCGCCTCACTCTACGAACAGCAAGCCCTGCAGCTCATCGACAGTCTGTTTGCACAGGGCGATTATGCCCTCCTCTCAGGAGGTTCGATGATGTATGTCGACGCAGTGTGCAACGGCATCGACGACATTCCAACCATCGACGAGCACACACGCTCCACCATGAAGCAGCGGCTGGCCGACGAAGGACTGGAAGCACTCTGCGAGGAGCTGCGCCTACTCGACCCCGAACACTGGGCCATAGTCGACCGGCACAACCCGCGGCGCGTGGTGCATGCACTGGAGATATGCCACATGACCGGGCGCACCTACACCTCCTTCCGCACAGGCCAGCACAGGCAGCGCCCCTTCCGCATCAAGAAGATAGGCCTCAACCTGAGCCGCGAGCTGCTCTACAGCCGCATCAACGCCCGCACTGACCAAATGATGCAGCAGGGACTGCTCGACGAGGCTCGCCACCTGCTGCCCTACCGCCATCTCAATGCCCTGAACACCGTAGGCTATAAGGAGATGTTCGCCCACCTCGACGGCACCTGGACACTCCACGAAGCTGTGGAGCGCATGAAGGGGAACACACGCCGCTACGCCCGCAAACAGCTGACATGGATGAAGAAAGACCCTCAACTGAAATGGTTCACTCCCGATGATAAAGACGATATTATCAACTATATACAGGCTGATAACTAAACCTTTCCGGTGGTATGTACGCCTGTACAAGGGACGCCCGTGGTACATCAAGATTCTCTCGGCCGTCCTCTCCTTCATACTCTTTATCATCCTCTACTTGGGAGCCGTCGACATCGACCTCTTCGGACTCTTCGGACGCTCACCCAGCATGCGCACCATCATGAACACCCACCCCGCACAGGCGTCAGAGATATACAGCGCCGACGGAGTGATGATAGGCAAGTTCTTCAACGAAAACCGCACACCCGTAGAATACGACGACGTGAACCCCGTGTTCTGGCAGGCACTCATCGACACTGAAGACGAGCGCTTCTACAGCCATCACGGCATCGACATACCCGCTCTCTTCGCTGCCGGCAAGGACTACATCTTCCACAACGACGCACGCGGAGCCTCCACCATCACCCAGCAGTTGGCCAAGAACCTCTTCCGCGTACGAACAGAATATTCCACAGGACTGCTGGGCAACATACCCGGCCTAAAGATTGTGGTGATGAAGAGCAAGGAATGGGTTACGGCACTCAAACTGGAGTGGAACTTCTCAAAGGAAGACATCCTCACCATGTATGCCAATACAGTAGACTTCGGGTCGAATGCCTACGGCATCAAGACAGCCTGCAAAACCTACTTCAACATTGCCCCGCGCGACCTCCGTCCCGAACAGGCAGCACTGCTCGTGGGCATGCTCAAGGCCACCACCACCTACAACCCCCGCATCAACCCCGAGAACAGCCTGCGACGCCGCAATGTGGTGCTGGGCAACATGATGCGCCAAGGACACCTCACCGCAGACGAGTGCGACTCGCTCTGCAACCTGCCCATACGCCTCGATTACAGCGTGGAGAACATCTACGACGGCGAAGCACCCTACTTCCGCCAGGCACTGCAAGACGACATACAGAAGTGGTGTCACGACAACGACATCGACCCCTACACCGACGGACTCACCATCTACACCACCATCGACACTCGCATGCAGCGATATGCCGAACAGGCAGTGCAGGAGCAGATGCGCGCCATTCAGGCCAGCTTCAACCAGCACTGGGCAGGAATGAACCCCTGGCAAGACCGCTACTACCGCGAGATACCGCATTTCATCGAGAACATTGCACGGCGGCTGCCCATATACAAGCAGTTGGAGCAGCGCTTCCCCCAACAGCCCGACTCTGTGTGGTACTATCTCAACCAGCCACACGAGGTGAAGCTCTTCAGCTACGACGGCCCCGTCACGGCCACCATGAGCACCATGGACTCGCTACGCTACATCACACGCTTCATGCACTGCGGATTCGTGGCCCTTGAACCACACACAGGGCACGTCAAGGCATGGGTGGGCGACATCGACTTCGACACGTGGAAATATGACAAGGTGACCGCCCAGCGACAGCCCGGCTCCACCTTCAAGCTCTTCGTCTACACAGAGGCCATGAATCACGGCATGACCCCAAACAAACCCTATCTCGACACCTACTACCGCATAGGCGGCAACTGGACACCCCACAATGCCAACGGCGAGGTGTCGGAGACCAGCATGTCGCTGCGCACAGCATTTGCCAAGAGCGTCAACACCATTGCTGCCAGGCTAGGCCAAGACGTGGGCATAGACAACGTGGCACGCACAGCACACAACATGGGCATCAAAAGCCACTTAGAGGTGGTGCCCTCATTAGCCTTGGGAGCCAGCGACGTGAACCTGCTTGAACTGGTCAACGCCTACTGCACCGTGGCCAACGACGGAAGAGTGCATGAACCCATCTTCGTCACACGCATACTCGACCGCGAGGGCAACGAGATATACCGTGCAGGCGAAAGCCAGCGACAGGCCATACCCTATCGCAGCGCCTTCTTCATGCAGGAGCTGCTCAAGGGCGGACTTAGCGGCACCAGCTGGTCGCTCCGACAGTTCATAGGGCCATATATGACCGACACCGACTTCGGCGGCAAGACGGGCACGTCGAACAACCACTCCGACGCATGGTTCGTGGGAGTCACCCCGCGACTGGTGTGCGGTGCATGGGTGGGAGGCGAATACCGCGCCATACACTTTCGCACCGGACAGCTGGGACAGGGCGGCAAGACCGCGCTGCCACTCTGCGGGCGATTTATGAAAGCTGTCTTTGCCGACAGCTGCTTCAGCCAGTATCACGCCAAGTTCCCACCATGCCAAGACCCCACCATACTTCAAAACCAATACCAGTATGGCTACGACAGCACGCCGGTAGACAGCCTGTTGCTCTTCAACGTTGACAGTGTGCTCAACAGCCTTGACGATGACGACGACGAGTCGCCTGCCGCTACCGATGACGATGGCGTATACATGCCTGAACAGGCGCCCGTGGGCAACGACGAAGACATGCCGGCGCCTACCGACAAGACCGCACCTGCCACCGCCACCATTCCTGACGACGCACTACAGCAAGAAGGGAAACAGCAGCAGCCATGATTCACCACCATGCAGAGGTGGGGTGTTGACTGCCCTGAATGTATTGGCCGGATGAAAATCCCTATATATACGCGCGCGTGAGTGAAAGGTGCTTGCACCAGTTGCACCACATTCGCCTTCCATCGGCCATGTACTGCGTGGCGAAGAGACTCGCTTGAGCTGGCTGTTTCCATTTGTCTCATGCTTTTTTATTTGTTTCATCCTGCATATTTATTCACTTCGTGTGTATATTTATGCATAACGACGTGCTGCTGCCCCATGACGGCCCGGTTTTTCCCACGCGGAGCCACTGCGTGAAAAAAAGTCGTCTCCATTTTTTCACGCGGCGGCCACTTTTTCTCACGGGGTGGCTCCACAGAAATGCATATTTATGCACTTTGTGGCGGGGGCAAAGGGTGGGTGGTTGGACAGCTAAGGTCACTGTGTGGTGCAAGTGGTGCAAGCACCTTGCAATCACGCGCGCATATATATCGCGCGCGCGTGTGAAGGTCTCCTCTCCTGAACCAAGGATGGTTCGGCTTGAAGGTCATCTCTAAGAACTGTTGCCGCAGGGGGGAGCCATAGGCGCAGGACAGACAATATATTATAGGCAGTCAACGCCCCACCCCTGCCCCTTCCCTGACAAGCGAGGAGAGGCCTGCGGGCTCCCTCAGGTCAACTGCTATATCATTGCCATTCTTTTTACCGTATTTTAAGAGGTGCGGCATTGAGTGAGAAAAAACACCTCCCACACCCGAAACGGCCTCTGACTGTTAGAGCGTTAGCCGTTGGGTGTGGGAGGTGTGGGTAGTTTTTACTATAAGTAGGCGCTTACTTCACCACGACCTTCTTGCCGTTGATGATGTAGAGTCCCTTGGTGGGAGCAGCCACCTTGACACCCGTGAGGGTGAAGACGCCCTGGTTAGCAACAGGAGCGGCGGTGGTGCTGACGGTCTCGATGCCGTCCTGAACCTCTGCCAGTGACTTGTACTTGTACACCTTCAGGTCGTCGAACCAGCAGCGGCGGGCGGAGTTGTTATAGTTGGAGGTGAGCACGAACTTTGTCACCTTCGTATCGGTAAGTGTAGCGGGGAAGGGTATGGCCTCGCCGTAGCAGATGCCCTTCTGGGGGTTGCTAAGTATGCCCTTCAGTGTCTGTGTCTTGTAGTCGACAATGAGCTGGAACGACGAGCAGTTGTTGTCGGCGTGGATGGCATCGTTTGAAGCGGAGCTGGAGCCTACGCCAGTGGCATACTTCGTTGCGTCCATACCTGTGCCTTCAGCATTGTTGAAGTCGTTGTATTCGCTGGTGTTCTCGTAGCAGTTGTAGTTGAAGCCTGCCACGCGCTCATTGGCCTCGTTGCGCAGCTCTACATTGATAGACTTCTTGGTGAGCTTGCCAAACCAGTAGTTGAAGCATACGCGCAGGGCCTCGTCGGCACCAACGGCGGGAATCTCGACAACAGCCTCGGCGGTGCCCACGCGGAGCACATCTTCAAGCACGGCGTCAGTATCGGCGTCCTTCTTCCATCCCTGCATGTACTTAATAGCATCGCTACCATTGTCGGCATCGAAAGCACCGTCGGCAAAGAGCATCTGTCCGGCCTGCCCGTTGATGTAATAAATGTCCAGGGTATCGGCAACGAGTGCTGCGGGCATAGCGAAGTCGATGTCAACAAGGGGCTTGAGGTTGGCGCTAGTCTTGAAGGCGTCAACAGCGATGGCAAGGTCGTCAATAGCTGTCTGCATGGCTGGCTCGTCAGCTTCGCGGGTGGCGTCTGTAGATGAGGCGAGGTAGCCGTCAAGCTGGCTCTGAGTAGTGCTGATGGCTGTCTGCAGTGCAGCCTTGTCACCATCCTGATAGAGGTCGTCGGCGAGCACGAGCTTGGCGTTGTTGATAGCGGTCTGCACATTGCCGAAGATGGCGTTCTGGGCAATGACGTAGTTCTTGGCGCGACCCAGTGCGTTCACCTCGTCGAGCAGCTGTTGCTTAAGTGCGTTCAGCTGGTCGGCACTTGCCTGTGTAACGGCCAGTTCGCAGTTGCCCTCGGCATCAACAGTCTGGAACGATGCGTCGTAGATGGGCTTTGCATGGTCGATGGCGCGTGTGAGCGAGTCCTTCTCCCAGTTGTAGCCGGCAATGTCGGTGGGGAAGTTCTTCAGGCGGTTGCCCAGCTCGGTCTGCTGTATGATAACGTCCTTCAGTGCAGCCTCATAGTTGATTTGCTCTTCGGACTTGCCGATGAGGCGGAACTCCGGGTTGCGCAGATAGGCACGCTCTGCCTTGGCGAATCCCACGGGGAAGTGGTAAATCCATCCTGCACGCACGGCGTCGGCATCGGCAGGAATCTCAGCTATCATGTAGTAGCGCTTCCAGTAGTAGCCGCTCAGCGTCTCGCCCTCCATCGAGAGGGTGTCGTTGCCGATGAACATCTTGAAGTTCTCGCCGCCCACACAGGGATAGTTGTAGTCCTCGCCGTAAGGAGGATTGTCGGAAATGCTGGTGCTGTTGCCAGGAATCACCTTAGCCTCGATAGAGAAGAAATACTTCATGCCCTTGTTCAGGCCAGTGCTCTCAATGTAGGCAGGCCACACCTGATCCCACTGTGACTGTATGCCGGCACCTGCCACATAGCCGTCGTCGGCGGGCAGACCCAGGCTGCCGTCGTTGGCTGAGAAGCCCCAGCGGCCACCATCAAACTTCCATGCTCCGAAACTGGTGAGGCCCTTGAAGCCGGCAGAGGCAATCTTCGTCCAATCGCCAGTGGTGCCCACGGTGTTACCGCCATTCTCGTTGAGGAAGGAGTCGAAAGCCTCGTTGAAAGCCTCGATGAGTGCCTGTGCTGCATCCTTGTCTTCAATGTCGGCAGGATTAGAAATGGCATCCTTCAGCATCTCTACGATGCCCTCGAACTCGTCGCGACCGTTAGCGAGATCAGGCTCTTTGAGCAGCTTCTCAGCATACTCAATGGTGCGGTCGATAATGCGGCTGTCGTACACCTCGGTTACCTGATGAATCTCGAAGTCAGTGAAGCGCACGCCTTCAGCCACGTTGTTGGCCTGGAACACGAGCCACTCCTCGTCGGCATTGACAAAGATGGTGTCGACCACCATGGTCCACTGCTCGCCCTTCCAGCTTTCGGGGCCGGCAATGTTGCGCTCCACGATGTTGTCGCCTGTGGTGTTGGCAAAGAAATTGACGTAGTTGGTGTTGCCCTCGCTCACCGAGGTGGTGATGTCAGAAGGAGCATACACATAGTAGGACACGGTGTAGAGGCCGCCAGCCAGCTGCCACTTGTTGGACAGCTTGTCGCCAGCGCTGGTGGAGGCACCCTGACTCTCGATGGCGTTCTCGCCCTCTACACGGGCGTTGGTCACCACCTTCCAGACGGCCGAGAAGGGTTCGCCGTTCTCGTTGGTCCAGCCTTCAGAGCCGTCGCCCACGGTGAACGAGCCGTTGGTAACGATGTTGTCGCCCACGGCCTTGTACTTCGCAGTGTTGGAGAAGATGTAGTCGCCTTTTTCAATGGCTCCTGCACTTGCTGCACACAGCACTGCGCATGCTGCAAAGAGTAGTTTTTTCATCATAAACGTAAAATTTATTAGTTATTAAAGATAAAATAGTCTGTTTCGGCTGCAAAAGTACACATTTTTCTCGATATTTCCAAAGGAAAAAATGTCTAATCTTCTTTGTTTTTTGATTTTTATTCGTGCCGATGGCTGACGCCGAAGGTGCTTCCGCTTCCATATTACAAATAGAACTTGTTATATTAACTTCAATTCGAGAGCCCAAAATCTATATTCTGCGCGGGAGTGATGGCGACCGTAAGCGCGGGAGTGATGGCGACCGTAAGCGCGGGAGTGATGGCGACCATAAGCGCAGGAGTGATGGCGACCGTAGGCGCGGAAGTGATGGCGACCGTAGGCACTCCCCTCCCATGTAGGCAATTGCGAGGAGGGAGCAATTGGGGAGCAAAGCGACGGTGGGGCGAAGCCGGGCAGGGGTGGGGTGTTGACCGCCCTTAATGTAATGTCCAACGTACGCTCCTTCAAGCCCTTAGGAAGATACTGACCCCACCCCTGCCCCTCCCCTACAGGGGCGGGGAGCGCCTACGGGCTCCCTGTGCTGAGGCCTACAGTTACCCTGCTCCCTGCGCTTCTCTGCGCCTCTGCGCGAGTGAGGGAGCCCTAGGAGTGGGGAATGTCACGGGAGCAATATAAGTTCCAAGGCAATGGCTGCAAGATACCATCAGGGCAGGCTGAATAGCACTTTCTGGGTGAGTCATGTGTTAGAGAGACTACGCACTGCAAAAGTAGTAAAATATAGCAAAACGCCAAATATTGCACACTCTCCCTGCATGTGTGCAATAGGTGTACTATCTAGGTAGTACACTCAGGGCAAAATCTCTCAAAACCCCCGTAAAACCGCTGAAAGTACAAAACGTACAAAAGTACAAAACTTTTTCCGTGTTTTTATATATATATTATTACACATATTTAATATATAATAATTAATAATGTACGTGTAGAGGGGGTTTTTAGTTTTGTACTTTTGTACGTTTTGTACACTAGCTGATTATCAGCGAGTTAGCTTAAAAATCCCCTGAAATACACCCTTATACACCCTTACACACCTGCTCTTCTGCAGTGTTTATGGGCTTTTTGAGAGATTTCGCCCTAAAATACGACCTTACACACCTGCTGCACCTACAAATCGCACAAAACTTTTTCAACCTGTACGTTTGAAATGACATCTTGAAATGAAATAGGAAATACTACTTGCTTTTGAAACGAATTCCCATAATTATTATAATTTTGTCCACGAATTTAAATAATAAATATAATAATTTGTGAGTAAAATTATGTCAAATTACGGCAATTCGTTTCCTTCAAAAACATCTTTCTTCCTTACCCGTCCCTTAATTCCTTTCAACCGTACAGTTTGAACAATTTTCTTATAATTTTGAGCGAAAGCGACCCCCAAAAAGAAAGAATATGGATGCAATAACGGAATATAACAAGAAGTACGAGTTCTTCAAGGACATCACTGGTGAGGCTATGCGCATCCACCGTAAGTGGCATTCGGGCCTGCTGGAGTCTGCCTACGAGGCCGCGCTGAAATACCTCTTGGAGCAGAAAGGCTACACCGTGGAGCGTCAGAAGTTCCTGCCCATCTATTGGGATGACGTGCGCCTCGACCAGGACTACCGTATGGACTTGGTCGTCAATGGCAATATCATCCTCGAACTGAAGGCCGTGAACTTCGTTGACAAGGAACACCGCCGCCAACTCTTCAACTACATGCATCTGACCCACACCGAGTATGGCATGGTCATCAACTTCGGTGGTGACAGCCTGTTTTCAGAGTGGTACCGCCGCGACCCCATCACTGGTGAAATCGAGAAAATCAAACTCTTATAGGCAAATGGTCGCTACGCTCAAAATTGTAGAAAAATTGAAACAAAAAATTATCAGAGCGATGTGTTTTTATAATTTTCAAAACAATTTTCTTATAATTTTGAGCGAAAGCGACCCAAGTATGCTCGGATTTCAGGAATCGGCAATGAAACTGGAAGATTCTATCTCGGATTTCAGGAAAATTTTGAGTCTTGCGACCAAGACGACCTCGGATTGCAGGAATCCGGGCAGGAAGCAGGCGCGGCGGGGACGGATTGCAGCAATCTGCACTTTCACCGCCCCCGTTGCAGCCCGTTTTTCTGGAATCCGGCGTCTCTCATGCAGAATTATATGATTAAATCGGTAAAAATGACTAAAAAAGCATCTTCCGTGACCACTTTTCATGGAAAGTTCGTACCTTTTCGCATGCGAGAAGTTACTTTCGCTCGAAAGCACAAAGATTTAGAGCCCCTTAATAAGGGGCGGCTATAATGCAGGGATAAAAAAAGACAAAATTCTTTGGTGCTTTGCTCACTTATTCGTAACTTTGCACAAAATTTGTGCGAGAACGGACGAAGCAGCGAGCGCCAACATGCTTGCATGATTGGCCGAGTCGCGCCGGACGAGGGCAAAGCCAACGGGCTGCACCTCGGCAAAGAGCGAGCGAGCAAGCTCGCTGTGACCATATATCTTTTGGGCACTCGGTTTGCACCGTCCTTGTCACTCGAAACGTTTTAAACATCATTAGTCATGACAACAGTAGAACTCAGAACATCCATTGTGGCGGAGCTTGACCAAATGAGCGCCGAGATGCTGGAGAGCGTGTCGCACTACGTACGTCGGCTACGCTGTCATGCCCGTCCTGTCAGACGAGTTTCCTCAAAACAGACTGCATCTACAGCTAAGACTGAGGTTGCTGCCGAGACGGAAGAATTCACTCCGAGAGTTATGCGCTTCAAGCGTGGTAACCCTTGGTACGCCACTGACGAGGAGGTGGATAGCCTGCGTTACGAATACCTAACTGAGAAATTCAAATGAAGCG
>JAEEGG010019693.1_pt1 | contig 13581 bp, 7 predicted proteins | sample 9134161 | NCBI WGS metagenome assembly JAEEGG01 (sample SAMN16246543, study PRJNA631951) | gut metagenome | biome: gut microbiome; feature: rumen; material: CR-attached | host: Bos | place: Iran: Karaj | collected 2018-10 | reverse complement strand
TTTTTCTTTTCTCACGCTGTATATTTTAAAAACTCCCGGCACTGCATGATGGTAGTGCCGGGAGTTTTGAGGTATGATTGGGAGTTGATTACTCTGCAGACTCGTGCGAGAAGTAAATACCGACGCCCTGAGGCGTTCCCTTATAAGAGGTCTTATAGGCAATGATGGTCAGTTTGTTGCCCAAGGCGACGCCCAGGTTACCAAAGGTACCCTTCTGGCCACCCCAACCTTCGGTGACGCCATAGATGTAGACAGAACCCGTCTCGTCGGTCAGGTCGAAGTTACCATACTTCTCCATATCTGTCTTGTTGCCACCGGTAGCCTCGCCGACGACACCCGAAATCATATAGTAAACCTCCTTGTCGTCATCCTTCGCAAGGAAGTCGGCAATGCTAATCTCGGTAACTGCGTACTTCAGCGTTTCGAACGTGCCTTCCACCATCTGCGGGCTGTCCTTGTAGGCACCGCGCTTACCAACGACGGTCACCACGTCACCCACCTTGGCACCGGCCTCGATGAAGCCCTCGGCACGGTAGACGAGCGTCTTACCGGTATAGTCGGCAATGTAGAAGCTCTTGCCCTGCTTGTCGCTGGTGTAGAGTTCGGTAATGATACCCGTCATGCGGTACTGTGTGTCACCCACCTCAGCAGCGAGGAAGTCGGCAACGGGCACTTCAAGGATAGCACCCTTCTGCGAAATCGTTACCTGCGAGCTGTACTCTTTCTTGCCGCTATAGGTCTTGAAGGTCACAGTCGTTGAACGGTCGCCGCCCGTATTGGGCAGAGCGCGGAAGGTGATGCCCTTCGACGCGATAGCCGATATGAAGAGCCAGTCCTTGGCGTCCTCGGGTATCTCGACGTTCACGCCGTCGCCCTTGCAGGTCACGGCTGCGGTGATGTCACCACCCTCGATGGGCAGCGGGTCGTTCGTCTTCACACCGTTGATCATGAGCGAGTCAACCTTGATGAGCGACTTGTTAACCTTCACCACCGTGACGTCAACCAGTTCGACGGTGCCGCCGTAGGTGGTCTTCGGACCCTGCACGGTAACCTCGTCGCCTACCTCGATACCGAAGCTGGCCCAGTTGTAGTTACCGCTGGCATCCACCGTACCGTAGATGTAAACCTCGCCCGTACCGTCGTTCATATACCAGTTACCATAGGTGGTATTGGCGATGGCCGTACACACACCCGTCACAAGATAGGTCTTGGCATCGGCACCGGCAATCACTTCGGCACACGTGGCCTTCTGCACTTCGGCGAGACCCTGGATGACGTTAATCTCCTGCGTCTCTTCGCTGCTGTTGATTTTCAGATAAGCCGTGCGTCCTGAAGCAGGATCGGCCGAGAACTTCAGCGTCGTTGTACCAGCAGCACCGCTCATCGGCGAGATGGTCAGCCATTCGGGAACCGTCTTCTGGTCGATGCTCCAGTCTGCTGACGTCGTGAGCGTAATATCGGCAGAGCCGCCGGCCTTGCTAAGTGACACAAAGGAAGAAGACACACGGATACCGCCGAGGTATTTGGCCTCTTCCTCATCAGAGCACCCTGTGAACATAGCAACCATTGCTACGACTATCGGAATAAAATATCTCAGTTTCATAATCTTTACCTTTTTTACTATTTTACCTTTTTACCTTTAGTTGAAGTAGTACTTCACACCGATAGAGGCATACCAGCACTGGCCGAGCGTATGATAGGGCTTCCACATCTCGGTATTACCGTGGATAGCAGCCGGAGTAGAGTACACACCGTAGCCATCGGCATCGACGCCTTCGAACTTCAGAATCTTGGAGTACTGGACACCGCCGCTGGGCGACGTGCTGAAGTCCTGATTGGCAATCTTCTGAACACCCCAGCTGGAGTTAAAGAGGTTGAGCAGGTTCTTCACGTCGAGGCTCAGCTGCAGCGTGTGCTTCGTCTTGCCCAGGTCGAGCTTGAAGTCGTGCTTGTAACCGAAGTCTAAGCGGTGAACCCAGGGAGAATAGTGGCTGTAAGCCTCAGTGTACTCACCCTTGCGGTCCTTCAGGTAGTCGTTGTTGTCGACAAAGTCCATGAAGCGTACCATATCGTCCTGCGAAGCGAAGCGGAACTCCGTACCGCCCTGCAGCTGGCCGTTGGCATCATAGTAACCGGCCTGTGCATTGGTGGGAATATATACTGCATCGTAGGCATAGCCGTCGCCGTTGATGTCGCTGGTCATCAGGTACGAGGTGTTGTTGCCACCGCGCCAGGTCTCATAGATCAGCGAGTAGTGGTTGCCGCTGTGGTCGTGCAGGGTAGCGCTGGCCACGAAGCGGTCGGGCGTCACATACTGCGAATTGTGCAGGCCGACGTTGTTCGGACCCTGTACGCAGGGAATATAGGTGAAGGCCGACGAAGCGTCGGAACCCGGCATACCCGTCAGCTCCTTCGAGACGGTGTGGGTGTACGAAGCCATCAGGCTCAACCAATCAAACGGCTGTGCATCCAACTTGGCGTTGAACGACCATCCGTAACCCTTGCTCGTGTTGTCGAGCACGAAGGCATTGGGCAGACCCTTACCGCTGGCGTCGGTCAACTTGAAGTCCTGATAGAGGGCGCGGTTGTCGGCACCGTTCAGGCGGGCAAAGCCACCCACATCCTTGATGCTCCAGTCCGAAATACAGACGGCATTGACGGTCTTGTTGAAGATGAACTCAGCCGAAGCGGTGAAGGGGAACGATACAGGGATCTGATAGTCCACGGCGATAGAGGTCTTCCACACCTGCGGCATCTTGAAGTCGGGGTTCACAGCATTGATGGTAGAACCGGCCTGTCCGTCTTCGGGCGAAATCATCACGGGACCGATGGCAGCAGGATTGTTAACCATGACACCCTTTCCGTTGTCAATAAGGCTGGGCACTACATTGCCATTAGCATCGTGTGTGATGACGTAATTATATAAGTCTGCACGGTTCATGATGTCACCGGCAAACTGCGTCATGTCAACCTTGAGACCCTGGCTCTTGCCCGTAGCATTCCAGATACCCTTGTACTGTACCATGTTCGAGTTGGTAGGCATGTTGGTGAAGAACACCAGCGGCAGACGGCCCGAGAACAGACCCGTACCACCACGAACCTTCAGCGACTTGTCGCCAAACACGTCCCAGTTGAAACCTACACGCGGCGAAATGGTCAGTTTCGAAGTAGGCCAGGTGCCGGTGTCAATGTGGCGACCGTCATAGTCGTACTCATAAATGGCATTGTTGGTCATCAGGTCGTCGTTGTTGAAGAACAGACCGTCCAGACGCAGACCGTAGGTCAGCTTCAGGTTGTCCAGGATGTTCCAGTCGTCCTGCAGATAGAAGCCCAGCTTGTTGAACTGCACACGGGCAGCAGGGTCAGACTCTCCGTTATAACCGTAGGTCAGGGCCACAATCTCAGGTACGCCACCGTTCAGGAACGAGTTCATCGAACTGTAGCGGTAGTAGCCCGCACCGTTACGCATATACATGTTGTCGGCCATCTGGTGCTCGAAGGTCACACCGGCGGTGAACTTGTGGTCACCCATGTAGTAGGTCACGTCGTCCTTGACGTTCCAGATGGTATTGTGTACGGCGTTGTTCCAGGTGAACAGCTCGTAACCCAAGGCGATGTAGTTGTTGCCGTCCTTCAGGATGTCGATGAAGGGGAAGTCGCCAGAGTCAGAGGAACGTTCGTCGTCCAGCTTCGAATAGGTAGCCAGGAACTGGTTCGACAGGTTCTCGGTGAAGCGGCTGTTCAGGTCGAGCGAGAACGAGTGTACCAGGTTGTCCATAGCATACATGGAGTTGGCATACGACATCGACGACTTCGACATACGGGCGTCGGTCATACGCGTACCACCGTCCATCGACGAGCCGTTGGGCGAGTTCCACACGTGGTTCTTCGTGTAGTTGTAGCGGAAGGCCACATGGTGCTTGTCGTTGATGTTCCAGTCCAGTCGGGCCAGTATCTTGTAGTTGTTCTCGTCGGCGGGGAAGCTCGAGTAGCTGCCCGTGCTGTAGCCGTACTTGCTGGCCACATAGTCCGAAACGGCCTGCAGGTCAGCGGTCGACGTGCGGCTGATGTAGTTTTCGGGGTCGGCAGGATTGTCGGCATCCGAGCCACGCCAGCGGTTGGCAACGGTAGGTATCTTGGCCATTTCACCGTTTACGAAGAAGAAGAGCTTGTCCTTGATAATCGGGCCGCCTAACGTGAAGCCGTAGGTGGTCTTCGAGTCCTTCTCACGGGCACCGGTGATGGTCTCACGCTCCACAGCGTCACCACGCAGGTTCTCGTTCTGGTGATAGATGTAGGCCGTGCCCTTGAACGTGTTCGTACCCGATTTCGTAATGGCGTTCACACCACCACCGATGAAGTTGGTCTGACGGACGTCGTACGGGGAAATCACCACCTGCAACTCCTCAATCGCGTCGATGGAGATGGGGTTACCACCACCGGGGAGGTTCGACGACAGACCGAAGTTGTTGTTGAAGTTGGCACCGTCAACCGTGAAGTTGGCAGTACGGCCGTCGGCACCGGCGAAGCTCATGCCGTTACCACCGTAAGGCGACAGGCGGGTGATGTCGGTAATCGAACGGCTCACCGTCGGCATACTGGTAATCTGGGCGCTCGTAATGTTCGTAGCGGCACCCATGTTCTCAACAGTCAGCTTCGTAGCCTTACCGCTGATGACAACCTCGCCCAGCTCGTTGGCATTCTCCGAAATCCAAACAGCCAGGTTGTAGGTCTCACCCAGCTGCAGCACTACGCCCTTGATGGTCTTCGGCTGATAGCCGATGTAAGAGACCGTCACCTCGTAAGGACCACCAGTACGCATACCCTGGATAGAGAAACGACCCGTGGTGTTGGTCACTGCAGTGTAACGCGTACCCGAAGGGGCGTGCACAGCCACGACCGTAGCACCGATCACTTCTTCGCCGTTTTGATCGTCGAAGGTCACTTTACCAGCCATGCTCGATGTCGTGATTTGAGCCATTGCCGTCAGCGAAAGCGTCAACAGCAAGGACACCAGAAAAAACAATCTTTTCTGCATAAACTTTAGTGTTGTTTGTTAATTAATATTAGGGGATTCGGCCGAAACCTCATCCTACGTTTGCTATTTCGGGTGCAAATTTAAGTAATTTTTCTGATATAATGTTATTTCCACACGCTTTTTTTTCGAAAAAAACACGTTGCCCCTCATTTTAACACGATACCCGTGTAGATACGTCCGGAGGCGATTCCCAATCGGCGGGCAGAGAAATAGTCGTCCACACGGTCGTAGGTACAAATGCCTGCATCATAGATATTTTCCGGCCGTACACCCGTGTTCTCCAACTGCAAGCGATTGCACAAAGGTAAGTCTATATGCCATTTGCCATATCTGGCGGCTATCCGCTCCATCGGGAAGCCGGCCGACTGAAACTCGTCATAGACCTCCTGCCCTACTTCAAAGTTCTTCAGCGAGATGCCCGGCCCTATAACCGCTCGCAGCGCGCTGCTGTCGCTCCCGAAGTCGGTCACCATCAGCCCCACCGTCTTCTCCACGATTCGCTTCACCGTTCCACGCCAGCCGGCATGCACGGCTGCAGCACAATGGTGTAAGGGGTCATATATAATAATAGGTATACAGTCGGCCGTAGAAACGCCGATGCATACCCCCGTCTGCCGGGTCACCAGGGCGTCCACGCCCTCCAACAGGTTCTGCCGCCCTAACGACGCTTCGTCGATGACTTTCACCACGCTGTCGTGTACCTGGTGGGGCAGGATGATGTGCCCGACGTCGGCCACCGGCAGCGCTGTAGCCAACAGCCTGCGGTTCTCGGCCACCGTCTCGGGCTGGTCGCCACAGTAGCCATTGATGTTGAACGTCCCGTAGCTGCCCGTGCTGACACCGCCGTGCCTCGTCGTGCTGAACGCCGTCACCCTCGGTCCCAGGTCATAATACGTCAGTTGGGGTGTCATTCGTCCTCCTCGTATTCAAAGTCGTCGAGGTCTTCTATGTCGTCCTCGTCAACATCTATGATTTCGATGTCCTCGTCCTCGCCTTCGTCGGCCATTTCTTCCTGGAATCGTGTCATGTCCTTGTCTTTGTGGGCCAACGCCTCGCTGGTCGTAATAGCTGCCAGCTTATTACTCTCCGCATTCATCTCCGCCCACAACACGTCCTTCAGTTCCTCCAGTCCAAAGCCCGTAACAGCGGAAATGAATACAACAGGAATAGACCCTCCTAAATCCTCCCTGTTTAGGGAGGACTCATGTTCTCCCCCTAAACAGGGGGAGTTAGAGGGGGTCTCGGGGTTGGTTATGGTCCTGAGTTCCTCCCTCAACATCTCCATCAACTCCTCATCCAACAAATCGCACTTCGTGACAGCCAGGACCCGATGCTTGTCACACAGCTCAGGATTGAACTGCCGCAGCTCGTTCAGCAGTATCTCGTACTCCCGCCTGATGTCGTCCGTATCGCCAGGCACCATGAACAGCAGCAGCGAGTTGCGCTCAATGTGGCGCAGGAAGCGCAGACCCAATCCCCTACCCTCGCTGGCACCCTCGATGATGCCGGGAATGTCGGCCATCACAAACGACTTCTGGTCGCGGTAGCCCACAATGCCCAGCGACGGCTCCATCGTCGTGAACGGGTAGTTCGCTATCTTAGGCTTCGCATTGCTCAGGGCCGACACCAGCGTCGACTTGCCGGCATTGGGGAAACCCACCAGTCCCACGTCGGCCAGCAGCTTCAGCTCCAGGATGACCGTCATCTCCTGCATCGGCTCACCCGGCTGCGCATAGCGCGGAGCCTGGTTCGTGGCACTGCGGAACTGGAAGTTGCCCAGTCCTCCGCGACCGCCCTTCAGCAGCATGATTACCTGGCCGTCGTACGTCACGTCGCACACGTACTTTCCCGTCTCGGCGTTATACACCACCGTGCCGCAGGGCACGTCGATGTAGATGTCCTTGCCGTCCGTGCCGTGACACTTGTCCCGACCGCCGTTGCCCCCGTGCTCCGCAAAGATGTGGCGCTCGTACTTCAGGTGCAGCAGCGTCCAGTAGTTATGGTTCCCGCGCAGGTAGATGTTGCCACCCCTGCCGCCGTCGCCCCCGTCGGGGCCGCCGTTAGGGTTATACTTCACGTGCTTCAGGTGCATCGACCCCTTGCCGCCCTTGCCCGAGCGGCACAATATCTTCACATAGTCTACGAAGTTGCTCTCCATCTCTCCTATTCTTTATCCACGCGCACGCGCTACCTCGTCGGTATAACCGTCCGTCACGTCGGTCTTGATGATGCTGTCGTCCTGCTATGTTCCCGTGACACGCAGTCTTAGGTTATCGGCTACAAAGGTACAAATAATTTTTGAAACCAAAGCAAAAAAAACCGATTATTTTTTTTCTAACATTACAACATTACATTATTACATTATTACAAAATGTCCCTTTTTTAATACCATAAGTTAAGAAAAATAGCAAATATGTACGGTTTTACCCCATACATCCTTGTTTTACAGGGTTCGTAACCTCTTCCCTCCAATGGTTTAATAGTGTACAATTACCAATAAAAATATCTTTATAATAATATATTTATATATAAATATATTATTATAACTAAAAGTCAAAAACAAGCATTTTGTAATAATGTAATAATGTAATGTTAGCCCCTCCACCCGACGAGCCAAGACCCCCCACCCGACGGGCCAAGACCCCCCACCCGATCGAGCAAGACCCCCCACCCGATGAAGGGAGAGGTTAAGGGGAAAGAATTACTTGGTTTGTATTTCTAAGATTCTTTTCCTTATCAGGTATTCGTACTTCATGCGCAGGGCATTCTCGGAGGCGGTGAACCACTGCTGACGTACCTGACTGAGGTCGTAGAGCGTGGCCATGCCGGCGTCATAGCGCTTCAGGGCATAGCGGTAGGCCAAGGCACTGGACTCCTCGGCCTTAACCTCGGCCTCATAGCGCTTGTGGGCGGTGAGGGCGCCCTGCCAGGCCTGGCTGATGTCCTTCGTGATGCGCTGGCGGGCGTCGTCGTATGCCAGTCTGGCATCCTCCAAGTTCACTTTGGCGGTGCGGATGCGGGCCTTTGTATCGAAGGCGTCAAAGATGGGGATGGAGAGTTTCAGCCCCACAATGCCATGCAGGAAATTCTTCCGCTTCCACGCAGTCTCGCTGCTGAAGTTGTAGCTGATGGTGCCGAGCTGTCCCCAGGGGACTGTCAGGGCCGTCTGTCCGCTAAGCGACGCGTCGGTATCGATGTTGGCCCAGAATGTGCCGATTTCGCCCACCAGTGCCAATGTGGGGAAGTAGCCGCTGCGAGCCACCTTCAATCCCTGCTCTGCCTGCAGGATGCTATAGCCGGCTGACTGTACGGCGGAATGGGAAGAGAGAAGGGAGAGGTAAGAGGGAAGAGGAAAGAGGGTAGATGTGGTGTCGGTTGGCTCGCCGATGTCGAAGTGTACGGAATCGGGGAGGTTCAGCATCAGTCTCAGGTCGAGCATGGCCAGCTCGATGTCTCCCTCTGCTGCCGTCAGCAATGCCTCGTCACGGCTGACGATGGCGGCCGCCTCTACCGTGTCGCTCTCAGGCCGTTTGCCCCTGCCGTACAGCGAGCGGGCACGCTCCAGCAGCAGCTGCGAGACTTCCAGCCGCTTTTGGGCAATAACAGCCTCACCTTTGTCATAAAGTGCCTGCAGATAGGCCGCCGCCACTTGTGCCCTGATGTTCTTCTCTGCCGTCCGAACGTCTTCGGCCGCCGCCAGCAGCGAATACCGTCCGGCCTTAATCTGGCTCGACAGGCGGCCGCCGGTATAAAGGGGAACTGCACCCGTGAGCCCCATGCTGAGGAGCGACTCTGTGGCGTCAAACTTATTGCGGCTGTCCGCGTGGTGGAGTGTGCCGGCATAGCCGCTGATGTCGCCGCTGAAACGGGGCAGCCGGGCATCCTTGAGGGCTTGCGCATTCACCTCACGCCGCTTCTGCTCGTTCAGCCGGTGAGCCATTTCGTTGTTGTGGGCTATGGCGTAGTCCATGCATTCGTCGAGCGACCACCGCCGCTGCCCATTGGCGGCAGCGGGCAGCAGGGTGAGTGCCAGCCACACAGTTGTACATATACTTTGAATTAAGCGTGAATTCATATCCGAGCGTACTGTTAAATTATTCGATGATTACAAAGCCCGTGCCCTTTGCCTGCTCTTTTATTTCGTTCCCCCTGAGCAACTCGCCTTTCTTCACGCCGCCCTTCAGCTCGACGGACAGGCCGTCGGAGATGCCGATGGTGACGTCGCGGCGCTCGAACTGCTGGTGCTCCATGTCGTCAGGTGAAGAGGTGAGCACATAGACGTAAGGCTTGCCGGCTTCGAACGAGATAGCCTTTTCGTCGCACGACAGCACGTCATTCAGGGTGCCCAGCACGATGGTGGCATTGGCGCTGTAGCCCGAGCGGACGGTCACACCGTCGGGAATGGTGGCGTCGGCTTTCACCTCGAACATCTTCGCTCCGTTCTGCATCACGCCCTCAGGGGCTATGTAGCTGAGCTTGGCGGGGATGGTAACCTCCTGCATGGAACCCAGGTGCAGCTCAACGTCCATGCCTGTCTGCAACAGCGCCACCTCGGTCTCGTCGATGAAGCCTCGGAAGATGATGTCGCTCATGTCGGCAATCTTGGCCACCGTCGTTCCTTCGGTGAAGACACTGGTGCCTGAGACGGACGCACCCTCCTTAACGGGTACGCTGAGCACCGTACCCGTGATGGTTGAGCGCAGGTCGGTAATGCTGATGCCGCCCGAACGTGAGGACTGTCCCTGGGTGATGACCTGCACCTGCGACTCGGCGGCAGTGACACTCTCGCGGGCCGATGCCAGGCGGCTGCTCTGCATCTCGTACTCCTCGCGGCTCACCACACCGTCTTTGTAGAGCGCATGCGTGCGGTCGTATTCACGCTGTACCTCCGACAGGTTGATGCGGGCCGCCTCCACACGGCTCCTCGCCTCGTTGAGCTGAGCCATGTCGGGGATAATCTTAACGGTGGCAATGATGTCGCCAGCCCTGACCTTGTCACCGGGTTTCACCAGCAAGCGGCTGATGATACCAGTGGCCTGGGGCTTTACAGTCACCTGACGGCGCGCCTCCATGCTGCCGGCCACGGTGGTACGTTTCACAAGGTTACGCCGCTCGGGGCTGACCAGCTCGTAGACCGTGGATTCGGGCTGCGACTGCTGCCACAGGTAGTAGAGCGTGTAAACCACGTACAGTGCCAAGAGGCACAAGCTGATAACTCTAAGTGTTTTCTTCATAATTTATAGTTCATAATTCATAATTCTTCTCACTCCTCTCTGAGCGCATCGATGGGTTTGATGGCGACTGCGCGTTGGGCCGGAATCCAGCCTGCCAACAGTCCGCCGGCCACAAGTATGAGCAAGGCCCCAATGGCTGTCCAGAAGGGGACGACGGGGCGGGTGAAGACGGCATCGTCGCCCTGAGGCAGCAGGCCCGCCAGTACATCGAGCAGCCACACCGCCGTACACAGCCCCGCCAGCCCTGCACCGAGCGTCAGCATGAGGGTTTCCAGCATGATACTCTTAAAAATGTCAAAGGGTTTGGCACCGATGGCACGTAGGATGCCTATCTCCTGCGTCCGTTCCCTGACGGTGACGAGCATAATGTTGCTGATGCCTATCAGTCCGGCTATCAGCGTACCCAGGCCGACTATCCAGATGAGGATGTGAGTGCCCGTGAACAGGTTTCCAAACACCTTAGTCTGCTCACTCACTATCGTTACCGTCGTGGCCAGATGGTCGTCGGGGTGTATGGAGTGGTTCTCCTTGATGACGGCCAGAACCCGGTCCTTCTCCTTGTCCAAGGGGATTGTCTCGTCCATGATGACAGAGCACAAATCAATCTCATCGCCCCTGCCGTAGGCCGCCTGCTGGGTAGGCAGCGGCATCAGTACACTTTCCGAAAGGTCGATGCCGATGTTCACCTGATTGTTGGTACAGTGGGTAACGCCCACCACCGTCAGCGGCATGCCGTTCACCTTAACCATACGGCCCAAAGCCTCGTTATGGCCTCCAAAGAACACCTCGGCCACGTGGTCGCCGATAACGCATATCTTGCGTTTTTCGCGCATGTCGATATCGTTGATGAAACGCCCAGCCGTCAGCCGCTGCGGCAGCTCGTTGACAAATCCCGGCAACACACCGGAAACCTGATACTGGCAGGTCAGTTCCCCACACACAACATCCTGGTAGTCAGCATAGCTGACGGCACTGAATGACAGCACATGACTGCCGAAGCGCTCGCGAATCAGCTCCCCGTCGTGCGAGTTGAGCAGCCACTTGCGGTCACGCCCGAATCCTTTGTAAGCCATAGAGGTCTTGGTAGGCCATATCCACATCTCATTGGGAGGAACACTCCTGACCTTGTCAATGATGCCGTTGTCGAGTCCTCTGCCGCTGCCAAGGAGCAGTATCAGAATGACAATGCCCCAGAACACGCCGAAGGCCGTCATCAGCCGTTGTCCGCGCCTCACCCTGATAGTCTGGCGGCTGGCCATCGCGTCTACGGTTTTAGTATTGACGGCCTGCTTGGCAGGGACATATCCCGCCACGAGGCCAGCCACCATCATGATGCCGGTTACGGCCAGCACGTAAGTAAGACTGACGGTAGGGTTATAGAACACTTCGCTGTTGCCTGTCATGCTGATGACTTTGGCCACCAGCTCCATCAACTCAATGCCCAAGAACATGCCGACATAGCCGAACAAGAGGCAGATGATAACCGACTCCGTCAGCACCAGCACGAGAATCTGGTGTGCCTTCGCACCCATAGCGCGCCGGATGCCTATCTCCTGCGTCCGCTCCCTGACGGCAATGTGCATGATATTCGACACGCCGACAATGCCAGAGATGAGTGTGGCCAAGCCAACTACAAGGACAAAGATAGAGATGGCCAGCAAAATGTTGCTGACAAGCACGGGCAACTCGTAAGCACTGAATATTCTGATAGCATGTTTATCGGTCGGAGCGAAGCCCTTACGAGCAGCCAGATGGGCGATGACATGGTCATTGAACTGCGTGTTCAGCTCAGCAGTGGTCAGAAGGTCCGTCCGCATGCTGAGACGGCTAAGCTCGCCATCAGGCCGCCATATTCTCTTTACGGTGCTCAGCGGAGCCACAATGGTTCGTGTGGGGTTCGACTGCAGCACGGGCTCATAGACTCCGACTATCTGGAAATTGATTCCGTCTAACTGTAATACATTTCCTAACGCCGATTTGGTGTCATCCCTGAAGAGTGAATTTCGCAGTCCGTTGGGAATCACGCACACCTTGCGCTCCATCCGTATGTCAAGGTCATTGATGTCGCGTCCTTCCAGAATCTGCGTATTAGGTGCCACAGCGTAGCCGGGCATATAGCCGTCAACCACTGTATTCGTATATTCCTTGCCGCGGCGGGCCTGTACCGCATGACTCACGACAGGGATGACCTGCACCACCGTATCGCCAAACAGACTGTCCAATGCTGCGGCATCATCTTCATAGAGCCGGATGGAACGCCCCTTGCTTCGCCCCTCGAAGGGTTGTGACGTTTCACGGGGGTACAATGTCACGATACCAATGTTGTAAGTCTTGAAGTTGAGGTTCATGCCGTTGATGAGGCCACGGCCTGCGCTGATGAGCACAATGAAGATGAAGATTCCCCAGGCAATGGAAAATCCTGTCAACGCTATGCGCATCTTGTTGCCCTTCATCACGGCAAGCACTTCACTCAAGAGCTCTCTCATACTTCACTCTTCAGCATCCCGATGATGGTTTCCTTGTACGTCTTTGCCAGCGTTTTCATCATCTTTCTGGAATAATAGCCCGAATAAGCGATTCTTAAAACATAGCTATTTCCCATTTCTATGATTTCCGTCAGTGCCTCGACCATAAAATCCTTTAGCGTAGAGAATACCTTGTTGGTAAGCATCTCATTCTGAGGCAGATGATCATGCTCCCCGTTTTCCGTAATCCAGTCGGGGAAGAACTGGAACAGGATAATGGGTGCAATATTGAATTCCTGCGCCAATGATCCGAAGGGGAAGTAACTGTTCTGGCTCAGCTTATAATAGACGTCGCTCAGATTATTCAAGTAAGCTCGCATGTCGTGATGATCCACATGGGCAACAAGCGGCATTCCGTTGATATACAGACCGATGTCCTCATAATTACCAAACCTGTCACGGCCGTTATCAAGAAAGCCAAAAAATACATCATCGTTACCAACCAGCTTGGACAAGGTCATGGCCATAGCCGCTGCAAACAGGATATTCTTTGTGATACCGAACCGTTCGGTAAACCGGTTCACCTGCTCACAATCCACTCCAAGCTCACGCTTGTGGAAGCCCGGCTTGCCCGGCTTGTCGGGATTCCTGTAGAAATAGGCTTCGGTCAAGTTGCCCAGCATCGTGCGGATATACTTGTCCATCTCAGCATACTGCTCCGTGCTTCTCACCTCTTGATGGAAGGAAGATACCTTCAGGAAATGATCATCCACACGGAACGTCCCCCGTGAATCGGGGGAAGTGGCTTCCGCAAAGAGGGCCTTTCCCTCCAGCGCACGCTGGA
>JAEEGG010019687.1_pt1 | contig 13583 bp, 12 predicted proteins | sample 9134161 | NCBI WGS metagenome assembly JAEEGG01 (sample SAMN16246543, study PRJNA631951) | gut metagenome | biome: gut microbiome; feature: rumen; material: CR-attached | host: Bos | place: Iran: Karaj | collected 2018-10 | reverse complement strand
GGAATATCTCTTCAACTTTTCTTCGCAAATTGAATGTTAATTATTTTAAGAGTTCGTAAGGACACTCTTTTTAGGCTGCAAAGTTAAAGAAGGGAGGGGATGGCTGCGCATGAATAGGTCAACTGCTATATCATTGCCAAAAATTAAGCGAATTTCTAAAACTAGTTTTAGAGTTGCACCCTCGGCGACCTGTTTTCGGGCTTCGCCGAGTCGTTTTTTGCGTCTGTTTGTGGAGCTTCCTTGTGCGAAGTGAGAAACTTTGCAGAAAATGATGTGTTTGATGAAAAAAAGGGAGAGTAACTAAATCTTTTCTGGCATCTTTACGTTTATATAGATAGAGAGCCTTGTGGAAAAAGGCCCATAAAAAGGATGATAGATGAACGAAGGAACAGAACAGTTGCTGATGGAACTGGAAAGGATTGTCGAAGAACGGCAAGACTGGCTCTTTCGTTTTGCCTATATGCGTATCGGTATCAGGGAAGATGCTGAGGACGTTGTGCAGGAGGCACTGCTAAGTGTGTTCCGGCGGTTGCGCGAGAAGACCCGCATGGACAATGTCGGACTATATGTCATCCGCGCCGTCAGCAATGCCTGCACTGACTACCTGCGCCGAAAGCCGCTCAGGATGATGAATCTCAACGAAGCAAAAGAAATTCCCGTCAGCGAAGGCGACAGGCAGATTCACGAGGAGTTCGTGAGAATCAACAAGATGCTCGACTCGCTTCCTGCGGAACAGGCAGAGCTTGTGAGGCTGAAATGCTACGACGACCTGACGTTCCGGCAGATTGCAGAGCTACAGAACATACCAGAAGCAACGGCCAAGTCAAGATACCGATACGCCATCATGCACATACAACAAATGCTAAAGAAAGGGGAATGAACATGAACAACATAGAAGACATTGAGCAGATACTAAAGCCCCAATGCGAGTTCAAGGCGTCAGAGAGGCTGAAGAATGACGTGCTGGAAAAGGCTCGCCAAGAGATACTTAAAAATCGCATGGCGCCCATTGGATTTGGAGAGCTCAGAGTCAACACCATTGTCGATACAACCCTATATGCCAACAAAGATTTTGATGTCGAGGCCTTGCACAAGAAGATTCTGCCATTACTGAAGGATAAGACCATCAAACGTCATGAGATACATTGCCAGCACGACAGCACCTTCGATGTATTCCAAAACGCCCCCTTTGAAGATTTAGGAAGACGTGAGCAAAGCATACGCCGTCAAGGCGACAACCATCTCACTGTCTATAAGTTCACATCCGAGGAAAAGGCAAAGGCGAAACTTCATCAACTGATGGAATGTGTGCGCCTGTATATTGCAGACCATCCGAGGGAAGCATACACTATCTGGTCTGAAGAGTACTTTCCTCCGTTGAACCAAGCAAGGATGTTCAGAGGAGAATCGTGCGGGAACAAGTATGAAATCAACGAGCCACGCAAGTCGATGACCATCGACACCATCATGGACGAAGCAGGCTTCTACATCTTAATCAATGTCTGGGACGATGATGAAGCAGTTCCCAGCGATTGGAAGAGACTAAAAGAGATGGTGAACGGCAAGAAAGTGTATTTCCCATTTGATGAATGGTGGGAGTGAAAAGAAACAGTCTATTTTTTCTCCATTCTGACGATAATTCATAATAATTGCTTACCTTTGCAGTGTTCATTCCCGACAGCCTCTGATTCGTCAATCTGTCGGGTGTTTTTTATAGCACCTCGTTGGCTCAAATCTTCGCGGTTTGGGCCAAACTTTTCTCAAATTTCTAAAACTAGTTTAAGAAAAAACTGCAAAAAAGACATAAAAATATGCTTCCAAACAATCATTTTCCCCCAAAATGTTTAGTCAATCCAGGGAAAAACAGTACCTTTGCGCCGCAAAGTATGTAACGAACGCCATATATATGGCAAAGATAACAGTACAAAATACACAGATAACGGTCATTAAGCAGAACGAAGATGACTACATCAGTTTGACAGACATGTTGAAGGCGAAAGATGGTGAATTCTTCTTCTCCAATTGGCTACGCAATCGCAACACCATAGAGTTCCTTGGAATATGGGAGCGGTTGATGAATCCGAATTTTAATTGTGCCGAATTCGACATAATTAAATCTCAGGCAGGGTTGAACCGTTTCCGTCTCAGTGCCAAAGAGTGGACAGAGAAGACTAATGCCATCGGTATTATATCAAAGGCAGGGCGTTATGGTGGCACTTACGCCCACAAGGACATTGCCTTTGAGTTTGCCATGTGGATAAGCCCAGAGTTCAAGGTCTATCTGATATGTCCAGCGATTAGGAAAGTTTAACGTGCAAAGATGCAGGATTTTCCGCTACACAGCGTTTATAATAGTAGAAATGTTGACAACAAAAAAGAAATAAAAGAAATGACAACAATGAAAATTTGGAGACTCGCCTTTGCGATGCTTGCTGCCCTCTCCCTCTCCTCTTGCAGCAGCGATGATGAAAGTGATTCTGTTTACACTTTTGGGCTCACATCAGCTATTAACGGTAATAATTCCGAAATTGAGGCTATTGAATTTGCCTATTCTGATGCCTACAAGATGAACGGAATCAAATTTAATTCACAATCGTTTGCCCCGGGAACCTCAAAAGAGTTAATACTCAAATCTTGCGAACAGGCAGAGGGTGCTATTCAGACGTCATCTTTAACTTTCGAAGGACGATATGTCTATGAAGTGAAATCTAAAGATGAAACTGTATATCACAAAGTATATGGAGTCCGATAACAGATTAGAAGAAATGAAAACAATGAAGATTTGGAGAATCGCCTTTGCAATGCTTGCTACTTTCTCCCTCTCCTCTTGCAGCAGCGACGATGACGACAAGGACATTGTCAAGGAGATTAACATGAGTGTTTCCGCTGAGCCGGGCGTGATGTACGACCTCTTCGACAGCATGGGAGAGCACCCCATCGAGTGCATGCGGGTGATGACAGAAGACGAGCCGGGACAATGGCAGTACTTGTACTTCAGTGAAGTCAAGGGCTTCACTTATGAAAGAGGTCACGAATACGTGCTGCGCGTGAAGCGGACTATTTTGGCCAATCCGCCACAGGATGCCAGCAACCGTACATACGAGCTTGTGCGCATCCTCGCAGACAAGAAAGTGGAGGATGTGGCAGAGCCTGTGGAGAAAGAAGTAAAGAGCGAAGCCGACATAGAGTATGAGCAGCAATGTCCGGTAGAGAAGTATGCCATAGCCAAAGGTGGTGAATATCTGGTAGATGCCGACGGCAAGGTGACATACGCCGACGGCACGCCTACTCCAGAGTTTGACAAGCATGCACAAATCTACTTGGAGAACATTCTCGACAAGAGCCATCCGCTATGGCAGGCTGGTGCCCGTTATATGGCAACCTACGCCTATGTGCTCTCACCGCTTACTGATGAGATACGCCTTGTGCCAAGTGCTCACTCTACCTTCCTTTTCAAGAACATACTGACCGAGAGCGAGATGGCCCACGTCCTGCAATCGATGCCGCAGGGTGAAAAATTGCACTACGGCCTTGTTCTCTGCAATGTTTATAAGCGAGGAATACAAAAGGTGGAGTTTACGATCAAGAAGAAGTAAAATAAACGGACTCATAAAGAAAGAACAAATCACGCCTGTTCCTATGAGCGTGCCTCCCCGTTTGCTTCGCGGCAGCGGGGAATTTTTTGTAAATTACGAATGCAGCTTAACGAAATGGTTTGATAAATCTAAGGATGACCTATATGGTTTTTGTTCTTATCTTCATCGTCATCATCGTCTCTCCAGCCACAATAGCTTTTCTATGGATTTCAACCCATGTGAGAATCCTGCAGTTTCAAGGCAGGAAACTTTTGCACAAAAGCCCCTGATGGCAAAAAGACACTTGCTGTACGGATGGAGTGACATAGTTATGGCGCGAAATAGGTTAGTTCGTAACCCGAGTTCTGTTGTCCCTTCGGGACTTTTCGCTGCGCCTTGCCCTTCGCGTAGCTCAATGCGCAGCCATCCCCTCCCTTCAAGGGGAGGGGTTCTTGCCTTGCAAGCGTCCTTCGGCCGAGCGAGGGGTGGGGTCTGTAATGTCTGTAATATTCTATCAGCGAAGAAGTTTCAGCGAAGAAGGGACAGCAAAGAAGTTTCAGCGAAGAAGGGACAGCGAAGAAGGGACAGCGAAGAAGGGACAGCGAATATGAGGCAGCGAAGAAGGGACAGCGAATATGAGGCAGCGAAGAAGAGGCAGCGAAGAAGTTACAGACCCCACCCCTGCCCCTCCCCTTGAAGGGAGGGGAGTGCCTCACGGAGTTCCTACGACGGGCAAGGCGATAGCTATTGTACCAAATGAGAAAATTTACCAAATTGTTTTTCTTGTTTTTATTGGTTTTTATTGGTTTTTTCTCAGGCCGCTTCGCGGTATCAACTCACATAGATAGCGCAAGGTTTTGCATCCTTTCATAGTTTTTGTCTGAAGAAAATCCGTGGGGAGAATCCTGCAGTTTCATGGCAACATGGGTTTTAAAAGTTTCCTGCCGAGAAACCATCGGTTTCTCGGCAGGAAACCGATGGTTTCTCGGCAGGAAACTTCGGTCTTATTTCCGATTGTGGAATCGATGATGGAGAAGAGATAGCCACTCTCCCAACCCCTCCCCTTACAGGGGCGGGGGGAGAGGCGGAGTTACTCTGACAAATGTGTATAAAGAGCAGTGCCCTTACGGGGGAGGGGCAGGGGTGGGGGCTGCCATCAATCGTTCTTGCAAAAAACGTGTGTGCAGGGACATCAACTAATTTTTCAGTTGAAAGTTTTGTGTTTTCGGCTTTTTTATGTACTTTTGCAGCCGTATGAACACACTCCTCTCTTATATCACTTGGAATCCCGACCTCACAGCCTTTCATTTAGGGCCGTTGTCGTTTCGATGGTACTCATTGTGCTGGCTCATCGGCCTGGCACTGGCCTACTTCACAGTGAGATGGCTGTATAAGGACCAGAAGATAGACGACCGTAAGTTCGACCCCCTGTTCTTCTATTGTTTCATCGGCATCCTCGTCGGTGCGCGCCTGGGGCACTGCATCTTCTATCAGCCTCAAGACTATCTCACCAGCTTGCGCGGCTTCATCGAGATGTGGCTGCCCATACAGTTCACGGGCTATGACGACTGGGACTTCAAGGTGACGGGCTACGAGGGTCTGGCGTCTCACGGCGGTACGCTGGGCCTGATGCTCGCGCTGTGGCTCTATGTCAAGCGCTATCAGGTGCCGGTGTGGCAGGTGCTCGACAACATCGCCATTGCCACGGGCATCACCGCTTGCTTCATTCGCTTAGGCAACCTGATGAACTCAGAAATCATAGGCAACGTCACCTCTATGCCCTGGGGCTTCTACTTCCTCAATGCTCACCCTGCCACGATGGGTACCGAGCCGCGACATCCGGCACAGCTCTACGAGGCCATTGCCTACTTCCTGCTGTTCCTGCTCATGCTCTGGATTTACAAAAAGACCCACACCAAGCCCCTCCCTGCAGGAAGGGGAGGTAATACCTCTATAGGCAGTAAGGGCGTGCAAGGTAATTACTCCCCTCGGGGTGTGTCTGTAGGCACAGGCTTCTACTTCGGGCTCTGCCTCACCTATATCTTCACCTTCCGCTTCTTCGTGGAATTTCTGAAAATCAACCAAGTGGACTTCGAAAACTCCATGCCCTTGGACATGGGCCAGCTGCTCAGCATCCCCTTCATCATCCTTGGTGTGTGGTGCTTGCGCCGTGGGCTACAGATGTCACGCCAAAAGTCTAAAGGATAATAAGTGGTAAATAATATCATGTTTTTCATGCGTAAGATCATTTCTATACTTATGAAAAAGAGGTGGATGATGCTGATGGGCTTATCATTCATCGTTTATCATTTATCATTGAACGGCTCGGTGGCGCAAAGCCTCTACGAGCAGAACATCCGCTTAGGCGAGATGTTCCAGAGCAGTGGCTGCCTGAAGCAGGCCGAGCAATACTATCAGACCGCCATCAGCCATATCGATCATAACGACAAAAAGCAATGGGTTGATGCGCGCCTGCACATCGTTGACCTGCAGAAGTTCTGGCATCCCGTCGAGGCACAGAAACTCAATGACGAAATCATCAACGACTGCAAGGCATGGCCCGAACTCTATCAGCACAGCTTGGCTATCAACGCTTACATCAACTTCTGGATGAACAATAAAGCCAGCTTCAACAAGGCCAATGAGCAGTATCTGGAGTTCTGTCGGCAGCACGAAGACCTGCCCACCACCTACGACAAGCCGCTGCAAGCCATGCATGAAGCCTTGAACGGCTTTTACAACGATGCCCTGCGCACCATCGACCAAAACAACCCCGGCTCGGTGCTGCGGCATCAGTTGCGATTGCGCATCTTCGAGATGAAAGGCGACAACAACGCCATTATCAGAGAGTTGAGGCAGCGCTCCGCCACCATCGACTCGCTCATTGCCACCACCTATTCCACCAATCTCAATGAGGTGGCTACCACCCACAGCATGACCCTGGCACAGCAGAAAGCAGAGAAACGCAGTTCCGACATGGTATTACTCACCCTGCTGATGGCCATCATCATCGTCATGATGTTTGGCGTCTGGATGTATTTGCATCGGCATCATCAGAAGAAGCTGGAGAAGAAGAACAAACAATTGTCTGCTGCGCTGAAGATGGCCAGCGAGACCGACCAGATGAAGTTAGAGTTTGTGCAGCGTGTCAGCCACGAGATACGTACACCGCTGAACGCTATTACCGGCTTCAACGAGATTCTCAACAACCCCGACATCCCCCTGTCACAAGAAGAGCGCAAAGACTTGGTCGACCGCATCAACGAGAATGTGAAAGCCATCACGGGCATCGTCGACGAGCTGCTGCAGGTGGCCAACACCGAGAGTATGCAGGACTATGCCCCCTACGACACCGTGCTGTGCAACCAGTTCCTCTCAGACCTCATCAAGAAAAACCGTGACAATGTAGGCTCCAACATTGAACTGCGCTACACCACAAGCGTCATCAACCGCTTCTCCATACAGACCAATCGGGATATAATGGAGAAAATCATCGAACACCTGTTGGGCAACGCCATCAAGTTTACAAAGCAAGGATTCATCGAGCTGAACTGCGCTCAGAAGCTCGGCAAGGTCATCATCACCATTACCGACACCGGCTGTGGCATCCCGCCTGAAAAGCAGGACGAGGTGTTCGAGCAGTTTGCCAAGGCCGACTCCTTCCGTCAGGGCATAGGCCTGGGACTGACCGTCAGCCGAAAGATGGCACAGAAAATGGGGGGCGACCTCCAGCTGGACAAGAACTACACCACGGGGGCACGCTTCATCCTGAGCTTACCTGTCAAATAATCATATTTTTTAAACCTATTTACTAACTTTCAAAACTACACTATCATGAGAAAAAAACTACTGTTATTCGTAAGCGCACTGCTGGCCTTACCGGCAATGGCTCAGGATGAGGATGTGACCTACCTCATCCAGAACGCAGGCTTCGATGAGGACCTCACCTTCCAGGTGGACGGCTCGATGAAGGAAGCCATCAGCACCAACACCACGCTGTCCGACCGCAGCTGGGCTTACATCGCTGCCGACAGCACCGTCTATGCCCGCCCGAAGTCCACCAGCAGCAAGAACCGTCCCGACGGACGCAAGATGGAGGCCATCAACGGCTTCAAAGGCCGCATCCAAGGCTGGACACTGGAATCTAACGCTGAGTTCCCGAAGTGCGAATGGACTTATTTCGGCTCTGTGCCCTACGACCTGAAGGCAGAGTCAGTGCCAGTGGCCGACGATGGCGATACCTATCTCGAGACCCCTGCACGCCCCACTGAGTTCGACGGTGGCGACGGCTTCGTCTATCTGCGCGCCGGATGGACCAACAGCGCCATCTACAAGCAGGTGGTCAAGCTGCCCTGCGCCGTCTATCGCTTAGAGTACTGGACCATCAACACCAACCCCAAAACGTCGTCAGTGGCCAAAGACCTCACGCAGATTGTGTGCCGCAAAGATGTGTTCAAGGACGAAGAGAGCACCGGCCTCAATGCCCAGGAATGGACGAAGCACGAATTTGAGTTCACACCCACGGCCGAGTTCACCATGCAGTTCGGCTATGAGGCAGCCAACGCCGGCTCCGGCGGTCAGCCCATCGTGGCCCTCGACGGCATCAAGCTCTACAAGATTGGCGAAGCCGACCCCATGGAGCTGCTGCAGTCGGACATCTCAGACATAGAGGATGAGTGCTCACGTCTGGCTACACAGGCCAGCATGTCGCGCTTCAACAGCCTCTACCTGCAGATTGACGAGTTCTGCATCTGGCTGGAAGATGCCCTCGACTTTGAGACCCAGGAAGAGATGGAGGCAGCCCTCAAGCGCGCCAACGAGATGCTGGAGAAATTCAAGCAGGCCATCGACGTCATGGACGACATCAACAGGATGATAGAGAAGATCGACAACCTCATCAGCACCACCGACTATCCTGGCAAGGCTGACCTGGAGAAAGCCTGGGAGGAGCTGAACGAGCTGAAGAACGGCGACGACGAGGAGACCGACTATGCCGCCCTCATGCTCACCGCTGTAGACAAAGCCAAGCAGGCCATCAAGGAGTATCTCATGAGCCAGAAGGAGACAGCCAGCGAGGAGAATCCCGCCGACTTCACCTTCGTCATACAGAACCCCTGGTTCATCAACGAGGAAGCCGAGCCGTCACTCAGCGGCGAGGAGTGGACCTTCCCCCTGCAATTCGACGAAGAGACAGGCGAAGACCGTTATAAGGAAGGCAGCGCCTCCAGCCCCGACCTCAACAGCACAGGATGGTATGTGGCCGGTGCCAGCGGTGGCGACCAGCGCCTGAACTGGCAGCGCGGACGCAGCTGCTGGAACGCATGGAACAGCAACTTCACCACCACCATCGCCGTGGCACAGGACCTCACCGACCTGCCTAACGGATACTACACCGTCAGCGCCGACCTCATCACACAGTCGGGCTACGCCAACGGCACACAGCACGTCTTTGCACAGAGCACAACAGGCAAGACCGTATCGGAAGCTACACTCACCATCGAGGGATGGGACGAGAGCCTCTGGGAAAATGTGGCCATGACCAACGAAGAGAAGGTGCTCGTCGTCGACGGTAAGCTCACCATCGGCGCACAGGGAACAGGCAACGGCGAGGCATCGGCAGGATGGTTCTGCGTCACCAACTTCCGCCTCAACTTCCTCGGACAGGCTACGGAAGAGGAGATGGCTGCTGCCCTGAAGCAGAGCTACGACACACAGCTGGCCAACGCTACCGAGCTGGCTGCCACCATGCACTTCGCTGCCGACAAGAAGGCCCTCAACGACACCATCGCCAAGTACTCGGGCGCTGCCGACAAGGAGGCTTACATCGCTTCGCTCGAGGCTATCAAGGCCGCTCTCACCGAGGCTAACAACAGCGAGGCCAAGTACTACGAGTACCTGCCCAAGCAGGAGGACCTCGACGAGAATCCCGACCTCATCGGCCAGAAGACGCTCCTCTGGGTATGGGCTCTGGTGCATTATGAGACAGTGGACGGACACGACGCCTTCAGTGAGGATACACATCCCATCGCACAGTTCGCCCTCGACTATGTCAACGCATACATCGCTTGCGACACCGCTACCTACAAGCAGTTTGACGCCACTGTCGACCTGCTGAAGAACTATGTCAACACTTACATCCCCGCCTACAACGAGGCTGTTGACATGACCTACGAAGCAAGCGACATGGGCAAGGCTGCCCTGCAGGCTGTGATGAACAGGCAGAAAGCTGCTCTCACCACTGAGATGAAAGACAAGAACACGGTCGACGCCTACGTCAAGGAGCTGAAAGCCACCATAGCACAGGTGCAGAAGCAGAACATCTACGACGATCCTCAGGCCACCGACTACACCGCTTTCATCATCAATCCTAACGCTGAGGCTGTAGACGGTTGGGACATCACCAGCGGCAACGGCGACGGCAACGGCCAGAAGAGCGGACAGTGGATGGACGACAGCAGCACACGCTACTTCGACTCCTACAACGGCAACGGACTCGTGGGCTTCAAGTTCTCACAGCTCATCACCGACCTGCCCAACGGCACCTACAGCGTGGGCGTCTATACGCGCACACCGGCAGAAGGAGCCTACATCTTCAATGCTGTACAGAACGACACCATCTTCACCGAGATTCCTCTTGACTATTACAAGACTAAGACAGCAGCCGACGAGGACACCATCGTCGTGGCCAGCGACATGTACGGTCCCATCTGGGAGGATGCCAAGGCTCAGGTAGAGGCTGGCACGGCTGACGAATGGACAACGGCTGTCTACAATGCCAACTACGACAACAACACGCAGATGCCTCGCGGTCGCGGATGGAAGCATCAGGTCATGGCCAATATCCAGGTGAAGAACCACGAGCTGGTCATCGGCTCTATGGCCGGCACTGCCGAGAGCCAGACGCCGAAGGTCTTCGCTGGCAACTGGTATTCTGTGGGCGGCTGGACGCTGACCTTAGAGGCCAAGGGTGACAACAGCGGCTGGGCAGGCCCCATCGGCTCAGGCATCGCCACCGTCACTGTCAGCAACAACAGCATGGCCGACGGCATCTACACCCTCTCCGGCGTGAAGACAAACGGCTTGCAGCGCGGTCTCAACATCATCATCACCAACGGCACAGTCCGCAAGGTCATGGTGAAGTAAGCACACGCAAAGACATCAATAAGACAGGCGGGGCGTAATGCTCCGCCTGCTTTTTTGTCCAAGAGGCCGGGGATTTTACGACCTGTTGCGGTTGGAATAAGACATAATTACGTCACTATTTATGTGAGTTGATAGTTGACTACATTCGATAGTTAAGGCTTGAGGTAGCCCTATTCTCCCCCTTGCAAAGGGGGAGTTAGAGGGGGATTCATCTGCGCATACGTGAATCCCCCCCTGCCCCCCCTTTGCAAGGGGGGAAATGTGTTACCTCTGTAGCGGCCACATGACGGCGCACCCCTTCCCCTCCTTTTCCAAAGGAGGGGCTAGGGGTGGTTTGTCAAAGATGTCCCAACCTATTTCCAAAGGAGGGGTCAGGGGTGGTTTGTCAGAGGTGTCCCAACCAATATCTTATTCCATCCGCACAGCACGAAAACATTTGATAAATAACTTCCTATTCATATCCTTCAGTCTATCGGCTCGTAGCCCCGTGTTATGGTGGAGCGTGAGGCGGAGGTGTTGTCCCGGGCCTGCTTGGGCGTCAGGTTCTTGGAGGCTTTCTTGTCGTAGACCGCTTTGCCGTTCTTCCAGCTCTTCAGAATTTGCCATTCCATGGGCACCATCATGTCGCCCTTGCTTTCGATGATGACGATGTGATGTTCGGAGTCTGTCGTGCTGCCGGGTATCGGGCTACGGTGAACATAGACGTAGAAAGAAGAGGGCACTCTCTTGGAGTCGAAGGTATGGAACATGTCTTCCAATGCCCTTGAATGGTATTCGGAAGTGGGATTGAAGGAGAAATCCATGTCGGGATGCTCGTTCAGGAAAGCCCATGTGGCCTGCTTGATCTGGCTCAGCACCGAGTCGGCCTGTGCGCTGGAGCCCAGCGTATAGACGGTTCCCCATGTCTCGCTCTTCGGTTGGCGGGGCGAAATCGTGTTCGAGCGGATGACAAACTCCTCGTTGTTCCAGTCCTTCTTCTCAATGGTATAGGTGCTGTCGTGATAGACGTAGAACTGGCGGGTGGTGATGCCTTTTTGTTTCAGGATGGACTGAAGCAGCCGCTTGTATGCTTCCTTGTCAAACGGTGAACGCTCTTTCGGCATTTTGCTCACGCTGTCAGGGGTGTACTCATATCTGAACGTGGCGTATCCCTTGTGTCGCCACGGACTCACGTCACTTCCTGGTACAGGGTCGTAGCGGAAGGTGATGATTTCGGGGGCGTTATAGTAAAACACATCCCTGTTATGTCGATAGGTCTGCATGGTGTCGCCGCTGGCGTATTCTCCCAAGGCGATGGTATAGCGCACGCTGTCTACTCCGCCACGGTGGTACTCCCAACTGTAGCTCTCCTTGGCCTCGTCGGTGAGTTGCTGGCAGGTGCGGCGCATGGCGTCATACGCCCGTTTCAACCGCAGAGTCTCCATCTGGCGCACGCTGTCCAGCTTCAGTGCCTGTAAGTCCTGTTTAGGGTCACCTGTCGGAGGCGTAGGCTGGTAGTCTTTCATCAAGCCGCCGCCTATCATGATGGTCTTATGGAGCCTACCGTCGTAATAGTAGGAAACGCGAACGCTTCTTCCCAACGCCTCCATTTCGCTCACGAGACTGTCAATCTTCGGATGGCCTTGCAGGCGCTGCTGTATCGTTCCCTGAGCGCGTCCGGCGCTGAGGGCGATGATGATGGCACAAAGTGCAAATACTGTTCTTTTCATAATTGTGGTTGCTGAATGATTAATATACGTCGTCATTGATGGCCATTTCCGCCTGTTGGGTCATGTTGATGCCCCGTTCTCTGATTTCCCTTGTCATCTTCACGTAGTCGTCTTGCAGGCTGCCGTTCATCTGCTGCATCATCTGCATGGCTATCCGCTGCTCTTCCTCGGCGATGGCTTGCTCCGCAAGGTCTGCCGCGTCGATGACTTCAGGCTCTACGATGGTTTCTGCCTGTTTTTCTCGTTTTGCCATATAGTGCTTGGGCGGGCGAGCCATCTGCAGTATCTCCTTCACGGCTTTCACCGAGTCTTTCGTTTCAACGTTTGTCTGCGGCACAGTCTTCACGGTGTCTGCCTGCACCACGAGGCTTGGCATGTCGTGCTGTTGTTCGATGGGTTTGACACCGATATATAATAGCAGAGCAATGGCGGCAGCGGCACCGATGGCTGGGTAGAGCCACAGGCGGCGGCGCTTGGGCTGCTGGTCTGGCTGACCGATGCGCTGCATCACGCTGTCGCAGAAATCAGCCGACGGCTGAGGCTTCTGCCGTCGGACTTCCCGTCGGCGCAGGGCTTCGCGTAAATCTTTGTCGTTCTGTTCGTTCATTGTTCGTTCTCCTTCATCATTAGTAACAGTTTCTTGCGTATGCGGTGCAGCCTTGTGGCCAGCAGGCCGGGCTCCGCGTCCATGATATAGGCGATGTCGCGCAGCTGTCGGTCATCGTAGTAGTAGAGGTGGAGCAGCAGCTGCTCGTCAGCCGGCAGCCGGTCGATGGCGGCATCCAGCTGTTGTATGCGCTCCTCGCGGTCGGTGCTGAGGTCGTCGTCGGGCGTGTCGGCCAGGGGCAGGTCGTCGATGTTCAGCCATTGCTGCCGCTGCCGCTTCAGGTGGTTCAGCGCCGTGTGGTAGGCGATGCGCAACACCCACGTGAGCCACGACGAGCGCCCGTCGAACTGTCCCAAGGCACGGAACGCACGGACAAAGGCATCCTGCGCCAGCTCTTCGGCATCGCCCGCGTCGCTGACCATGCGGCTGACGAAGTCGAGCACCTGCGCCGAGTAGGTCTTGACGAAGTAGCCGTACTCGTCGCTCCTGCCGTCGAGTATCCGCCTGATGCGCTGCGCTTCCGTGTCGTGGTTTTTGCTCATTCTATCA
>JAEEGG010019685.1_pt1 | contig 13584 bp, 11 predicted proteins | sample 9134161 | NCBI WGS metagenome assembly JAEEGG01 (sample SAMN16246543, study PRJNA631951) | gut metagenome | biome: gut microbiome; feature: rumen; material: CR-attached | host: Bos | place: Iran: Karaj | collected 2018-10 | reverse complement strand
GACGATCTTCGCCGAGATTCTATTTTTCATCATCGTTGTCCTTTCTTGAGAGTTGAGGTGGTGTTTCAGCGTTTGCCAAATCATCGGGATATTCGCGGGTCACCCCTTGAGCGCCAGCTTCACGACGGTCTCGGTGTCCTGCACCGAGGGACCGGCCTCCAAGACTCTCTGCACTTTCGCGCGCGCCATCTCCTCGCTGAAGCCGAGCGCGGAGAGCGCCAGCATCGCGTCCCTGAGGACGTTCGTCTGCGCCTGGGACGCCGCCGCGGAGGAGTTCGCCAGCGCTTCTATCGGGTTGATCTTGTCCTTGAGGTCCACGACTATCCTCTCGGCGGTCTTCTTGCCAATGCCCTTTATGGACGCGAGCCGCTTCACGTCGCCCTGCGAGATCGCGAGCTGCAGATCGCCGGTGGTGAGGCCGGAGAGGACCGACAGCGCGATCTTCGGCCCCACACCCGAGACGGTGGTCACGAGCTTGAACACCTCGCGCTCAGCCTCCGTCGCGAAGCCGTAGAGCGCCTCGGCGTCCTCCCGCACGTCATGGTAGGTGTAGAGTTTCACGTCCGCGCCCTCGGCGGGCAGACGGTCAAACGTCGAGAGCGGAATCGACGCCTCGTACCCAACGCCGCCGCATTCCACGACGACGCGCGTGATGTCTTTTTCGACAAGCTTTCCGTTAAGATGAACGATCATGGCGAATTGAGAATTGAGAATTGAGAATTGAAAACGCGATCCAGCCAAGGATGGAGAATGTCCCGAGGATCGAAAGCCATGTGAAGAACTGGGCGGGGCGGTCGGGCTCCGGCGAAGGCTCCGGCGCAGGCGGCGGAACGCCGTCCACCTGGAAAAGTGCGGCCGCTGCCGCGTTCTGCGCCGCCGCGTATATGCCCTTATCCCTCTGCCAGGCGTACGCCCCGAGCATCTTGAGCTTCCCCGAACGCAGGCCCTCGCCCACGGCGGGCGACGCCTGCAGCCCCCGCTGCGTCGCGAAGACGAAGCGAGCGTCCTTGAATTCCGCCGCCGGCACGAGATGCGCGCCGAAGGACGACGCGATGGCGTCGCGACCCTCGCTTTGATCCACGGCCACGAGCACCTTGCCGCCGTCCGCCTTCAACACCGCCTCGGCCGCGGCGTTGGGGGCGCGGACGAACGTCACGTCCTCGACGGCCAGATAGCGCCTGTCCACGCGCGTGAGATCCACGACATTCACCATCGCGAGCGCGACGAGCGCACACGCCGCCGCCTTCGCCCAGCCCTTCCGTCCGGCCGCGCCGAGGATGGCCTCGATCCCGAATCCGGCAAGCGCCGCCGCGCAGAACTCCAGAAGATGGACGAACTTCACCGGGCAGCGGATGTAATCGCCCACCGGAAGCGCATACACGAGACGGTAAAACGGCGTGAAGCCGCCGAGCGCGCAGACGAAGCACACCGCCGCCGCCGCCGTCCAGAACCACACATCGCGATCCCCCTTCCCCGGCAGAACGCGCCCGCCGATTCGCCGCAACACCGGCGAGAAGACTCCGGCAAGCGCGAACAGACACGTCAAGAGCCCGAAGTAGAGAGAATGCTGGCGATAGGGCATGTAGAACACCTCGCCGCCCTCGATTATCCTTCCGCTGGATGGATCGCGTGCACGCTGCCCCATGGGGATCGTCACGCGCTGCCCGATGCGCCCCCTGTAGCGGTTTACGGGGCTCACGCGGGGATCGCTCGAATCGCCCTTCGGCGACGCGGAGAAGAACTCCACCGCCTCGTCAGGCGGTAGTGACCAGCTCGTGCAGAAGTCCCAGCGCTTGGCCTCCTCCTCCTTTGACCGCGCCTTGCCGGTGTCGGCCGCGGAGTCGGACTTGCCGGAGACACCGGCGATCTGCTTGTCGCGGTTGGCGGTCTCAGTGAAGATGGCGCGCTTGAGCTGCGGCCAGCCGCAGACGAAGAGCGTAACGGCCGTCACGCCCACCCCAAGCCACATCCTGGGCGAGGCGAACTTGCGGTTCACGGCCACGCACCAGATGCCATAGAAGAACGAAAGGAGCGTGAAGAGAAGCCACAGATCAGGCTGTCGCGCGCTGGCCCACGCGAGCACAGCCCCGAGCAGCGCCCAGTTGCGCCACTTCCCCTTCCGCACACAGCGGTCGATGAGGCCGAACGCGAACGGGCCGTATGTAAGCCACACGAACCATCCGAGATGCCCCGCAGAGAAGAGCGTGATGTTGTAGCCCATGAGCCCGTAGGCCGCGCCCGCTCCGTAGGAGGCGATGAGCGAAAGGCCGCGTCCGCGCAGATAGAACACCATCCCGAGCGCGGCGAAGAAGCACGGCACGGCATACTGAAGCTCCTGCCAGAAGTAGGGGCTGCCCATGAGATTGCGCAGGTCGCCGGGGACGAAGTTGCCGCCGGCGAGGAGCGAGGCGAGCCACTTGGCCGCGTGGTCGATGGGATAGGTGGTGGGGTTGTCGGGCTCGATCGGAGCGCGGTCCAGCGACCATGTCCCCCAGAATATCGCCGCCATCGCGACGGCGTACACCGCCGCGAACGCAAGGAACGCGCGCGTGGAAGGCCTCTTCAGGAAGTTCAGTATCCGCGCTTTCATGGGATGCCCCCCGGCCGGCTATTTCTTCGCCGCTATCGACTGCAGGACGCGGTTCTTGACGAGCTTGCGCAGCTTCACCGCCCCCAGCACCACCAGCACAGCCGCCAGGACGAGAAGCGTCGCAGACCCTATCGCCGTGACGCCGCCCGCGCCGAAGCCAGCCTTGAGCCACCGGCCCGCGCTCAGCATGAACAGCTGGAACACGGCAGTTCCGCTCGTCACGAGCATGAACATCATCGGCAGAAGCGCAATCCACCAGCTGAGGCGGTTCTTCAGAAGCCACAGAGTGGCCGTCAGGAGGGTAAGCGCCGCGAGCATCTGATTGGCCGAGGCGAACATGGTCCACAGGTTCTTGGAGAGGACCGGGTCGAAGATGAGCAGATACACGCCGATCAGCACCACCACGAGCGTCGCGAAGTACATGTTCCCGTTGAGGCGCACCAGGATCGGACGCCGCTTGGGCGCCTCCGCCCCTTGGGCGGGCGCTTCTTCCTTCGCCCCGCCGGCCGCAGTGCTCCAGAGTTCCTGCCACACGAAGCGCGCAAGGCGCGTGCAGGCGTCCACGGACGTAAGCAGGAACGCCGCCACCGCGAGGAGTATGAAGCCCTCCGCCGACTTCGCCGGGAGCCCCATCTTGGCGCAGATCGACGCAAGCCCGTGCGCGAACAGCACCACCGGCCGGTCAACCTCCCCGAGCTTCTCGAGAAGACCCGCCTGCCCAAGGCCCACGCATGCCACGGACACGAGCGACATCAGCGCCACCACGCCCTCCAGCAGCATGCACCCGTAGCCGATCGGGCGCACATGCCGCTCGTTGTCCAGCTGCTTGGAGGTGGTTCCGCTCGCTACGAGCGCGTGGAAACCGGAGCACGCCCCGCACGCGACCGTCACGAAGAGGAGCGGGAAGAGCATGTTCGTGACAGGCGCCGTCGTGCCGTCCGCCATCTTCTTCTGGATCGTCTGCGAGAAGCCGACGAAGGCGTCGATGTCGACGGCCGGCATCACCACCAGGATGCCCACAAGGCCGAGCGCCAGCATCGCGTAGAGGAGATAGCTGTTCAGATAGTCGCGGGGCTGCAGCAGAAGCCATACGGGAAGCGTGGACGCGACGAAGCAGTAGACGAGTATCACGCCGATCCACACGTTCGTGGCGGTCTCGGCGGACATGCCGAAAGTCTTCGTGAGGTCGAACGGCAGCACCACGCCCACCCACACCAGGAAGAACAAGAGCGGCACGAACACCAGGCTCGCCCACCACACGTTCCAGCGCAGCTTGTAGACGCAAAGCCCGAAGACGGCCGCCTCGACCATGCCCAGTATCGAGCTTGTCGCCACCTCGGGGCTGGCCGTGAAGGCCTGCGCCACCTGCCCCGTGAAGACGCTCATCACGAGGACGAGCGCGGTGAAGCAGAACATGAGGAAGATCATCTTCCCTGAGCGCCCCAGCACGTCCTCGATTATCGTGCCTATGGACCGCCCCGAGTGGCGCACGGAGAGGAAGAGCGTGATCATGTCGTGCATGGAGCCGATGAAGATGCACCCGAGGATTATCCAGAGCGCGACGGAGGCCCAGCCGAACTGCGCGGCGAGGACGGGCCCGATGATCGGCCCCGCACCAGCGATGGCGGCGAAGTGGTGCCCGAAGAGCACCATGGGATGCGCCGGCACGAAGTCTATGCCGTCCCTCATCGTGTGCGCGGGCGTGGGACGCTCCGGATCCACGCCTATCGCCTTGGCGATGAACTTAGAGTAGAAAAGGTATGCAAGCGTGAAAAGCCCGCATCCGCCAAGAAGTAGTATTGCTCCGTTCATTTCAATTTTCCAGTTGGTGGTTGATGACTAGTGGCACAGCAGTTCTGCCGTCCTGTCGTCTTGATTGTCCTATTGTCCTATCCTCACTCTACGGCCCTCGATCCTGAGCCGTCCGGCCGCGAGAAGCCTGAGCGCCTCCGGGTAGGCGATGTGCTCCTCACCCTGGATGCGCGCATGCAGCGTCTCCGGCGTATCGTCCTCCATCACCGGAACCGTCCGCTGGACGATGATGGGGCCGGAGTCCGTCCCCGCGTCGACGAAGTGCACCGTGACCCCCGCCACCTTGCATCCGTAGTCGAGCGCCTGCGTCCAGCTGTGGACGCCCGGGAACGCCGGCAGGATCGCTGGGTGGATGTTCAGGACCCGCATCGGGAACGCCGCGAGCAGCTTGGGCTTCACGATGCGCATGAATCCGGCCAGCACCACCGTGTCGCAGCCGGCCTCCTTGAGAAGGCGGATGCACTCGTCCTCGGCCGGACCCTCCAGCTTCGTCTTCCACGGGGCGCAGTCGAGATACCGGCCCTCGAGGCCATGCCTTGCGGCTCGGTCGAGGATCTTGGCGCCCGGAACGTCGGCAAGCACCAGACGCACCTCGGCGTCCAGCGTGCCGGCCTCTATGGCGTCCACTATGGACTGCATGTTCGATCCCGAGCCGGAGCCCAGGACGCCCAATTTCAACGTGGCCATACTAGATTCTATTCCTCCAAAGACAAGAATTATAGCATATTCCGGCCGAAATGGGGAAGGACAAATTCTCCTCAGCGCGCGAAGCGGAACGCCTTGGCCTCGTAGAACCCTAGCGTCTCGTCAAGCTCAAGCCACTCGCCGGAGACGTTCGTCCGCACCGGCCTCCACACGCCGCCAGGCGACATCACCTCGGCGGACGTCGCGCCAGGCGCGCGGAAGCGCAGCGTCTCGATCGGCTCGGAGTTGAGGTTCACCGCCAGGACCACGCCCCGGCCGTCCTTCCCCTCCCGCGCCATCACCAGCACGTCCTGGTCGTTGCCGCAGACATACTTGACCGGCTCGCCCATGAGCCTGTCGATAAGCGACACCACAAATTTCTTGCGCCCTTCGGAGAACTGGTGGAGCCCGTACATCCCCCCGTGGTACGCGCACGTCACCACCGTGCCGCCCAGCGCGTTCTTGAAGAGCACCGTCCCCGGCGCGGCCTCCTCGAAGACGGGCGAGCCCCTGTAGGGCGAGAATCCAAGCACGGTGAGCTTCTCCGCGCCCTGAGCCAGGTCGGAGAAGAACGGCGCATGGTCCATGGGGGCGTATGTATAGCTTGCGCCGCCGGCGACTTCGCGCTCGCCGTTGAATCGGAACTCCTTCGCCGACGCGGAAAGGCCGATTAGGTCGGATCTGCCGCGGGCGGTTAGGGCGATGGCAGCCTCCGCCGTGACAAGCACCTTGTGCGAGAACAACTGGTCAAGCTCCGCGTCTGTGAAGCGCGTCACCTCCGCCTTGCGCGAGACGACATACACTCCGTCGCGCGAGAAGTCTCTCTCCGCGCGGAACGGGACGCCGAACGGCAGAAGCACCCGCTCCGCAAAGGTGCCGGACGCCATGAACATCTCGTTGTGGTTGCGCGCGAGGTGCCACGCCGGAAAGTTCGTGAAGCACGGCACCGCCACACCGCACGACGGCGCGGACGATTCGCGCACGAGCGCGTCCAGGACGCCCCTCTGCGCGGCCAGCACGTCCGTGTAGGAGCGCGTGACCGGCCAATCCCCCCTGTGCCCGTTCACGTACCATATCTTGGCGCCGCGATAGCCGAGGAACGCGGCCACTGCGAGGTGCGTGAAGAAGGATCGGGCGGACTTGCTCCAGAGGTTCTGCGGGCATGTGTCAGCCTCGTCCAGGATGTCTATCCCCCAGCCGCGGTAGTATTCGCCGAACCCCATCGTGCGGAAGACGTTGGACGGCAGATGCGTCGTGAAGCGCTCGTTGTAACATCCGGTCGCGACGCGCATCACGGGGCGCTGGCCCTTGGCGGCGATCGCGCGGGCGAGCGGCGGCGCGAGGAAAGTCTCCTCGCCCGCGACGCAGATCCCGGCCGGAATCGTCGGGTCCACGGAATCCAGCGCGGCGCGGAAGCGCGCTGCGAGGCGCACCATCATGTCGCGCTGGACGGCGAGGAACGTCACGTAGTCGGGATCCGTCTTCGCGGCGGCGGACACCTTTTCGCGCAGCTCCTTCTCGGTGTAGTTCGTCCCCCTGCGGCTGTTGAACTCCGCGACGTGGCGGGGGCAGAAGCACTCGGCGTCGTGGGAGTAGGCGCGCACGTCGTCGTCGGTAAGGACGAAGGCCGGCTTCTCCTTGGCCAAAAGGACGAACGTGTCCGTGATGTATTTTGCGAATCCAGGGTCGTCGGGGCAGAACCGGACCTTCCGGCCCTTGATGTCCACGGTGCGCGTCCAGTCCTCTATGTCCTTGTCCACGCGCGGCCAATGGCCCAGGATCGCCTGCACCAGCACGCCCAGGCGCACGTTCGTCCCCTCGAGGGCCTTGCGCAGCGCCCGGTAGCTCTCCACATACCGCTCAACCTTCTCCATCGCAGGCTTGCCCTCGGGGTGGAGAGTGAGGGAGTAGAGCACCAGGTCGCATCCCGTGCGGGCTCGGTATTCAACGGCCTCCGCCGCCGTGCGGGCCTCGGAGCCGGGCGAGAACGGAATGACGTTGTAGTTCTGGAACTCGGCCCCGGCGGGCGGCGCGGGCTCGAGCATCCACTCGCGGAAGTCGTCTATCTCCTTCTGGGAGAATCCCCATTTGAGCAGAAGGTTGTTCATCTTGGCGGCGTTCGTGGCGCCTGGCAGGGACTGGAGCGCCCTCTCCATGCCATCGAACCAGCCCTTGTGGCGCTGGTCGGAGACGCCGCCGCAGAAGCCGGTCGTGAGGTAGTCCATGGCTAGGTTGTTGTCGTCCACACCAAGCAGAGCCTCAACCATGAACGCGATGGTCCCGGTGCGGTCGGCGCCACCTATGCAGTGGAACACGATCGGGTAGGCGGAACGGTCGAAGAGTATGCGGAACACACTCTTCTTGCATTCGCTGTACTTGTCCTGCGCGAAAGAGCCGTAGCCGCCCAGAAGCGGGATGTTGGCCCATTTGACGGACGGCCCCAGCGGAGACTGCGTCATGCCGTACACTTCGTTGGGTCCGCGCAGGTCGATGTCGGTCTTGAAGCCGTACAGCTTCAGGACGCGTTCGCGCTCGGCGTCGGTTAGGCGCTCCTTGCCGGGAGCGTAGCAGCTCTTCTTGACGAGGCGTATCTCCTTCTCGTTCGGCGCGTCGCCGCGCTTTAGATGCCGGGAGTGGCGTGCTCCCTCTTCGCCCATGGATGCGAGCTTGCCTTCCGCCTCAAGCTGCTTCACCTCCGCCAGGGTGTAGTACTGGATCGGCGCGTTGTTGTTGAGCCCCGCCGTGCGGAAGAGAAGCCCCTGCCTGATCCGCCGCCCGTCGAGGCCGATGCGCCCGCCCACGTCGCGGGCATTCGGAACGCCCGCTATGTTGATGAGGCGCGGCGCGCGGTCCTCCGTGAAGAACGTGCCCGTCGCGGACTCGCCGCCGCCGGACACCGTCCATTCCCATTCCCTCGCGATCTCCAGCGAATCGACCGTCGCGTGGTGCCCGTTCGCCACGCCCTCGTAGAACACCCTGCCGTCGCTCTTGCGCCGCACCACCACCTTGTACGGCGCCTTGCCGCCCTTCCAGTGGAAGTTTATCGGCTTGGGCAGACACCCGTCCTGCTTCAGCGCCTTGGCGTGCGCGCCCCCGTCGAAGTATTTCTCGCGCGCGGCCTTCGACTCCCCCACGAACTTAGTCTGCGTCTTGCCGAGCTGCGTCACGACGGAACCGGGGACCGGCGAGAGAATCTCGATCTCCGCAAACGCCGAGCCCGCAAGCGCGGCGGCGGACAGAAAACAGATGAGACATCTATTCATAACTTCCTTTATTCTTTTGGCGAACATTATATCACATTTCAGGGCGGACCTGAAACATTTTCTACACGCTGGAGCCCAGGGCATATCTCGGAGGAGTCAGCGTTCGTCCATTCGTACGGGAATGTGCGGCATTTCTCGGGCTTGACGGGATGGATCCGGCAGAGGTTGTCCTCCGCAAGCCACACGCAGGCGCCGTCCGGGCGGCTCCTCAGGATCAACCCGCGGCGGTCTGGCGCGATCTCCGTCTCATGGTCGATGAAATCCTGCTCCGCCATGCCGAGGAACGCGGCGATGCGCGCGACCTCGGCGTCCGACACGCGCACGATGCCATCCTTGATCCGGCAGCACGCCCCGCACTGACGGCAGATGAACCCAGACTGCGCGGCTGGCGATGACATTGTCCCCTTGTCCATGCTCACCGCACCGGGAAATCGAAGTAGGTGTCGGGATACGGCTCGTTCGCGAGCGTGAAGTGCCACCATTCCTCGGCGAGCGGCTTGAAGCCGTGCGAAAGCATGATCTCGCGGAGGGCCATGCGGTTGGCGTACTGTTCCTTGGTTACGCCATTGTAGTCGGGATGCGACTCCTCGCCGAACCAGTCGAAGGTCCCGCCCATGTCGACTTCCTTCTCCAAAGCCATGTCAAACAAGGTCAGGTCCACCGTGGAACCACGCGTGTGACCTGACTTTTCCATGATATACTCCTGCTCGAAGAGCACGGACTTGTCCAGGTCCGGATAGAAGAAGCGTTTCATCGTCGTGTCCGAGATATCGACGGACCAGCGGACGAAGTGGTCCACGGCACACTGGGGCCGGTAGGCGTCGAAGATCTTGAGGCGGTAGCCCTGGCGGACCACGTCGTCGCTGACTGCCTTGAGGCTGTCGGCGGCGCGGCGGGTCAGCAGCGCCGTCGGCTGCTGATAGCCGTCGATGCGGGCCCCCACGAAGTTGTAGGTGCTGAAATAGCGGATCTCCAGGATGGCGTCGGGTACGACGTCGGCGATATTGACAAAGTCACGGTTGTCCGTGGCCGGGTCCGGCCGGCAGGCGGAGAGACCGGCCAGCACAAGGGCCGCGGCACAGTTCAGAAGCATCTTTCGCATAATGGTCATTTTCTGCAAAAATACGTATTTTTGTAAACACAGCATTTTCCGGCAATATGCGGCATGTCATGTTTCCTTTGATCCTGATCGTCCTCCTGGGCGGCGTCGCCTGGACCGCTTGGCGCTTTTGGCAGATCCTGCCTCTCCCCGCCTGGGGGAAGGCGGTGGCCGTCACCGCCTATCTCCTGTCCTTCCTGGTCATCTTCCCGCATTACATGCTGGGAGACCGGATGCCGATGTGGCTGGCCACGGGCACCTATGTGCTCGGCACTTCCTGGATGATCTTCTTCGCGTATGCGCTGATGCTCTTCGCGCTGCTGTCGTTGGGCAGGATCCTGGGGCTCGTACCCGCCTCCCTGCTGAAGGACTCCGCAGCGGGGACCGGCCTGATGCTGGGTATGCTGGCACTGATCCTGGTCTGCGGCCACGTGCAATACCGGCACAAGCACCGGGAAATCATTGATATCCAGACCGAGAAACCGCTCGAGCGGCCGCTCCGGATCGTGCTGGCCAGCGACCTCCACGCCGGTTACGGCATCCGCGCGAAGGAGCTCGGGCACTGGGTGGATCTGATCAATGCCGAACGGCCGGACCTGGTGCTCTTCGGCGGCGACCTCCTGGACGGCGCCATCCGCCCGGTGCGCGAGTGCCGCTACGCGGAGGTCTTCCGCCGGATCGACGCGCCCGTCTATGCCTGCCCGGGCAACCATGAGTATATTTCCGGCATCGGGGGTGCGGAGAGTTTCTTCGCTGACGCGGGGATCCGGCTGCTGAAAGATTCTTCCGCGGAAGCCTGCGGCATCCGCATCGTCGGCAGGGACGACCGCGCATCCCACAGCCGCACTCCCCTGTCGCAACTGGCACCGCCAGACAGTCTCTTCACCCTGCTGCTCGACCACCAGCCCTATCACCTGGAAGAGGCCGAGGCCGCCGGGATCGACTTCCAGTTCAGCGGCCACACCCACCACGGCCAGATCTGGCCCGGCAACTGGATCACCGACGCCATGTACGAGAAGGCCTACGGCTCCCACCGGCGCGGCACCACCCGCTACTACATCAGCTCCGGCCTCGGCCTCTGGGGCGGCCGCTTCCGCATCGGCACCCGCTCCGAATACCTCGTCCTCACCCTCCACAACTGACTCCGACCCCAGCCTCTTTCCAGCTTTCCCTGCAGCTGCCTGTCTCGCTGTAGCATCGGCAGGAGTGACAGGTGCTTGCAGCGTCCCAAGAAGTGGACCTCAGCCAGCATATTTGGCGTATTTTGCTGGCAGGGGTACAATATATGGGACGATACCGACACCGGGACCGATGGCGGAGCGTTATACAGAATCCAATAAACTGGCCGCGGCTTCGTAGGTCAGGCCCGTCACGCGGGCTATCTGTTCCACGTTAGCACTGAATCGGAAACGGATCTGACGGAGGCACTCCGGTTTCTCTTCATCTGTCAGTTCATTGAAAGACTGTTTCCGGAACAGGCTCCGGCACAAGTCCGGCATAATTGAGATAATAGCCTGGTCCCTGAATGCCGGAAGGTTTTTCTCGGAGGTTTCGATCCGACGCTTTGCCTTTGAAGAATTCTCCAGAAAATAATTCATCCGCTTCGGCGTTCGGAACAGCTGCTCGACATATTTCCGGTTCACGTAAGATTCGGGAAGGATAAATCCTGCATCGCCAACGAGCCAGTCCGGCGGAAGGTCGGTAACTTCACTGTGAAACATCCTGATCCGGGCACGTTTGGAGATGTCACCTATTCGCCTCCCCCGTCGAGGTTCCGGGTTGAAGAATACGTTCCCTGTCCCCCAGGAGTATTGCGAGGGATGGGCGCAGATATTTGCTGCAACGCTATTCATCTGCACATAGGCGATGGTCCGCTCCATCGCCTCGTCCTGTTCAGGGATCTCCCTGATATCCACATCGTTGCGACGCAGGTATTCCTTGTATCCGTACTTATTTCTAAGGTACCTGGAATAGCGGCTTTTGAGGGCGTTGATGAAAGCAAGTACCTCCTGCCAATCCCCATAGACGACGAAATGGAGGTGGTTGGACATGAGGATAAAGGCAATGATCTTTACCTTGGAGCGGGATGCCTGGACGGCTACGTAGTTCATACCGGTTTTATAATCGTCTTCATCCAGGAACCAGAGACCGTCTTCGAGATGACCGGTCGTTATCAAGTAACACTTTCTCATAGTTTTGTCAGTTTCAAAGTTCTACCTGACAAATATAGCATATAGGGCGTAAAACTACAACGGCACTGCCTGTCTCGCCAAGGCAGCTGCAAGGAAAAGCCTCCGGGGCGATGGATGATTGTCACGAATTATTCGTATCTTTGTAAGATATAACCGAAATAAATCTACCACAATGGCAAACGTCTATGATTTCTCCCTGCCGGCCAAGAAGGGCGGCGAAGTCCGGCTCTCCGACTTCAAGGGCAAGGTCCTGCTGATTGTCAATTCCGCGACCGGCTGCGGCTTCACCCCGCAGTACGAAGACCTCGAGGCCATGTACGGCCGTCTCAAGGCCCGCGGATTCGAGATCCTCGACATCCCCTGCGACCAGTTCGGCCACCAGGCCCCCGGTTCCGACGACGAGATCACCGAATTCTGCACGATGAAGTTCGGCACGGACTTCCCGCAGTTCCGCAAGTCCGAGGTCAACGGCCCCGGCGAACTCCCCCTCTACACCTGGCTCAAGGCACAGAAAGGCTTCGAGGCCTTCGACGCCGACAACAAACTGACCCCGCTCCTGGAGCAGATGTTCGACAAGGCCGACCCGGCCTGGCGCACCAAGAGCGACATCAAGTGGAACTTCACCAAGTTCCTCGTGGACCGAAGCGGCGAGGTCGTCGCCCGGTTCGAGCCCACCAAGGACATGGCCGCCGTGGAGGCAGCCGTCGAAGCCATCCTGTAATTACCAATCTACCACAATATCTTATGAAAAAATTCCTCTTCCTTATGATTTTCCCTTTCTCTCTCTTTGCCTGCTCCGGACCGAGGACACAGACCCAGGCTCCCGACGGAAGCAAGTACCTGCCGTACGACCAGCGCACCGGAGAAGAATCCGTCGTCTATTTCACCCGCAACCTTTCTGCCGAAGGCCTCATCCAGGCCTACGAACAGGTGAACGGCAAGATCAGCGGCCGCGTGGGCGTCAAGCTCCACACCGGCGAGCAGAACGGCCCCAACATCATCCCGCGCGAGTGGGTCAAGGCCCTGCTGGAGAAGGACCTCCCCGACGCCACCATCATCGAGACCAACACCTACTATGAAGGCGACCGCTACACGACCGAGAAGCACCGCCAGACCCTCGAGGTCAACGGCTGGAACTTCTGTCCCGTGGACATCATGGACGAAGAAGGTGTCGCCACGATCCCCGTGGAAGGCGGCAAGTGGTTCAAGGCCATGTCCGTGGGCAACCACCTGCTCAACTATGACTCCATGGTCACCCTCACCCACTTCAAGGGCCATACCCAGGGCGGATTCGGCGGATCCAACAAGAACATCGGCATCGGCTGCGCCGACGGCCGCATCGGCAAGGGCTGGATCCACACCACCCCGGGATCAGATGACCAGTGGAATATCGCTGAAGAAGAATTCATGGAGCGCATGACCGAGTCCACCAAGGCCACCCTCGGCCACTTCGGAGACAAGGTCACCTTCGTCAACGTGATGCGCAACATGTCCGTCTCCTGCGACTGCGAAGGCGTCGCCGCCGAGCCGGTCGTCACCCCCGACGTGGGCATCCTCTCCTCCCTCGACATCCTGGCCATCGACCAGGCCTGCGTAGACATCATCTATGCGATGACCGAGGAGGAGCACCACGATATGCTCGAACGCATTGAGACCCGCCACGGCCTGCGCCAGCTCTCCTACATGAAGGAGATGGGCATGGGCAATGACAAGTACGTCCTCATCGACCTCGACAACGGTGGCAAGCGCATCACCGCCGAGGAGGCTGCCAAGGACCTCAAGCCGTTCGTCAGGAGCGGGGAATAAGCGATCCCGACTCACGCCGACGAAAAGACCTGCACCCGGATGGATGCAGGTCTTTTCACTCCAAGCAGACAAGGGCGCTAATAGTTGAGACCGAAGCCGTAAGGGATCAAGGCGTAGCCTTCGTCCTCGAGGAAACTC
>JAEEGG010019679.1_pt1 | contig 13585 bp, 11 predicted proteins | sample 9134161 | NCBI WGS metagenome assembly JAEEGG01 (sample SAMN16246543, study PRJNA631951) | gut metagenome | biome: gut microbiome; feature: rumen; material: CR-attached | host: Bos | place: Iran: Karaj | collected 2018-10 | reverse complement strand
TCTATTCCGTAAACTGGCTTCCGCTCGGTTTTTCGTTCGCATATTTCGCTACGGGAGATAAAAAATACTGTTCTCTCTGGCGCGAGATCACCGAGTTTTTTATAAAATCTCAGGTTATTTCGGATGACCCGAAAATAAACGGCTGCTGGTGCAGAGCTTTTGATATGGATTCCGAAGAAATTTACGGCTGTCCTCACGATATCGGATGGGCGGCAAATTGCAGCGAATCAGGCTGGACAGACGCCGAGATTCTTATGGGCATGATGCTGCCCGATCTGATTGAAAAATATGGTCCAAAAAAATAACTGATGACATTTTCGGTATTCTGACAGGCGATTTATAAAAATCATTTTATAATAAAATCTTATAATAGAAGGGGAGAAGATAATGAAAAAGACAATTGATTTTATCGTTCTTGCGCTTATTTTTGTTTTTATTCCCTGCGCTTGTTCACAATCGTCGGAAGAAATCGTTCCGGAATACATCGTTACGTCATCGGGAACCGACCTGGACGGGTTTTCCGCAACATGGGGCTGGACGGGCAAAGATGGAGATACTGTTTTTGGGTTTACACCCGGAACATCCCATGCGGATATGGGAATTCAGAGAAGAAAAGATATTGAAAACACATACAACTGCAAAATCAACGTTGACTACAAAGAAGATATCCTGAGCGTTCTCCGCACCGGTATTATGTCAGGTTCCCAGCCTCTCGACATTGTAAAGGCAGGAAGCTTTGCAATGGTTGAGGATGTTCGCGCCGGCTATCTGACAGGACTTTCCGCTTTTCTGGACATAGAAAACATTGAAAAATGGGGAACTCCGAATATGCTTCAGTCTCTCATCTGGAAAAACGATATATTCGGCGTCACCCCGTTCGCGTGGCCTGACATTCCGTATACTGTAACAGGTCATATCATCGCTGTTAACGAATCGTATGTATCCAAACTTTCTCAGACCGATCCAAGAGAATTTGTTGAAAATCTTACATGGACATGGGACAAATTTGAAGAATGTCTCTCAGCATATACGCATAACGACGGCGGGAATACCATATACGGAATGAAATCTCATCATGCGTATTTTGCGATGAATATGTTCCTTTCAAACGGTGTTGCGCTGTCCGCCTACGAAGACGGAAAAGTCGTCTGCGGTGCGTATACCGAACCGGGAAGGGTAGCGCTTGAAAGAGCGAAAAAGATCATGCAGGAAACGCATCACGATTGTTTCCATCCCACTGAATCAGCCGGTGACCATACCGAATTTGTAAACGGCGAGTGCGTTATGTATGTTGCGTGGTCAAGTGAGCTTATTAACGGCACATCTTCAATAATGTATCAGATGGATAATGTAGGTATCCTTCCGTTCCCTCAGGGACCGAATGCCACCCCCGGCGTTTATTATTCGTATCATGAAGATCTGCCGACTTCGATCGGTATTCCGTTCAATGCAAAAGATCCTGCAACTTCCGCTATCATTCTTTCCGCGATGCTTGAACCGTTTGACGAATACAAAACGAAAGATGACATTCTTGACTATATGAACGAACAGATATTTTTTGACAGAAGGGATGCGGAAGTTCTTGCAAATGTTACCCGATATACCGAATACGGCTTCTTCAGGGAAGGCGCACGCGGAGTTATAGAAAGCGCAACTGAAGTTACCACGGCAATATCTGCTCTTCTTGAATCAAATAAAGACAAATACGACAAGATCGCAGAAGATTATATGACGCCTCATTATCAGGGACGTATCGCGGTATACGGAGAATAAAATTTCCTGATAATACCGAAAAAATGACCGTGACTCACATTCGGGTCACGGTCGTTTTGCTGCAATTTATAATTTCAGACTGAAAGATCGTTTTTTCGTTTCAGTAACTTTGAAGAAAAGAGTGCACATTTTTCTCGATCATATCTCGCATTGTTTCAGTCATACCGTCCGGAATAAAAACGACTTTTCGCGCATCTGTTTTTGCGAGAATTTCGAGCCACACAAGAGCAGCTATGAAGCGCCCGTCGGGTATCGAAAGATGAAAACCGTCTCTTGTAAGCGGTTTTCCGCCGTTCGGATAATCAAATCCGGGTACTTTTTCACGAAAATGCTGAATAGTGTCGCCAACAGGAATTATAGCCGTTCCGAGCATATCCGCGGCTTTTTTATACGCGTCGCGAAGCATGCTGAACATTTTTTTCTGACTGCGACCGTAATTTACAAATGCATCATGCGTAGAATCTGTTTCATACGCCCATGTTTCGTGGATAACGGTTTCGGCGTCGGGCTGAGTTTTGCGGCATGCGGTAAAAAGCTCAGAAATAAACGGAAAATACGTTTCTTCCATTCCGCTGAAGTGACTTGCCTGCTGTAACGTGATAAAATCAAAATGCCCGAGATCTTCCAGCGCCTCTTTTATTGATATTGTCTTCCCCGTGCTTTGTCCGTTTATTTCAAGCGAGTAGTTTCGCCTGTTTTCACGCAGATTTTCCGCATGATATTCAAGGGAACATCCGCCTATGTAAAGGTTTATGCATTCCCATTCGAGCTTTGCAGATTCGGCAGCCTGATGCAAAAAAGCACATGCATCCTGAGAAAAGCTGTTGCCTATTGATAAACTGCGCATTTTCCCTCCTTAAAATTTGTCTCACTGCATTGCCTTATTGCAGTGAGACGGTTTGTATTAATTGTTTTTTATTCCTCTTCCGGCATCCATGTCGCATTGCCTATTCCGTCACAGACCACGGATTTGATCTTCAGATCCTTGAACGCTTCGTAAAAATCAAAATCGTCGGTATTTTCCATCTGTTCTCCGTCATATTCGAAAGCGACGGAATAATCGAATAATTCAAAGCTCATTCCTGCTATCATATCTTCGAGATTATAATACCAGTAATCCCAGCCTTCATCAAAAAGATCCTGTCCTGTTTTGCCTACGTATTTGTCAAGCTCTGTCTGACTCGGCATCTTATCATTCAGATTTTCAAATGTTGTAATTTCAAGAGTAGCCGCCGTTTTTTTGATGTTTTCGCTCCAGTCGTCGTCAAATTCAAGATCATAAAGCGCCTGTAAAATATCGGGCGTCATCTGAGCGATCACACGGTAATATACATTATCTGACTGAAATGCTGAAACGAAATATTCGTCTGTATATGAATTTTCGTAATCTTCGCTGTCGCCAATAAAATCAAAGACATCCTGCAGCGTTTTGAACTGCGAGCCGTCAAGCGTGTTTGCCGTGTTCCCTCCGTCGTTTGCAGGCTGTCCTGCACAGGAGGCAAGAACAAGCAGAGCCATAATAAGTGTTAAGATCAATGCTGATGTTTTTTTCATTTTTGCTGAAACCTTTCTGTGATATCCGAAAAAACAGAGATATCACTTTTTATGAAATATTTATAACAACATAATTATACAACAATTACTTCAAAAAGTCAAGTTTTTTGTCTCATGCAAAACAGCTTGCGCTATATGCTCATACAATGATTGAAGCCCCTGCTTACATCGTCATACGCACGTTTTGAGTCAAATCCTACAAGCCTGATCCCTTTATCAACTGTATTTTTGTAGATCGTTTCCATATCGTTCATATGCGGCTGAGACATATTTACGGCAGAGAGCGTGGGAGCCGAACAAAGTGATTTTATATAATGGTCTCCTCTTCCGCAAAAATGCATTGCGCCTCCGCCGAAATGATCGAGCAGAATACGGTCATACGGCGCGGCAAATTCGTCGTAAAGTTTCGGTGAAAGATTCATTGCGCTGTCGCAGCGAAGCATTATGCTGCCTTTATGCCACACATTGCTCCAGTGGGGATTTATATCTTTTCTGGGCGGAAAGAGCTTTTGCCATTCCTCCATAAAACTGATATAAGAATCCGTAAGGAGCTTCATAACATTGTGAACGGTATACGGATCATCCTCCATCTGATAAAACATTTCTTCTCCGAAAAGCAGTTCGCAGTTGTCCAAAGGACCCTGAATATCAGGATGATACATTATCACGAATTCGGATACTTTGGGATATCGACTGAATACTTCAAGAACAAATTCGCCGAAATCAAATACTTTTCCGCCGAGTCCGGCACGGTTATCAGGAATGCCGTTGTCAAGCACTCTTTCCATTATTCTGTTGCCGCGCAGAGTTCTTGTGATCGGTAATGTGTTCGTTTCGTAAGGCATAATATATACCTCAGCTCCGAACAGAGAAGTGCCGATGCATGAACCGAAGTTGGGTCTTATTGTAAGAGAGGAGGAGTTGCGGCGGTTGTGTTCATTGTCGTCAAGAGCATACGATACTCCGAGCAGCTGAGAGTAAAGCATGCTGTCAAAATCCTTCATCGCATCGTTTATCATCATTCCCTTTCTTTCAAGAGAAGTGACGGAAAGCTTTTTCCTTTTCGGAGTAAAAATATCGCCTGAAAACCTGTCATAAAAAAAGTCCTGCCACTGCGCGATAAAGTCTGTTTCAGTTTCGGGATCTATTCTGTTTTCTATGTCTTCAAGCAGCCTGATCGTTTTTTGAGTAATCATTTTGTATACCTGCAATATCGTATTCGTTGTCTGTTCTTACATCCGGACATTAAATACGACTTTATTTTCACGGAAATATGCCTGCAGTTATAACGGTTCTTACTATTTTCATCTTTCATTGCAATATAACTGCTTTTTGCTTAAATATAGCATGATTCAGGCAAATTGTCAATAGAAAAATAAAACAAAAAAACGGGCTTTGCTCAGCTGAATAATGTTTTTTTTGAACATATATTGACTTATTTTCGGTAATGATGTATAATATTATTGTATTATATAATGTTCATCTGTTATGAAAAGCGTGAAAATATGATTTAAAGGAGATCGTTTATGAGAAATCTTATAAAAACAGTTGCGCTGCTTATTGTTTCCGTTTTTGTTTTTTCGGCATGTCAGGCGGCTGAGCCCGAAGTTGTGCCCGAATATGAAACCGAAAGCGGCACTAATGTAAACCTCGGCGGCTTCAAGCTGAACTGGGGTTATGCAAAATCGGGCAGTAAAGAGGATAACGTATTCGGTTTTATCCCCGGCACCGCTTTTGCCGATCTTGCGCTTCAGAGAAAGAAAGATATAGAAAACAACAACAACTGCTCGATCGATGTTACATACGGTGATTTTGGCTCAATAGGAAATGTCGTTCAGACATCAGCTATGTCGGGCGAATCGATTTTCGATATTGCCACAGACGAAAGCTTCGTTTTTGTTCAGTATATGCGCGCAGGTTATCTGGCAGGGCTCTCAAGTCTTATAGATGTTTTGAATACCGATAAATGGGGCACTCCGAGCATGCTTCAGTCTCTTATGTGGAAAGACGAGCTTTACGGCGTTGTTCCGTATGCATGGCCCGATCTCCTTTATACGACATTCGGATATCCAATAGCCGTAAACGAAAATCTTATTGCTCAATACGGCCATGAAGATCCGAGAGAATATGTCGAAGCGGGAACATGGACATGGGATACATTTGAAGAGTGTCTGCATCAGTATACACATCCCGAGGCCGATTATACCGTATACGGTATGGCAACTCACGATGCGTATTTTGCTATGATGATGTTTCTCTCAAACGGGGTCGCGCTTTCTGAATACGCCGACGGAAGTGTTGTTTGCGGAGCATACACAGACCCCGGATTTGCCGCACTTGAACGAGCTCAGCAGATTTACCTTGTAAACTGCCGCGAATGCTTCCATCCCGACGACAACACCGCAAATGTTGTTTCAAATTTCAAAGCGGGCAACAGCATCCTTCTCACAACATACGGATATGACCTTCTCGGTCATTCAAATTCCATAATGTATGTAATGGACAATGTGGGAATTCTTCCGTATCCTCAGGGACCGAACGCAACGCCCGGCGAATACAAGGGCTATCACGAAAGTATGCGTTACTCCACATCCATACCCATAAATGCAAAGGACCGTGAAACTGCAGCATTCATTTTAAACGCAATGTATGAACCTTTCGATGAATACAAAACAAAAGAAGATATCATCGAATATATGGCTACGCAGACATTTTTCGACATCAGAGACGCCCGCGTATACGCAAACATGCTTGAAAATAACGAATACGGCTTCTTCCTTGAAGGCGCGCGTTCATTGATTCAGGAAACGGTCGAATCAAATTCCACCGTTGCACAGCTCAGAGAAAAATACGAAAGCCAGTATCAGGAAATCGTTGAAAAATATATTTCGCATCACTATTCCGCAAAGATCGCTCTTTACGGCGACGATACAAACGAATAATTGAAACCGAAATAATCAAGCCTCCGAAAAATCCGGAGGCTTTTTATGTTATAAAAATCTTTTATGTTATCTCAGCGCAGACGACGTATCGGTTTTGAATGTTTTTATTACGGGAACGACGGATATGAGAATTGCAAGTATGATAATAATTGCGAGGGAAAGAGCAACACTTGACGGAGTGATCGAGGCAAAATATCCTATATCGGATGATGAGAATGATTCTGTTGTGTTGAGTATCGCAAGAACGGCAAGTCCGAAAACATAGCCGAGGCAAGAAACTGCCACAAAACGGCCGGTCAGCTCAAAAGTTATATGAGATGCCGAAAAGCCTATAAGCTTTTTTATTGCTATCTGCTTTTCTCTCTTGCCTACAAAGAAAAATGCCGTAAGCATCGTCAAAAACAGTATCGATACGCCGGAAAATAAGTATACCATTTCCGTTACGGGGTCTATTACTCTTATCAAAGGTTCATATTCCTCGATTTTGCACGAAACGTCATAATCGTTTTCCTGAACCTCGTTCATCATTTCAACAAAGCTGAAAAACGCATTGTCTATATCCGAAGTTGAGATCCCGTCAATCATAAAGCTGCCTGCATAATCGCTTGCGGTAGCATAATATCCGCCCCAGTTCAGAAATACGCATATATCAAGGTCAGAAGCTCTTTTTTCGCCGCAAATGCCTATTACCCTGTATGAATAACCGTTGTAGTTATAATATTTTACTCCGTTTTCTTCGGTACAGTTCCTGTCAGCCGCAATTTTACCCACAACGCAAAGCTTTTCGTCTGAAAGGAGCTGTTCATCACTGAAAAACGAGCCTTCGGTTATCGGCGGAACGGGATAATCGCCCTTACCGTAAAACAGTCGCACAGAGTCAAGACTGTAATCTTTTATCATAATGGATCCGGACGGGCGGGAAAGCGAGAAATTTCCGTCTATCTTTTCGGGATCAAGAACAAATGTATCGGATTTTGACGATATGTTCATTACACGACAGTCTGTTCCATAATAATTGTTGAAGCTGCGGCTGTTTGAATTGTTCAGAACGAACTGATTTACCAGAATGAGCGCAAAAACCGTTATTATGGCAAACGCAAAAAAGATAGAAAGATTATCATAGGTGAAAATCTTTTTTAAAACTGTTTTTACAGACTCTTTTGTCATTTTTTCTTCTATTCCTTCCCTTTCAGTATTTCAGCGAGGCTGTATTTTTTTATGCACCAGGCGGTGACGACAACGGTTACAGCGATAAAAAGAACCGTGAAAATCATTATCATTATATACATTGAGGAACTGTGCATATACGGTATGTTTCTGTTTATAAATCTTAGTATCGGTATATCAACAAAGCTGAGAATAAACGGAATATGAGCTATCGCAAGCGCGATTATTATCTGCATAAGCATTTCTATTGCGGAAAAGGCATATATATCTTTATTCGTTGCGCCGACAGTCATATGAACGGTATATGAGCGTATATTCGTTTTGAATTTGTTTACGGTAGAAACGATTATTCCCGAAACCGAGAAGATAAGAAGAATGATCGCTATTATAATAAAGCTGTCGTTTCTTGCGGCAACGACCTGATCGAGAATTGCCCGGGTATTGTTTGCCGAATCAATAAGATCATAATACTTATCTATAAAAAGCCCGTTGAGTTTCTGATTTATTATATCCGCGTATTCATCTGTTTTACCTTTTCTGATAAGAATTTTCCATTGCGTAATACGATCCGCGAGCGGATAGTTGCCTTTTTCTGCTATTACCGGGAAATTGATACTTATCGGGGCAACATGGGGAATAAAAATCTGATTGTCTGTTTTGCGTATGTATCCCGAAGCATTTGCAAACGTTACGTCTTTTTCTATAAACCCGACTATTCTGTATGAAGCGTATTCCTGATCGTAAGGACCGAGAGTGTAATTTTCAATCTCTTCATTCAGATATTCATCGATATACGGATCGTATTCCTGCCCGATAATATCTCCAACATTGTAGTATTCCATATAGGAATAACCCGCAATAACATTTATTATGAGTTTTCTGCTCTTTGCGTTACGTATTTCATCAAAATCTTCCTGCGTTATTCCTCTGCCTTTGCATATAGGAAGATATTCATGCTCAAAAAAGGACTCGTCAGCCTGAATAAAAGATTGGTCAAACAGTTTTGGCAATCCCGGAAGTTGAAAACTTCTGGAAATGCAAAACTCAATGAAAAAATCATCATTCTGCATATTGTAAAGATCGCAGATCAAGCGGTCGGTTTCTATTTGAATACGAGACCATTCTTCGGGATCGTTCTCGGCAAGATAATTCATTTCATGAATCAATGCAGCCGGTCCTTTTCCCGCAATTATGTCTTCCCAAGGCTCATGGATATGCATCTGATGATATGTCAAATACGCTTCATTGTTTTTCAGGGACAGAGAGAGGTTTTCGGTATCGAAAACATTTGAGAATACGCCGATAAAAAGGAAAAATGCGGCGAGGAAAAGAATAGTAATAATAGTTATGTATAAGCGTTTTGAAAGATTGTTGAAGGGCTCGAAAAGGTATAGGTAAAGTTTATTCATAATCTTTTTATTTTTCCGGTTTGAATTTTACGGTAATGTTTTTGTTTATCTCATACGGGATAACGGTAAACTGCGAAAGGAAGGGTTCGTTTTTAACTTCCGCGACGGGAATACCGTCCGAATATACGGTGTAGATGCCGTTTTCGCCTGTTTTGCTCTTTTCCCAGCAGACCGCCGTTTTGCCCTCATAAGTCCGGAAAATGAACAAATTTTTTACCATTTGTTCGTCTTCCGGAGTTTTTTTTGTGCCTTTGTCGTCCTTCATACGTATGATGAGGGTGGTGTAAGAATGAGCGTCTGCCGTAAACTTTACATCATTTCCGTCGATCAGTGCGGCTCTTTCCGTGACATTCTCCTGAATAGTTGCGTACCGCGCATCAGAAGGCGCAAACGGCAGTGTGACGGTGACGTCGCAGTCGTTTCCTGCGCATTCACGAACACGGACTGCCCAGTTTAAGCCGTCCTCGGAACGTTTGAAAGCGCAAAGCCGGACGGACTGCGGGGCGGTCATACCGAGAGCCGACCGTATGTTTCTGCTGCCGCGGAACGAAAGAGGTTTAAGCAGTGTGTCCTCGCTTACGGAAGCAAGCGACGGCACGTCTTCTTTTTTGTAGGGAATGACAGTGAACCTTGCTTCAAAGCGGCATTCGTCCTTTTCAAGATAAGCGAGCTGAGCGCAGCGGTTGGAAGCCGCGTAAACATACACATGCGAGTTTTCGATTTCCGGAACGTTTGAAAAACGGTTGTAATTTATTCCTCCGAGATGGAATACCGGCATATCGTTTGAAATGAGCATTATTCCCCGAGAACCGTCCCCCTGCTCAACGCGCACATTGTCCTGAGCGACGACGAAGTCGCGGCAACGAAGCGGAAGATGCCCGTTTTCCCCGTCCGTATATCCGAGCGGAGTTTCGGTGAGAAAATGCGGTTCTTTTGCGGCAAAAGGAAACGCGAAAAAGATATTTTTCTTATATCTGTCGGCATGGCCTCCCGTCATTGCAATCAGCGCGTCTTTAACGCTGATTTCAACGTCTATACCGTCCATGTCGCGGTAAAGAGTAACTGCCGTGCTGATATGCGCCATGCTTTGCGGTTCGTACGCGTCTCTTATGAGAGAGACGCAGAGAGGACCTGCCTCGACACGGCAGCTGCTGCGCTTAGCGGGAGTGATTCTTAAATCCGAAGAAAGCTTGCCTTCCGTTTCAACGAACAGATATTCGCCGAGAGAATACGGACATTCAGCGTCAAGCAGAGAAGCGCCGTTTGCATCGGTGATTGAAAGTATTTTTCCCGTATTCGGATCATAATTAAGCTTATACCGTTCCGTTGAAATCTCTCCGTCTTTTATATCGGCAAATCCGCTCGTTCCTTCCGAATGCGTTTCCGTCTCAAAAGAGGTGACGCTCAGCGCATTGAGTGAAACGGGATCCGTAAGGATGCGTCCGTCATACATACGCTGTGACCCGTAGCCTTTAAGCGTTCTGCCGAGCGCCACATCCTGAGGAATCATCAGCGGCATTTTAACGTTGCGCGGCAGAGGATTAATAACGGTAATATGACTGTCGTCCTCCTCTCCGACGATCTCGCGGAAGGTATTATTAAGTATGCCGTTTATTACGCGGGCATTCTGCGCCTTTACCACCTGAAGATTGTATCTGTGCATCTCTACGGGATCCTTGATGCTCGTTGCCCAGCAGTGCTCGTCAAAATCGTGCATCCTGTCCATCGCTTCTTCAAACCGACCGTCGAGAGCCTTTCCACTTACGTCGTAAAGCGCCTGAGCCGCCGGATAATACCTCTGAGCGCGGCGTTTCATTGACGTTATATCGGGCATCGCCGTCATAAAGTCTCCCCACTGGTCCGACGGGTCTCCCGTGAACGTGGGTATTCTGTCTCCGAAGCGTTTTTCGAGACTTCGCATATACGCGGTAGGCGTTGTAAGCTCGAATCTCGGCCATGCCCATTTTTCCGCCATCATGTCGCAGAACGCCTTCGGGTAGAGCGTCGGGAGCTGTCTGTCAACATAAAACGCGACGGGTACGGTATCCCACGGTTCGGATAAAAGACTCTTCAGGTAATCGGTTATAGAGAGGTCAAGTTCCGTTAAATCAGACTGTCTGAGCTTTTCGGAGCAAAGAGAAAGCTTTTCGTAAGGCGAGGGCTGGTTTCTGCTCGGGTACCCCTGATTCGGTTCGCTCCAGGGACAGATGAGCCTTCCGCTGACGAAATGCTGGTCCTGATATGATTCCTGCGTCCAGAAGAGCAGTCTGTCCTCTCCGTTAGGCGCTTCCCACCAGAACAGGGGCGGAATCGGATACGGAGCCTGTGTGTCGCGCCAGCGGTTGTGACCGTTAATCATATATTTTACGCCTGCCTGAGCATACGCGCTGACAGCGGCAGTGCTGAATCCCGATACGTCCGCAAGAAGCGCAGTCTCCGGATTTATGCCGTACTGTGAGGCGTATTTTTTTGCCGCATACGTGGAGCGGGCAAGCTGTTCGGCTCCGTGCCAGTGCGTATGTACTCCGCAAGGCAGGAAACCTACGTCCATACGTCCGTCCGCTATGAATTTTTTAAGACGGCTGACGACCTCGGGGCCTCCGTAAGTCTCTATTCCGCGCAGCCAGTCTATTGTTTCGATAAAATATCTGTAATCCGGAAACGCATCCATGCAGTCCATCGCGACTTCGGTGAGTATCTCGCAGCCGGCGGGTAAACGGTACAAGTAGTCCTCATATCCGAGGTCCTCGTGCGATGAAAGAATGAAACCCACCTTCCACTCGCGTACGGGCTCAAGAAGCACAGAACACGAACGGGAGCGCGCCCCGTCGCTGAGCCGCGCATGCAGGACGGTTTTTTCCATCGGTCTCGGCACGCATACGCTGTTCATCCTTCCCGCGACAAATGAGAAATCACGCGTCCAACCTCCAAGACTCAGCCGAAGACCGGTCCAGGAACCCTCCTCCTCTGCGTCTATATAAATGCGGTTGTTTCCCTCGTAATCAATATACGGTGTTTGAATTAATCTCATTACCCTATTCCCCTGTTGCGGCATTCGGAAAAAATGTATTATCCATACGAAGCAATATCTATGCTATTTATTTTATTATATATTTTTTTAAACTGTTAGTCAAGTGTTTTGCGCCGATTTTGTTGATAATCTGACCTGAAACATACATATTTCGGTCTTTTGCCGAAGAAAACGGATAATAACAAAAATCCCTGCTGACGCGACTTCAACTGGTCGATGCCATAGGCTTTTCAGGCAATCTTGAAGAAGTGCCTGATCTATTTAAATTAAAATAACAAAAGGATAATCAAAGGAAACTAAGATATTGTTAGTTCTCCCCTCTTTCAATCAGGCTGTAAATATACTCAGCCTGTTCTATTGGATTAGAAAAATGCCGCTTCACGTCCCTGATCGTAAAAACAGTAGGTGCCTTAAAGCCGGTTTCCTTCGGAGCGCGGTTTAGTCTCCCAAGATCGGTAGCACGTTTTATGAGCTCTGCCTGAGCGTTTATGAAAACCGTCTCGTCTATAATTGCCGGATAGAAATCGTCACCGATGTAATGCTTTGTCTTTAGAAGGTGTTTTGCGCTCCCGTGGTAAGTGTCAATCCCTGCTTTTGCGGCAGCTTTCTTCAAGCTCATGCCCGAAAGGTAATTCTCATAGAGCTTCCGGAGCTCACCGGCAGCTTTTTCATCAATAACCGCGATACCGTTTTCAATTCGGTATCCGTATGGTGTGTGTCCCATAGTGTCATATCCTTTCTTTGAACGTAATCCCGCATTTCAGTTCAAAGGCGATCTCCTCACGCGAGAGCACCTTGATGCGGTCTACGGTATTTTCAAACACAGCTTCATCGAAGTCGGTCAGCATAGTAATGTAAAAGTATTGAACATTCCATATTTCTCACTAATAAGACAGTTTTCATACCGATGGATACAACGCAGCTGATGATGCACAAAGCAGGATGCATTTCCCAGCTGCGCTTTATTCTAGCACGACAGGATTTCTTTAGCCGCCTTTGTCACGTCTATATTGTCATACTCATTGTCTTGATTTCAAAAGAGACAACGTTTGTCCATAATATCTCTGCCGAAGCTGACCATTGCTTCTGCTTCCGTACGCTGTTTTAGATTTTTTTGTAAACTAGGGAAAACATATTGACATCGTGTCAGCATTGTGATATAATATACATGTTGACACGATGTCAAAACGATTCCGGGAGGCAAAATAATGATAAAAAAGACAGCGGAGCAGATCTCATCCCGCCGTGAGGAGATAGTAAACGCCTGCGAAAAGCTCTATCAGACAATGAGTTTTAAAGAAATCACCCTGAAAGAAATCGGGAATGAGGTTCCGTTTTCTCGCCCGACGATTTACAACTCGTTCCAAACGAAAGAGGAAATCTTCCTCGCACTTTTCAAAAGAGAATACGACCGCTGGAATACGGCTCTAACCTCTATCCTCGAGGATAACGAAAAACTCGAAAAAACCGAGATCGCTGAAAAGATCGCCGCGTCGCTTTCGGCACGCGTGCAGCTTCTTAAACTGCTTTCGATGAACAACTACGATATGGAAAGAAGCAGCCGCGCGGAGCTTCTGACGGATTTCAAAAGATCGTACGGACGCTCTATGCAGCTCGTTTGTATGATCCTCGCAAAATTCTGCCCCGAGAAGTCCCCTTCCGATATTCAGACTTTCATTTATATTTTCTATCCGTTCATTTTCGGCATC
>JAEEGG010019668.1_pt1 | contig 13588 bp, 11 predicted proteins | sample 9134161 | NCBI WGS metagenome assembly JAEEGG01 (sample SAMN16246543, study PRJNA631951) | gut metagenome | biome: gut microbiome; feature: rumen; material: CR-attached | host: Bos | place: Iran: Karaj | collected 2018-10 | reverse complement strand
AACAGAGAAGTTACGCCCGCCTGCGCCGATGGTACGGCAATGCAATGCGGGAGAGTAGGAGGCCGCCATCTTTTTTACTTGAGGAGTCCTTTCATCAGCAATGGTGAGAGGACTCCTCTTTTTATAGTTGGCAGACTTCAGACTCTAGAGTTCTGACTTTAGACTTCAGACTTCAGACTTCAGACTTTAGACTTCAGACTTCAGACTTCAGACTTTGGACTTCTGACTTTAGACTATAGACTGCTTACCCGGAGCGTTCATGTTGCTCACTCGGAGCAAGTATATTGCTCGCTCGATGCATTTAGCCAAGGGCTCTGTGCATTTACGTTTTTTTTTGTCGTAATAGGATTGACTGCAAGAAGCCCTAACCCCCTAACCTGACTGTTTGAAACCTCGATGTATATTGGCTTTGCGGTGTGTTAGGGGTTTCACCAACTCCTAACAAACCCCTAACCAACCCCTAACCTGTAGGAACTGGAATTTTTGAAATGTTAAAGTAGGGGTGTTATTTATTTTGTTGAGGGGGTAAATTTGCATACGTCGATAGAATTTTGTACCTTTGTAAGTAAGAAAGTCACCAGTAGTTGGTGACTGAGAAAACACACCTTTTAACTATGAAAAATGATCCTACTAATAAAAATGAGGTCGCTCAGACCTCCGACTCAGGGTTGCTCGTAGTTGAGCAGTTCCTTCAGGAGAATTATCTTTTCCGTCGCAATATGCTCAACGGAAAGGTAGAGTATTTAAGCCTGCCTGTTGAGGGCGAACCGAAGTATCGGGAGCTGACCCCCGAGGCCCAGATGAGCATCATCATCCGAGCCCGAAAGGAGCTGGCCGACGAGAAGTGCAACCCTAAGACTGATATTCAGGACCTGCTGCATTCAGAAGAGGTCCGTGCGTACGACCCTATCAGGGAGTTCCTTGAACATCTGCCTCGCTGGGATGGAAAGAACCACGTGGCCAGCCTCTTCTCGCGTCTGCCAGGCCTCTCCACTGAGCAGCACCACTTCCTTGCTGTCTGGCTGCGCTCGGCTGTGGCCCATTGGCTGCAGATGGATATGCTCCACGGCAATGAGTGCGTTCCTACGCTGATTGGTCCGCAGGGATGTGGAAAGACCACCTTTGTGCGCCGTCTGCTCCCTGTACAGCTGCGCCAGTACTATCTGGACCATCTGAATCTGGGCAACAAGTTCGACAAGGAGATGGCACTCACGAACAATCTTTTTGTCAACCTCGACGAGTTCGATGCCATCCGTCCCAGTCAGCACTCTGCGCTGAAGCAGACGCTCTCGAAGAGCAAGGTCAATGGACGTCCCATCTTCGGACGCGTGCAGGCTGACCGTCCGCGCTATGCCTCGTTTGTGGCTACCACTAACAATCGTCATCCGCTGACCGATGTCACTGGCTCCCGTCGCTACATCTGTCTCACCATCCCAAGCGGACAGATCATCGACAATACCGGCGACATTGACTATGAGCAGCTTTATGCCCAGGTGCTTCATGAGCTGCGAGAACTGAAGTCGCCCTATTGGTTCAGCAACGACGAGGTGGCACGCATCCAGGAGCTCAATCTCGACTATATGTCTCAGGTGGACCTGACCGATATGATTGATGCTTGCTTCCAGAAACCCCAGCAGGGTGAGACGGGCAAGATGATGAGCTGCTCCGACGTGCTCAGCGTCCTTACCAGTGAGTATCCCTCGCTGAAGTCGAAGACGGGCTTGAAGGTTAAGCTGGGTCTTGCTATGAAGGAGCTGGGATACGAGCAGAGCCGTCCCCACAACGTGGCCCACTACAAGGTCCTTCTGAGGGTACCGGAGGTCAGCTGTGAGGCAGCCTGACCGCCTTCAGGTTAGGGGTGTGTTAGGGGTTGGTTAGGAGTTGGCGAAACCCCTAACACACCGCAAAAGCCTTTATACATCGATGTTTCAAGTAATCAGGTTAGGAGGTTAGGGCTTTTTGCGTAAAACCCTTTTTTTTGAGTTGTGAAGACAGATATCTGAGCATTCGTTTACTCTTGAAAGTCAGCTATGATGTTTTCAATCACTTTCGGGAAGTGCTCCATTTCCAGTTGGTGCTCCTTCTCGGCAATGTCATCGACAGTGTCATCGGGCGATAGGGCTACACGGAACTGCGCAATAATCTCACCTGCATCGCAGACAGGTGTTACCCAGTGAACCGTCATACCAGTCTCAGTCTCACCTGCAGCTTTCACTGCCTCGTGCACGTGGTGACCGTACATGCCTTTTCCACCGTATTTGGGCAGTAGGGCAGGGTGGATGTTGATGATGCGGTGAGGAAACACATCGATCAGAAAGTTAGGGATGAGCGGAAGGAAGCCTGCCAGAACAATGAAGTCTATGGCATATTGATGCATGAGAGGCAACATAGTGTGGGGGTCGTTCAACTCGCTCTTGCTGATCACTACGCTTGGAACATTCAATTTCCTGGCACGTTCCAACACATACGCATCGGCTTTGTTGCTCACAACGACCTGTATGCTCACACTTTCCGATTTCTCGAAGTAACGTATGATGTTCTCACAGTTACTTCCACTGCCCGAGGCAAAAATTGCAATCTTCGTCTGTCTCATGTCTGTACACCTTATTATATAGATGATGTATTTTCTGGCAAATGTACGGAAAAAACGCGATTTGTTCAAATATAATTGGCGCTTTTCTTTCCTATATCGTTTGCATTTTCAAATTATAATCGTATTTTTGCATGAAAATAGTCTAAATATGTAGTGTACATGGATTGGCTAACCTATATATTTGTTTGGCTGAGTCGTATCACGCATTGTCGTGGGTTTGGCGTGCAGTCGCCCACCGACTACTATTTCGTGCGCTATGTCATCAACGAGCACTGGCCCTATTATGCTTACGCTACGCTGGGTAAGATGGATTCATGGCGGAAGCGAAAAATAGGCTTGTTGTGTTTTCGTCTGACCAACTGGATGCAGGCCCATCAGGTGATTGATGGTGGAGCCATGTCGGCTTATGTGACGGCAGCCCGTGCCAAGACACACGTGCTGAAAGTGCCAGAGAATCGTGTCTTCCCTGATTGCATAGAGCTGGCCATTCTGCCTGTAACGATAGATGTCGATAAGCTGTTTACCCATTGCGGTGACCATTCTGTAGTATTGTTTCTCGATACAGACCGGCATAAGGCATACTGGCAGCACATAGCCAATAATCCACGTGTCACCGTTTCTTACGACCTCTATTATTGCGGCATTGTGATGTTCGACAGCAAGCGTTCAAAACAGCACTATAAGGTCAATTTTTAACCATTTTATCGATAAATATAATGAAGATAACCAAAGTTTATACACGTACAGGAGACAAGGGCATGACGAGCCTTGTAGGCGGGGCGCGTATTTCAAAATCAAGCCTGCGGTTGGATGCCTATGGCACGGTAGATGAGTTGAGCTCACATCTTGGGCTGTTGGCAGCAATGATAGATGGCGATGATGACTGTGCGGTGTTGCAGCGCATACAAAATACACTCTTTTGCGTAGGAACACATCTTGCCACGGATCAGAGTCAGACCCAACTGTATCCGTCGGGCCATATTCCAGAGGGTGAAACAGAATACATGGAACAGCAGATTGATGCCATCAACGCCATGCTGCCCGAACCTCAGGGGTTCATACTGCCAGGAGGCTGTCAGGCTGCTGCTCAGGCCCATGTATGTCGAACGGTTAGCCGTAGGGCTGAACGTTGTATCATAGCCCTGTCCGAAACGGCTACGGTGGGAAGTGAGATACTGCAATACATGAACCGATTGAGTGACTATTTGTTCGTTTTGGCTAAGAAAATAAACTTTAACAGTGGGAGAGACGAAATATTGTGGAAAAATACTTGCAGATAAGAAATTAATTATTACTTTTGCGTCTCAAATTTTAAAATCAACTTTAATAAAAACTATTAACTATGTATTGGACACTTGAATTAGCTTCAAAATTGGAAGATGCTCCTTGGCCTGCTACCAAGGATGAACTCATAGATTATGCGATTCGTTCTGGTGCACCTCTTGAGGTGCTTGAGAACCTGCAGGAGATAGAAGATGAAGGCGATGTCTATGAAAGCATTGAGGACATTTGGCCCGACTATCCTACCAAAGAAGATTTCCTTTTCAACGAGGATGAGTATTAGAGAAGATGAAATGAGGTTTGAAGTTCAAACCTCATTTCATCTTTGTACCATATCGTGAAAGTATTCCCAGATAAATACCATCGACATCGTGTCCAGTTCGCAATAGTGCAGAAGAGCCTCGCGCAATGCCTCGTTCATCGTTTCGCCATCGCAGAACATCAACTTATTATAGGCCGTCAGGGCTGCGCCACCATTGGCCACTTCGAAGTCCTTTTCATCAGTGGATAGCTGTTCCATTTGGTCCATGTCTTCATCGCTCATGCCAATCAAATCGCCTACTGACGGCAGTTGATGGTAAGGACTGTCCACATGACCGGCAGCATCAATGGTTATCCAAGCCAAGGGCTCGTCAGACGATATGTTACAGCTCTTGATTTGTGAGCCATAAATCGGTTGGCTATACTTATCCTTCAGAAACTGGCTACTATTCAGAACAGCAGGTAGCACTTGTTTGATAGAGTTGCTGCCGTGCATCTCGTCGAGCTGGTAGAAGTAACGCTTTACTACCTGCAGCAAATCAACCATGTCGCGTGGTCCCTTGTAGAGCTCGCCTTTCTTCTCGTCGTGGTTGTGGGTGATGCTGCGTATAAAGGCTATCAGTTCTTCCCTGTCAGGCTCGTTGCTGTCTGCCAGTTGAATTGCGATGGTGCGCAGGATGCTGTTCTCGTGGGTGGCATAGCGGAAGATGGTGCCTTCGTCTTTTGACAACTGCCGGCGTAGCTCGCGAACAAACTCGAAGTTGGGGAACTTTGTCACGTCTTCGTTCAGATACTGGCCGGCATGTTCAATGTGTCCGTCTTCGTAGATGATATGATGCGAGAACTGGAAAGCCACCTGTTCGTATGGTTTCATGCCTATATAATATGGTAAGGCAACAGCTGTAGTCTCGAAATCAATCATGTGGAGCGGATAGTTCCATGTGTTCATTTCCTGTCGAAGTCCTTTAATGTCCAGATAGACATAGCCGTTCAGATGCTCTTTGAATCGGCTTAGGATGCCTTCGTTCTTTGTCTCCAGACCTATCTGCAACCATTTGCGCTGATAGTCATCCAAGCCTGGTGCCTCAGGCGCTTTTTCATTATAGGGTTTGAGTTCTGCTTCAGTCAACTGATCCATGAAATATTTCCCCTCGCTCACCCATTTACCTCGATTGGTGCTTAAGCTACTACCATTCAGGGTGGCAATCAATGGACGATGTTCATAATCGCTGACACTAACCTTTGTTAGCCAGCATTCACGCATACCATCCTTCTTCTCGCTGCCTGCTGCGCAATGGAACTCGCACTTTAGGCACTTGCCAGCCAATTCAACAGGAGCAGGACAAGGATTGCCTTTGCAATAGTAATCGGCAGCCCAATTGATAAACGGCACAAAGCGCATACCCATGCAAGTAGGATTTTTCTCTGTCGTCTGCTCAGTGGTTTCGCCTGCAATGATGGTATCGCAGAGTTCATCTACGTCGAAGGGTGTTACTACCTGTTGATGGCTCTGAGCTATCCGCTGACGAGCATCGGGTGCCATCACTGCTTCTGTACGTCCCTGTTGGTTCTTCTCTATCTTGAACAGTTGGTTCAGTCCGTCGATGTCAGCTCGCTTACTCTTGTCGGCCATCATCAAGTAAGCCTTAATGTGGTAAGAGCTGCCAAGCGCCTGACATACCACATACTTCTGGAAGGCCACGTCATAGACGTAGGGACGGATACCGCTGGCAACGGCCCCCTTTGGCTTGGAACTGATAAACTTATCCTTTTCTGGATTCCACGACTTAGCCTTCACCTCTATCAGTTCAATGTCGTTACCATTTTTCTTCAGGATATCCACACGCACAAACAGGTTGCCAAAGCAGAAAGCAGCCTCAGCGATGTTCACCTTGTCTTGCATCATCAGTTCCTGAGTGCGTTTGAGCGACTCCTTGTGCCCCATGATGTCCTTCAGGTCACAATCGTCAGGCACATCGCAGTATATCTTTGCCAGTTCGCCCACCTGGAAACCACCCTCAGCCAGCGACTCTAAGAACTCGTCGTTGGCATTGGCGTTGTCATACTCGTTAGGCCGTCCGTAGTAATACAGCTTATGCGGACAACTTAATGCAATCTTAAACGCTGATTTGGTCAGAAATCGAGAGCTGGAGTTAGCCATGACAGTGGTCTTTTAACAGTTATAATACGTTCTGGCAGTCTGTCAATATAAATACGAATATCGTTGTTGCCCAAACTATACCAGTCATCCTCGTCCTGTGGTGCATCGTATTTTATGACCTTGCGATAGCGGCCCTCCACGTCGTCGGCCAAACGTTCTAGTAGCAGTTCTTCAACAGCTAGCCAGATAACACCTGCCAGTTTGCTGTGATTCTGCTCGAGCCATATGAATAGTTGTTCTGCTTCTTGTTCTTCAGTCAGTCCGCTGAGTGGTCCTTCCATTGCATTGTTATAAATATATGTAAGCAGTGGGAATAAGTCTTGAGGCAGTTCAAGAGTCTCGTCGAACATGACACCATTAATGCAAAGACCGACTTGCAGGCATTTTATCTCCTGAAAGCCTTCTTCCAAGTCCTCATTTGCAAAATATGACATATCGGCCTCACTCACTTGCATGGCCAGCATGTTCATGTCGTCCAGCGTTTCGTAAGGTACGCGGTCAATCCCTTCGCGCATCATCTCTTCTCCTATAAGGGCAAAGAAATTTGTGTTGAGTGCACGGCAAAGACGTTTTAGTTGTTCGGTATTAATATCTTTGTTTTCTGTGATATGATAGGTTATCGTACGGGTCCTGTAAATACGTTTAGCAAGTTCATCCGGCTTGATGCCTTGCCGATCCATTTCTGCCTTGATAAGTTTTCCGATGTGCAGTTCCATAAATTTTTATAGATTTCAGTTAGAGATGGCTGCAAAGTTATGTAATTTCAATTGGAAGTACAAATTTATTTCCCATTTTTAGGCGCAATTTCTCGCATAATGTCCAGTACACGGTGGATATCGTCGCCATAGCCCTCACAATACGTATCATAAAGTTTGGCAATTCTTTCCATGCTGGCCAGCAGGTCTTCGGGGTTCTTTATCATCGACGTTATTATTGGCGGTATCAAATCGGGATGATATGAGCGGTCAAGCAACTCATCCAGGAAGTAGTAGTAGAACAATAGCCCCCAGTCATTTCTCTCAAGAGCGGGCTCACGTAATTCCTTTATTTTATCTCGAAGTGATTCGCGTTGATAATTCTGGGTAGTTTTCTTTGTTTTGTCTTTGGGGTCGTTTTTTACTGATTTAAAATCGAATGCCATAGTCTAAATTGTTTCAGAGGTTCAACTTTTATTTTCCGCAGGCAAAGGTACAACATTATATAATACCATCCAAGAAAAAAGTGTCAATGATTTAGACACTGGTCACACGGTCAGAGACACGCCTTTTTTCTATCATTTGTCTGTACCCAAACGGTCCCTATACCTAAACGACCATGTGCCTATACCCGTTTCGAATCGTATTCCAAGGCATTGATCCTCTATATTCCATTGGCGTCAAAAATATAGACGATATAACTTTTGAGTATATAAAAATAGTTTGTACATTTGCAGCCGATAACAGAAACGTTTAACTTAAAACAGTATAATTATGGCAACATTGTCTTCTAATAATGCAGCAAGTCTGACGCTAACCACTTTACAGCAGCAAATAGCTCAACAGTTCCTTGATGATTTCGAAAGTTGGATGAAATCTGTCGGTATTCCACCAAGTGCCAACAGTAGATCACAATATAAGTCCTATCTGAACACTTTAGCATCCAAAATAGATAACGCATATAACAATGGTTCTACCACCTCGACGGCTATTCAGAATTTGGTAAAGGGATTGCCGTTTAATGTTTACGAATATCTTTATCTGTTAGGTCTTTTTGTGCAAGAAGGTGATATGTTGTATACACTAACTGTTTACAATAAGATGTATGCATTGCTTGTTGAATTTAGAAAGCACTATCAGTTGAAGTGCTTCAATGATGCTCATTCTGCTTTTGGTACATTAGAACGATACCTTTTTACATTACAATACAAGGCTAACAAAATAAGTATAAAAGAAAGGAGTAGATTTAAGAAGACAGATTTGCATAAATTAGATGGGATGGTATCTTTGCTCCAAATCTTAGGATTAAAAAACTTTATCAAGGCTGCTGTTGAGAATGCTTTGTTTTTCGATCCGACAATTGTTGCAAATCAACAAATATCATTGGATAAGGCACGACATACTACTGACCCTCAGATAAATATTACCAATGCTTCGAAAAAAGTCAAAACTCTTGTTCCCTATCTGATTGATGGTAATACATATAATGTAAGAATAGACCCTAATAACAATAGTTTTGTTCAGACGCTTATAAATCAAAAAACAAACTTAACTATCGGAGGTCAAAATGGTATCGTCCAAAATTCAATTATTTCTCATGTGTGGGGAAACGCATTTGACCCACGTTACTTTATGTCGCTATGGAATATCGTGATTATTCCAGCATGGGCAAATAGTCTGATGGACAAAACAAGCACACCAGGCTCGCTTCCCTCAATGATACAAGCAACTTTTATGGCTATCTGCCATTATCTTTATAATAATGGAAATAATAGTAATACTGTACAATTATCATCCACATATTGGAGAAATATTAATCTGCCCAATCTCCCCGCAACAGTGAATCAAAGTGATATTATTCATGGTGATTATTTAATAAGTATTCTTGATAATAAAGTTGGCTCAAATGCCGTGAATATCTATAAGATGTCTGTTTCTATCTAATATGAAACTCCTCCTTGCTGCCCTCTCACTCCTGCTGTCAATAGCGCTGGTATGTAGCCCATTATATTTGGTCTATATTGGCTTTGTGGGATCTGATGTCAGCTTTTGGGTAAGGGTGGCGCTCGTGGTGATAGGGCTGTTGTTTTGCCGTTTGGTGAAGCCCATCTCTATCATCACGAGCAAGGACTGGAAGATATTATAAAGAATAATACATAAACGAAAACAGGATCGGGAGTTAAAACCCAATCCTGTTTGTTTTTTTCTCCAATCGTTCCTGGTCGCAATGGGTGATGAGCGATTGCAGGTTGTCGGCTTCATCACCGTGAAGAATGCTGTCAATGGCGTGATGACGGGCTATGTTTTCGATCTGACCTCCGCTGAAATTGTAGCGAGATGCCAGTTGAAGGGCGGCATCGGCTGAGAGCGATGGAATCATGCTCTGCCAGATGTGTTGACGGGCCTCGACGGTGGGCTTGTTGAACTTGATTTTATAAAGGAAGCGGCGCTCGAAGGCTTTATCCATGTTCTGCTCCAGATTGGTGGTGGCGATGAGGATGCCATCAAGGGTTTCCATCTCCTGGAGGATGATGTTTTGGATGCTATTCTCCATCTTATCTACACCTCGCTCTGCCATCTCCTGACGACGATTGATGATGGCATCGGCCTCATTGAACAGCAGGATAGGTGTGCGCTTACAGTCCTTCACTTTCTGACGATAGTCGTCAAACAGCGCTTTGATATTCTTCTCAGAATCGCCCACCCACTTGCTCTTGATCTCGCTGACGTTCACCTGCATGATATCACGCCCCGTCTGACGAGCCAGCTGAAGAACGGTCTCAGTCTTACCTGTACCTGGTGAACCATAAAACAGACAGGTGAACCCACAACGGAACCCCTTGTCCTGTAGGCGCTGACGAATCTGCTGGTAATGCTCCTCGTTCAAGAGTGAGGCCAGCTCTTCAACCTGATGCTCTACCTTTTCATCGTAGAAGAGTTGTCGGCAGGTGATATCCTCGTGGTGGGTCAATCCCTTGCGCAACACTTCCTCATCGTTGTTTTTGATGTTAAACTCGCTGAAGAGTGCCCGCTTGGCTTGCATCGTCAGACTATAGGCCTCGCGATTGCCAAAGCCTCCGTCATGGGAAAACTCAATGAGTCCTTTCTCCTGCAGAGGATGTTTGTTGCCAGCCAACTGTTGGCGGATGCACGACCATTGCTGGCGATTATTTATCAGCAGAAACAACTGGCGGTTTGAGATGTTGTATTCGTTTTCATTTATCAGCTGGTCAGCAAAAAACATCAGTAGCATCTGACTCATATCGTCAAGTTCGTGGCTTTTCAGTTGCTTCACAAGATGTAGATGAGGATTGCTGGAAAGAAGCGTGTTGATGCGTCGCGTCAATGCTTCTGTTGACAACTCATGCTCATCATGCTGATCGAAAATCGTATTCACCTCGTTCATCAGGTCTTCACTTGAAAGGTCCGTTAGTTTAGCTTCTTCGAGAGGCTCGTTTCTGTTGATGGCTTCCAGAACCTCGTAAGGCACGCGATATGTGGGACGTCTGCCGCAGCGGTTGCATATCACATAGCCTCGCGCCTCAAGGGTATTGATATGTTTGAGGTAAGGCAACAGCTGGAGTGACGTACATCGGAGATGCTCTATAAAATCCGTCATGTCGATGTGTAAATCAGCATAGTGGCCCACCAATAGTGCCAGCATCAATACGGCAGGCTCTTCGAGTTCCAGTCGCTTGCCAAGATATTCAAAAGGTTTCTCCAGATAGTAGAAGATACTATTGTCCAGGTTTGAGTTCCTTGTTTCCTGGATAATGGCTTCGATGGCTTTGAGGAGGGTGGGCTCCTCGTTGCCAAAGGAGAACTGGTCCTCCAGTTCCTCGTCATCTTCGTCTGTGGCCGTCAGTTGTTCTACAAGTTCAGTTTCGCCAACCTTCTCTAAGGCTTCAATAATACTGGGGTGAATGTCGAATTTCTTATCCATAAGCATCCTTTCTTTAATTATAACATCTTTGTTTTCGGATGCAAAGGTAATGGAAAAGACTTAGATGGAATCGAAAAAAGTGTCAATCATTTAGACAGTGCTCGAAACTCTCTATTGACCAGATATTTGCCGCATTTCAGTGCCCACTCGGCGATGATAGGAGACGCTTGCCAAAGCTAGAAATTACTGGCACAATAATGGCACAGGGCATCGTAACTCACTGGTACTCAGTATGTGCTTTAAACTTCAACGAGGATGAGTATTAGGCGCTCTTTTTAAGCGTAACTAATTGAAAATAAGCAATGTGGTGATTCTTTCAATGAGTCGCCACATTGCTTTTTGCGTACTTTTACAGCCAAATAAGATGGTGTATTTACTATGTTTGCTGACACTTTGCAAGAATAAAATGCCGTTTTTCTTATGTAAAAAAGCAAGTTGGAAAAAAGAAGATGAGTATTGGCTCATCTTCCTCGGCCAATATTTCTTCGAACCAAGTCCTATTCGATTTCCGTGTCATTTGTGACGGTGGAATCAAATAAATGGGATTCATTTAACAAAAATGCGTATTTACGCAAAAAAAGTAAGTGAAGTTGTTTTTGCTTGTACAATTGAGCAAAAAGTGCTATCTTTGCAGCACAAATCTGTAGATTGCTACAAAAATATTCCAAAAATCGCATGTATTTTGAACGAAAGACTTATCTTCAAGAACTGATTTCTGCCGAAGGGAACGTTGGTTCCCAGTGTGGTATTTAAATTTCAACGTGGATGGGTATTAGGCAATAGATTTTTATCTGTCCAATTAAATATCAGCGAGATAAGCAAAGTCTATTTGTTTATCTCGCTGGTGTCTTTATTGTTGCTTTAACCAGTAGTATAGGAAATAATCGTAGATAAAGTACTGCCCGTTATTGCTTGTAACGATGTCTTTTTAATCGCTAAATTAAACTAAAACTTTAAATTAGAATGAGTGGCTCAGATGAAAAATGGTTATTTTTGCAGCATAAAGAAATACATTGATTAAAACAACAATATTATGGTTCTTCATAGGAATGGCGTGATACCAGCATCGTGCAGGGCCAGCAGACGCAGCTTGAAGTAACGGTCGTCGGTAAAGCCATAAGCCTCACGCTTCATCACCTTGATCTTGTTGTTGATTCCTTCCACCATAGCAGTTGTTATCTTGTGGTCATACCAGGCGAGGATACCCTCCCTATGCTTGAACATCCCCTTTCCCGCCTTGATAATATGCCTGTTCTCGCTTCTGATGGCCCTGCCTATCCATGCATACAGGAATTCCCTTGCCGCTTTCTTATCAGGCTGCGCCCAGACGAGTGTGATTTCCTCCTTCAGATAATATGCCTTGGCCAATGGCTCATTGACGCTGAGTGCCTCTTCGAGCTGCTTCTTGGCAGCCTCCGTCTTTATGTCCTCTGAATTCTTCAGCAGCAGCCACCTTGCGCCTTTGATGACATCCTTCTTTTCTTCATACAACCTGTCATGGTAGAGTGAACGACGCACCTTGTCTACGGCATCGCCAATCTGCTTCTTGACATGGAAGTGGTCAAAGACCAGTTTTGCCTGTGGGGCATTCTTTTTGACGGCAGAGATGAATGCGGCAGACAGGTCAGTAGCCACATACTCTATCTTAGCACCGTACTTCTTCACCCGCTTCCAGAACTTGTCAAGCGCATCCGCACCTTTCCCGTCACCCACATAGATGATATGTCCTGTCTCAAGGTCTACTACGATAGTTTTGTAGACATGTCCCTTGCGGACGGCGAACTCATCAATACCGATGTACCGTACCTTGCTGATGTCTGGGTATGCATAGTTATGCTCAAGGTAGTTCTTGTGGATGTCCTTCACCGTGTTCCAGCTCAGGTTGAGGTATGCGGCAACCTCGCTGATGGTCATTATGCACATCAAGTCTACCACAAGACGTTCCAACTTATGAGTCGTATGCCGCTTGCCTGTAGTAAATGGGATGTGTTCCTGATGGTCACAGCCGCAGGCATGGCATTTTACACGCTGGACGCGCATGTCGATGTAGACTGGTCTCCTGCCCAGGGGAACACCTCGGAAACGACGGATAGTATACCCGTTTCGTACAATTTTCTTACTTCCGCACTTCGGACAGCGAAATTTATCGCTACGAGTTTGCACATTCAAAACAATTCCATTATCTTTGTACTCTGTTCGGGAGCACTCGACTGTACGGAGACCGAATCCGTGATACATAAAGCTGACGTCCATACTTTTTATTCTTTATAGTTTGGTCACTACAAAGATAATGGATTGTCAGCTTCTTTATATCATTTTGCGAAACAAGATCAAGGTGATGAAGCGTGAGGCTTGGGCTTCACCGACGACCGTTACTTCAAGCTGCGTCTGCTGGCCCTGCACGATGCTGGTATCACGCCATTCCTATGAAGAACCATATTTTCTTTGTACCTGTCTTGGAAGACAACAATTTCTTCCGTACCTTTATCCGCCGCTATGCAAAATGACAAAAGAGCCACACGAAGTGACTCTTTGTTTATAAATGGAGCAGGGGCGATCAGGTCTTACTCCCCGCACTCAGCAGCGTAGTCAAAATAAGGTTTTGACACTGCAAAGATAGGTAATCGATTTATCGCTCTATACCTTTAGGTTAG
>JAEEGG010019667.1_pt1 | contig 13588 bp, 9 predicted proteins | sample 9134161 | NCBI WGS metagenome assembly JAEEGG01 (sample SAMN16246543, study PRJNA631951) | gut metagenome | biome: gut microbiome; feature: rumen; material: CR-attached | host: Bos | place: Iran: Karaj | collected 2018-10 | reverse complement strand
ATCAGAGCTATATCGAGCTCGCCCTGTTGGCCCAGAAGATGGGTAAGCAGATCTTCATCGTCGTAGAAAAGATGAACGAATTGGAAATCATCGCCCGTGAAGCCAAGAAGATGAATATCCGACCCAATATCGGTATCCGTATCAAACTGGCCTCTTCCGGCTCTGGCAAATGGGAAGAGAGTGGTGGCGACGCCTCAAAGTTCGGTCTGACCAGTGCAGAACTGTTGGAAGCGCTCGAACTTCTCGACAAGAAAGACATGCGCGACTGCCTGCGCTTAATCCATTTCCATATCGGCTCACAGATTACCAAGATACGCCGTATCCAGACTGCCCTTCGCGAAGCCTCTCAGTTCTATATCCAACTGCACAAGATGGGGTATAACGTGGACTTCGTAGATTGCGGTGGTGGTCTCGGCGTCGATTATGACGGTACCCGCTCACCATCGAGCGAGAGTTCTGTGAACTACTCTATTCAGGAATACGTCAACGACTGTATCTACACCTTCGTGGATGCCGCCAACAAGAATAACCTTCCTCATCCCAATATCATCACGGAGAGTGGACGCTCACTGGCTGCCCACCATTCCGTACTCGTTATTGATGTACTGGAGACTGCCTCTCTGCCTGAGATGCCTGAGGAGTTCGAGCCTGATGAGAACAGCCACCAGCTGGTAAAAGATCTGTATGAGATCTGGGATAATCTCTCGCCACGCAACGTACTCGAGGACTGGCACGATGCTGAGCAGATCCGTGAAGAGGTACTTGACCTCTTCTCACATGGCATCGTCGACCTGAAGACCCGTGCAGAGGTGGAGGCTATGTATTGGAGTGTCTGTCACGAGATTCATGCATTGGCCAAGAGCCTGAAACATATTCCAGAGGAATTGATGAAGATCGACAAGCTCCTGGCCGACAAGTATTTCTGCAACTTCTCGCTCTTCCAGAGCCTCAGCGACTCATGGGCCATTGATCAGGTATTTCCCATCATGCCCATCCAGCGACTCGACGAGCGCCCTACTCGCAATGCCACCATTCAGGACATCACCTGCGACAGTGATGGTAAGATTGCTAACTTCACCACCAATCTCCATAACACTCATTCGCTGCCCGTTCATGCACTCAAGAAGAACGAGCCCTATTATCTCGGCGTGTTCCTTGTTGGTGCCTATCAAGAGATTCTGGGTGACATGCATAACCTCTTCGGCGACACCAACGCCGTACATATCTCAGAAAAAGACGGTACCTATCACATCGACCAGATTATCGATGGTGAGACAGTGGAGGAAGTGCTCGAATACGTACAGTACAATCCCAAGAAGCTGGTTCGCCAGCTCGAAGTATGGGTCGCCAAGAGTGTAAAACAGGGCAAGATATCCCTCGAAGAGGGTAAGGAGTTCCTCTCGAACTATCGCAGCGGACTCTACGGTTATACCTATCTGGAATAGCCTAAGTAGGCCTAGGATCACCTAGGCATTCCTAGGCTTACCTGGAAAAAAACAGAAGAAAATGAAAGAAAAGCTGACTATAGTCAAGGTGGGTGGTGCCATCGTCGAAGACGAGGCCCAGCTCTCACAACTGCTCAAGGACTTCAGTGCTATTGAGGGCAAGAAAGTGCTGGTTCATGGTGGAGGGCGTAAAGCCACTAAGACGGCAGAGCGTCTTGGCATCGAATCGAAGATGGTTAACGGCCGTCGTATTACGGATGCCGATATGCTCAGCGTGGTCACGATGGTCTATGGCGGACTCGTCAATAAGAACCTTGTGGCCCGTCTTCAGGCCAATGGCGTCAATGCCCTGGGACTTACAGGTGCTGATATGGATGTTATCCGTTCGCATAAGCGTCCCATTAAAGACGGAGTCGACTTCGGCTTCGTTGGTGATGTTGATAAGGCTAACGGTGAGATGCTCAGCAAACTTATCGAGGAAGGCATCACACCAGTGATGGCACCATTGACTCACGACGGCGAGGGAAACATTCTCAACACCAATGCCGACACAATTGCCAGCGAGACAGCCAAGGCCTTGGCGAACTACTATGATGTGACACTCATCTTCAGTTTCGAGAAGAAGGGTGTTCTGCGTGACCCGGACGATGACAACTCAGTCATCCCAACCATTACGCGCGAGGATTTTGCCAGATATCAAGCTGATGGCACCATCAGCGGAGGAATGATTCCCAAGATCGAGAATGCCCTCGCTGCCATTGATGCAGGCGTCAAAGAAGTGATCATCACCCTTGCCACTGCTATCGATGGAAAAGCCGGTACCATTATCAAATAAAAATTATTTCATATTCGCTGTAACTTTTGCGTTTCTCAATCGTCATATAAGAAGAGAGGATGAAAGAAATCAGTTTCCGGAACGATGTCCTACCACTGAAGAACGAGCTATACAGGCTTGCACTCCGTATCACCCTCAACCCCGCTGAGGCAGAGGATATTGTTCAAGAAACCCTGATAAAAGTCTGGAACAGACGAGACCAATGGGATACCATTGACTCCATCGAAGCCTTCTGTCTGACCATCTGCCGCAATCTCTCACTCGACAAAATGCGAAAGATGGAAAACCAGAACCAAAGCCTGGAAGAGGCTGACAACGAAGCGCCAGACCACAGCTACTCATCCAATCCTGAGGAACAGGCCATGCAGCAAGACAGGATAGCGCTGATACGCCGACTCATCAACGGGCTGCCCGAGAAACAGCGAAGCGTGATGCAGCTCAGGGACTTTGAAGGCAAAAGCTATAAGGAAATAGCCGCCATCATGAACATCACTGAGGATCAGGTTAAGATTAATATCTTCAGGGCCCGACAGGCGATTCGCCAAAAGTATTTTGAAACAGAGAAATATGGATTATAAATATATCGAACAACTATTAGAGCGTTACTGGGAGTGCGAGACCACTCTTCAGGAAGAAACTATTTTGCGCACTTTCTTCAGTCAGGAGGAGGTACCTGCAGAATTGCTGAAGTACAAGGCACTGTTCACCTATGAGCTCGAGAAAGAGGAAGTCCTGGGTGATGATTTCGACGCCCGAATTCTGGAGAAGACACAGCCCTCAGCCAAGACCATCACTCTGACGAGTCGTCTGATGCCGCTCTTCAAGGCAGCAGCCATTGTGGCTATCGTCCTCACGCTGGGCAATGCCGCTCAGGCACCTTGGAACTATGGTTGGGAAGATCCGAAAGATGCCTATGCCAAGTTCCATCAGCAGACTGCTGACTCTGTGAGCACACTTGGAGTCATCCAGGCTGAGAATGTGACAGACAGCACGAAGGTTTCGACCTCCGATGCACCTACTTTTTTTGAATAAATTTTCTATGCTTTCTTTATAATAATCATTTTTTAAACACGATGAAGAAACTGTGAAGTTTCATTCTCTCAAATTTTTCAGTAAAGTACTAACGCAAAACAAAAGGGCTGCCTCCGTAACACACCGGTGAGCAGCCCAACTTATTTTTATACCCCTTGGATTATTTCTTCAGTCTCAGGTTCAACTGGAACAAAGCAGGCAGAAAAATGCATAGGGAGAATCCCAGTGCCATCAGCACACGCTGCTGGGAGCCAAAGAGATCCATCAGCGTCAATTCTGGATTGGGATAAAGGTTATAAAGCACGTAAGCCACCGTGTTGTTCACCCAGTGATAGACCACCCCAGGCACAATACTATCCGTACGATAATACATCCACCCCAACAGCAGTCCAATCAGGAACGCATGTGGCATCTGAGCAGGATTCATGTGGATCAAGGCAAAAAGCAAAGCAGAGATCGTGATGCCTACCCAGTGACGATTGTTCCAACTGAGCAATGCCCTCAGCACTGCCCCTCTGAACACCAGCTCCTCAGCCAAGGGGGCCAGCAGACCTACAACCAGATACCCCCAACGATCCTTCAGAATCATCTCGAATTCATCTTCAACCCAATTAGGCAAAGCAGGCATCTGCTCCTGAAGCCATGTAGAAGGGATAAGGGCGCCCAGTGCAGCCAGCACACACCAGAACAACACGAACCAAGGACGTGTAAGCATCCAATCGCGCGAAGCCACACTCCATTTTGCCAACAAGAACACAGCTATCGTTATCACACTGACAGCAGCCATCATCATAATCATCCCAGTAGCGTTCATCGTCGTTTCCTTACCCATTACCAAGGGCCAGAGGCCCTGAACCAGCATACTGACCAAAGCCTGGATGGCAGCAAACACGATTGTATAAATCAATGCATTCTTCATCGTAATATGTCTTTTACTTGTCTTTTATCTTCCTGTAACTGGGCCACAAGTGCCTCAGGAGAATCGAAACGGCGCTCCTCGCGCAGACGCTGGACAAACAGGATATCCACACGTTGCCCATAGAGGTCGTCGTCGAAGTCGAGAATATTCACTTCCAACGTCTGACCCTTGCCCTCGAAAGTCGGGCGCGTACCTATATTCATCATAGCTGCCCGTTTCTGCTGATCCTTTCCTATTATAGCCCACACGGCATAGACGCCTGCGGCAGGAATCAGTTTGTCAGCGCAAAGCAACTCCAGATTAGCCGTGGGGAATCCCAACTGATGGCCGATATGCTCGCCTGGCATGACTTTGCCAGAAAGTTGATAATATCGTGTCAGGCATTGCGGCATCTGCTCAACCTTTCCCTCCAGAAGCAGTTGACGGATAACTGACGAACTGACAGCCTGTCTACCATCTGTCATCAGTTCTGCATCACCCCTTACCACCTGCATGCCCATCTCCTGACCATAGCGCACATAATCATCGAAGCCTTCCTCACGATTATGTCCGAATCGATTGTCATAGCCAGTAATCAGCATATCGGCATTCAACTGTTCGTGCAGTATCTGCTGCATAAACTCACGAGCCGTCAGTGCAGCCAGCTCCTTGGTGAAAGGCAGCACCACGAGATGGTCGATGCCCAGTTGGCTGAGAATGGCCTGCTTTTCCTCAAGCGTTGTCAACAACTGAGGACGAAATGAAGGATCGAGCACCTGTCTGGGCGAACGGTCAAACGTCACGACAACAGAGCTGAGACCAGACTCTCTGGCCTGTTCAGCAACCATACCGATCAGATGCTGATGTCCCTTGTGAACGCCATCAAACACGCCGATGGTTGCCACGCATTTGGGGAGCCGAATACCACTTTGATTCAAACAAATTGTCTCCATGAGGGCGCAAAGTTAAGCATTTTTGCTTATTTCCGCAAAAAAATTTGGATATTTAATATTTTTCTTGTAACTTTGCAACCCGAAATCGGACTTGTAGCTCAGTTGGTTAGAGCAACAGACTCATAATCTGGAGGTCCCTGGTTCAAGCCCAGGCTGGTCCACTACTACTTAATCCATTCCGCTTTATGATGAGAAAGAAGTGCTTCATTGGAATCTTAGCTGCCCTCATCTTTTGTCTTGTCGCAACTAGTTGTTCCAAATTTCAATTTCAAACTGTAGAATCAGCAACAGACGATTTCGGCCAGAATTTCAAAGCCGTTGTCATGGGTGATAAGACCATTGACCCTAAGCAGGATTGGAGTACTGTGGCAAGCATTAAGATGGATGTTAGCGTAGACTTTGGCGATGGAAAAACATATCGTGTATATATATATCAGACCCCTCCTGCCATCGATGGCGAAGCTGCCTATATTGGTATGGCAATTGTAAAATCTGGAGAGACCAAGACCATCCGCGTAATCAAGCCTGCCCAGGCGGGACTGCTCTATGCTGCCTGCTACGATTCATACGGCCATGCAATTTGCAAGCCTTTTGTTGCTAAAGAGTCTGGAACAAAGGTTTATTTTGGGGGCAAAGCAGCTAACACACGTTCTACCACCTATGGCAACAATTGGAGCGTTCCCAAAAAGAACATGCCTGATGTTTCCAAATATACCTCTGGCAATCTGATAGAAGTTACTGACGTTGACCCCGATTTTGCAGAGACGGCAGAAACACACATTAAGATTAGTTCAAATTATACAGGTTTTCTTCCTTATTTGACAAATCACACCAATCTCTCCATTTACGTTACTGGGACCTGGACCCTCACTTTCGAACAACGTTTCATCAAAGGAAACGTACTCGTAGTAGGCAATGGGGGAAAGGTAGTGATTCCAAATGGATTCAAACTTTCAAACGGAGGCATAGACGGCTCGTCAACCCCTGGTACGATCATCATAATGCCTGGTGGGGAAATTTCTGGTGAAGGAACTGTCGAATTTGCTAACAGCACGGAAATTCTTAACTATAATGCTGGAACTATTACCACCAAAACGATCTCTATTGATAGTGGCATTCTTTACAATGAGGGAACACTTGGTAAAGATAATCCAAAATCATCTGAACTGAAGAGCAGCGTCTCCAGAAACGAGACTCCGAGTCGTCTGATCAATCACGGATTAGCTTATTTTAACCAGATTGATGGTGACGGTTTTTCTCTATATAACTCTTCTTTCATACAAGTTGATGGCAACCTTACACTCCAAGGCGACTCAAAAATGGATGATGGTGCTAATATTGAATGTGGTTCTCTGACACTCAACGGTAGCAGCCAAGGAAATGTACTCTACATGGGAAATCAGGCTTACGTAAATTGTAAGGGTGATCTTAGTGTTGACAACTATGGCGTATGGGGGCCATCTGGCAATAATTATACCAGCAATGCTATCTTCAAGATAAACCGTTGTAAATATTGTAATACTACAGACGGCATCGCCTCTACATATCTGCTTGATCATGTTGAGTTAGTATTACCAGAAGGTTTTCCTTCAATCATCGACGAAGGTGCACTTAGAAGTTGGGTCCATGACGACAGTTATTTTGGAGTGGGTATTCTTAATCCTTCCTATCCCAATTATTACTCTGTCTATTTGTTCAATTACTGGTTTAACGGCTATCAAGGAAAAATGATTGATCCAAACAATTATAACTGGGTACTTGACAGTAACAACAAATACAATTTCTTGTGGTCTGGAAGTACAGAGCCTTTTTCCACTGGTATTGATGAGAATCGGCAAACATGTATATACTCTCTCAGCGAGGGCAATGACAAAGACCCTGTCACAAATTATATTTATTATGCCTTCGAGATTGCTGACGATAATCACGATTTCAATTATAACGATGTCGTTTTTCGTCTTCCAACACCTACAGACAACAACGACGGGACATTTACCTCCATTGCTGAGATTACCGCAGTGGGAACAAAACTAAAAACAAATATACGCCTCAAGGAAGAAGGCTTTGAGGCCAAAGATTTTGGAAAAGAGATCCACATTGCCTTAGGAACAAGTACAACTGGTAATATTACAAAGTACGATCGTCGTTTTAGGGAACTTGACACGTTGACTTTCACTTCCCCAGACTTTCGACTTGAAAAACAGATTTTTACGCTATACATCGTAAACAGTGACAATATTGAGATCGAGTCCTCTGGGACAGATCATATCATCGAGAGCTCGCCTACCTATATTGTTGTCAACGGAGACAAAGCAGGCAAATGGTTCTGGCCTTCAGACAAAATGAACATCGCTTTGGCCTACCCACTCTTCAACACTTGGGGAAGCAACATGACTGCAGCCCCAGATTGGTATCTCAGCTCTCATGCTGATATCGCAAAAGTGCTGAAATGGTGAGCATTAAAACACACTGTTCACATTAGGGTAAAGATACCAGTCTTCAGCTTGGGTCTTGTCTGATGACCACGTACCAAAGGCATGACCTTTAGTAGAATAAGCGCCAAATAGAGCAGCCTTCTCTTTAAAATAAAAACCAATATTGACACCTTTCAACGGATGACGGAACGTACCTGTTGGCACTTTAAGGGCCCAAGGCAGATGCTTGTTCTCCAAATCCGCAATCACATACTGGAAAAGAGTCTGTGCATTCCGGTATTCATTCAGATGCACCTCCCAAATCACCCCGTTGTACGATTTCATGATAAACGGGTCGATTGAATCAAGAGTAAAGTGGTTAAGTTGTGAGCCATCCTTAAAATATATAAGGTAGGAAATTGTACGGGGGACAATCAACTGGTTATTTGAGTCTGATCCCTTCGTAACATTATAGCTTTTCCTGGCCATCATGCCAAAGTTCTCCAGAAGATTATCACCAGTAGCCCAATGAGCATCAGCAAAGAGATTAATGACTGCTTCATTATTCCTTCCTTGTAATAGTGACTGATCCACATCCTGAGTCAATACCCCCAGAATCTGACTAGGCACATTGTCGTTAAACGTGATACCACCAACAGTCTTGACGCTATCAATATCATCAAAACTATAGTCCAAAAGTCTAACGGCAGCAGATAACTGAGATGAGGAATGTACGGCTGCCAATTGTACGTTCAACTGGATAACATTGCTATCCACACGTTCTTTTGATATATGCAAGACTATGTCATTGTAATCGTAATCGCCAGGCTCAGGGAACTCTGACTCATAACCATATACAAAAGATTGAGGCTGGGGATTATATGACAGAAACTCACTAACAAACAGCGGATTAGAGAAGTTAACATTAATTTTATCAATACTAAACTCTGTCACCGTATAAGCGTCCTTGTCATCCACTAATGCAGCATAAAGTTTCTCCTTGATAAGAGGATAGGCTGCATATAGCGTTACAAAGTTTCCATCTGTAATGGGAGCTTCACTCACAACAACAGCATCGTCGCTCTGGAGGGGATTTTCAGTCAATATCTGCAACTTCTTCGCATTGACATTGATATCAGCCATAATGACAAAGGGCTTCTCAGAAGTCATCACCCAGTCATGGGTCTCATCTACTTTATCCACAGGTGAGGCTATTGTCATAATAGTGTCCAAAACTTCAGGGTCAAAAACATCCTTTTTCATACAAGAAGTATTTGTCAGCAGAATCTGCCCAACAACGATACTTCCGAAAGCTAAGATAATGACTTTACGTAAATAGTTCATATTCGATCTTTCACTAAATTTGGGCCAAAATTACAAAAATTCTTGCATAAAGAGTACTTTTTCCCCTTCTTTTATAGATTTTAACACTAAACTTGATATAAGTTTACGGTTATTTAATTAATTTTGCAACCAAATCAATTTCGCAAATTAAGTTACGTCATTACGTAACCATTATAGAGTTTTAATGATGAAAAAGTATTTCTTGAGGGGTATATCAGCTCTGATGATGGGCATAGGTATTGCAAGTTGTCACCATGAAGTGGAAAACAACTCACAATACGGTGTTGATGTTGTGGCTCAAAAAAAGGAACAGTTCAGCAAGGCATTCAAGAGTGCTTTCGGTGATATTACCAGCGGCCAGACCTGGGGCTTTGAGCGTACGCCTGCTACAAATATAACTCTTTCTAATGAGGACGGATATATTGTGACTGACGATATCCTAGGTGAAACCATCAGAAATTATGATTTTGAGACGATCACAGAAGAAGAACCTATATATGAATATTCAGAATATTATCAAAACTTAAACGGTAGAAAGAAAGTAAAGGACACGTCAAAAACTACCGTTCAACACAAATTCATGCCTCACTTCGAATATAGTTTTGAAGCCCGCGATATCGTAATAGAAGCTAGTCGTGTTTTTTGTGAAAATCTTGCGAGCAACTATGAAGATCCAAGCGATAATCCTAACAGTAAAAACGACTTCGACTACAACGATATCGTATTCGATGCATATATCATCGAAAGAATCTATATAAGAAAGACGATTGCAAGTGTTTGGGAATCAAAACGTACTATAGTTGAACATCGCACCGAATATATTGACGAAACAAAGGCAACAGACGATTTCGTGACGACGTATACCGAAGATAGCGGTTGGGGAGATTTCCTACAAAATACAGAAGTCGCTCCATATAAGACCAAACAACTGAATATCCGAAAGGATAAGAATGCTTTAGAAGGCATTACTGCTGTTCCCCAAATATTTGCCAAAGTCTTACTCGTAGCTGCTGGAGGCACAAAAGAAGCCACAATCCTCGGAGAAGAAGTGCACGGGCTCTTCAACGTCAATGTATCTACGATGGTCAATACTTTCGACAATGGGTCTGGGAATATGCCTAGTGCATCTGGAAATGTTTCAAAAGACCCTGTCCAGCTCACAAACAGCCACACTATTTATGACCTGAATGACGAATTTGACATTGAAAGGAAAGTGGCTGACGACTATGCCAAAGGCGACGATACGCTCTATCCTGGCATAACTACATCCAATATCTTGTTTGGTGGTTACAAAAATATTATTAACATTCCCGTTTTAGTACATTTTACAGATAAAAATGTTTACATCCTTGAAGCAGAAACTGGAGCTGCCCCCCACAAGATTGCCATGCAACCAGTAGAAAACGGCACTAACCAAAATAACAAAATCTTCATTGCACCTTGGCCTTGTGAGAATTATTCTATCGATTTGGCTTATCATGATTTTAACAAGACTGGAAGCAGCCAGAAGGTTGCCACCTGGACCGCTTTAGATGCAAGCTATACATATCAAGATGCAAAAACCACTACCAACGAAATGCAAGGAACATCTTATGTAATTCCTGCCAAAGGTTCTACTGCATCCACGACAATTGCAACACTTTACGATAACAGCAAAGATAAAGACAACGAAGGTGGATACGACATTAGTAGGGGTATGAAATTTGATAATAATGCCGATATCGTGGGTATGTTAAACGAAGGAGATATCATCAAGGTGACGGGATCTGTTATAAATGCAGAAAAGTCCATTGCCCTTGACGAGACGAAGAACTGGATTGTTTATCTATGTGATGGCAATTCAAATAATTTAGCTGAAGAAAAAGGTTACAATAGCGATAACGTTACTGCCAACTTCACTATCAGTAAGAGTATCCTGACAAAACTCAAAAACAGCACTTCAGGCCAGAATGCCTTCATTTTGAATGGAGATAATCTCAAAGTCTCAACTGTGTCCATTGTCAGGACTTTTGAAAGCGAATAACTTTCAGATGAAATACCTATTCCCATCTACGATTGGCGACGAAAACAGCTATTTCCGTCGATTATGGAATTGATATCTCAAACGATTTTATGCCGGTTAACTTTATTTAACCTAAAAATAATGCGATTATTTATTTAAATGTGTATCTTTGCAACCTATTCATCTTTGATTTAGAAATCTATTATTTTTAAATTTTAATTTTATATGCGTATGAAAAAGTATTTGATGACAACAATTGCCGTTGTAACTATGGGAGCCGCATTTACCAGCTGTTCACATAATTTTGACGTCTACAACAGCGAGGATGAGAAAGTAGAAAAAGAGAAGTACTCAGCCGAGTTAGTTCAGGCTGAATACGAGGCTCTTTTTGAGCAGACTTTTGGCAAACCTGCAGATGATCAGGACTGGGGTTTTGGTGATGACAATGCAAGCACTCGCGCTTTTACACGTGCATTTACACGTCTTATTCAACCCTCATTTGACTTCCCTGACGATGCTGATGCCAGCAAGTTCCTGGCTGACGTGCCTGAGGGCGTAAATTCTTATGCAGCTGAGTGTGTAGCAAACAATCAGACTGACGGATATGGAGCTGGTACAAGTTATGTTGATCCCACTTGGACTGGCCAAGTAAATATCTGGGGTGCATGGGATGGCTCCAAGTCCTCTGGTGGAACTCTCTACATCAAGGGTGAGAATGACTTCACCAACAGAAAATTCTATGTTGCAGCAAATACTGAGATTTATTTGGTGAAGAATGCTGTGCTGAAATTGAGTTCATCTAATGCAAGCGATTTGCAGGGTGGGTGTAATTTTTATTTGGCTGATGGTGCAAAAATCATCACCGATGCCGAACTGGTGCTGAACAATGGTCTGCACATCTACAATCATGGTACGATAGAGGCTAACAAGCTTCATGCCAATAGTAATAGTGTACTTTACAACAAGGGAACTGTTACAGTTGATACAAGGATTTCGGTGGAGAACGATTTTTCTGTCATCGTGAACGACGGCACCATCACGGCTGCTGACCTGAACACTGCAGGTAGCGGTAAGTTCGAGAACAACGGTAGCGTGACCATCAGCGGTACCACCTTCGTCAACAGCAATAGCAATACTTGGGTAAACAACGGACAGTACCACACAGGCAACTTCATCTACTATGCTGCCAGCGACGAAGTCATCAACAACTGTAAGCTGACTGTCGATGAGGATTTCGGCATCAATCTGTCCGATAACCCCGGCAATGGTAACTTTAAGATGGATGCTGGTTCAAGTGTTGTGACCAAGAATTTCTATGGTGGTGGTAACTGGAGCGGTACATACGCCGGTACATGGTGTAATGCCCAGGGAGGTCCGTTCTATATCTACATGGGTGCTGGTTCTGTCTTCAAGGTAACAGAGACCGCTACCATGAACGCTTCCAAGGAAAACTATGGTATCTATGGTCCAACAGACGGTTCTTCTTATGATGGTGTAAGCTATGCTGTATTCGAGGCCAAGAATGTCGTGATGGGCAAAGAGAATCAGGGTTTCGAAGTGACCTATGGCGGAAACCTCGCTGTAGTTGCTGAGAGCCACTTCGCACAGGGTAACGACGGTCAAGAAGACCATCCTTTCATCGACTTCAAGGGCAGCAATGCCAAGATTTATGCTCCAGTATTTGAGAGTGGCAAACCAAACATCACCATTGAGGAGACTGAATGTAATCCAGGATTTGAGGGTGATGAGACTCTTACAGAAGTACGTGTTATCTGCGAAGACTTGTTTGCTAACAGTGGCTCAGATTTTGACTTCAACGACCTCGTATTCGATGTAGTCTTTGGCGACAATGCTAAAATTATCATCCGTGCGGCAGGCGGTACTTTACCCATATATATTAACGAAATCGAAATTCATGCATATATGGGATATGCCACACTAAATGAAAAGGGACAACTGCCGATGCTTAATACAGGTGCTGCTGCTAAGGGCTTATATGGTTTTGACGACGCAGGTACCAAGGAAATAAATCTTGGCATCGCTATCAATGAGCGCAAAGAGATTCCCAAGAAGATTACCATCAAAGTTGAGAAAGACGGCGAATTTTATACCCTTCAGAACAATGAGAAAGCCGCTTCTATGGTTTGCGTCGGAACTGACTTTGATCCTTGGATGGGTGAGCGCGAAAAACTAAAGGAGGCATATCCCAAGTTTGAGAGTTTTGTTAAAACAAAGAAACCAGCTTGGAATCAATGGTATAAGTAAATACATCAAATACTTAAATACTACATCGGGGGGCGGCTGCGTGAGCAGGCGCCTCTTTTTTTGATGGCAGTTATTGAGAAATAAGTGCCATTTATTGTGCAATAAGCAATGCTCTTTTACCAATAAGTGGCACTTATTTCACAAAAGGGACAGTTCTTATTGTATAATTCAGAATATTTTCGTAATTTTGCAGGCAGTATGGTACTAAATTGGATTTGGGTAGGATTTTTCATCATTGCGTTCGTGATAGCATTGGTGAAACTGGTGTTTCTAGGAGACTATGAGGTCTTCCCGGCTATGATGGATTCGACGTTCTCGTCGTCGAAGACGGCTTTTGAGATCTCGCTGGGACTGACAGGTGTTTTGGCGCTTTGGTTGGGCATCATGAAAATCGGCGAAA
>JAEEGG010019663.1_pt1 | contig 13590 bp, 10 predicted proteins | sample 9134161 | NCBI WGS metagenome assembly JAEEGG01 (sample SAMN16246543, study PRJNA631951) | gut metagenome | biome: gut microbiome; feature: rumen; material: CR-attached | host: Bos | place: Iran: Karaj | collected 2018-10 | reverse complement strand
ACAGGACGGCCAGGACGGCCTGCACGCTACCCGCGAACCGCCGCCGGCAGCAGATGGCGGCGGCGACGAGGATTGCGGCTCCAGGAAGCAGAATGTCCCCGAGATAGATGCCATAGCCCGCAATGCTGTAATGGAAACCGAAACGGAGGAGGTCCCCGAACAGACAGCGTGCGATGATCGTGAGCGCCGTGGCGTTCGCCCAGACGATCGCCACGTAGGTCAGGCAGAGAAACCACGCGCAGAGGAAGCCATGGTCGTGGCCGAACGCCCGGGAGGCGAACGCAAACGCGCCGCCCGGCCCCGGATAGCGGCGGGTCATGTAATGGTAGTTCCAGGCGATGACGGCCATGATCGCGGCGCCGACGAACACGCCGATAGTCGTTCCGAGCGGTCCGGCCTTCGGCAGGAACATGGTTCCGGGCATGACGAGCGAACCCCAGCCGACGGCCGTTCCAAACGCAAACGCCCAGGCGCCAAGCCTTGAGAGATGCCGCGTGAAATTCGTCTGTTTCATTTGTACCCTCCCATGAGCGCCCGAAGTGAGAGCCAGGAGAACTTGACGAAGCCGTAGGCGTAGCGACGCCACAGCCGTCCCGGCTCCTGGATGATGCGGTAGATCCATTCAAGTCCGCTGCGCTGCATCCACTTGGGCGCGCGCTTCACGCACCCCGAGATGAAGTTGAACGTGCCGCCTACGCCGATCATCACCGAAACATCGAGTTTCCCGGCGTTGCGCCCCATCCACAGTTCCTGTTTCGGGTTCCCAAGCGCCACGAAGAGGATGTCGGGCGTAGCCGCGTTGATGCGCGAGACGATTTCGGACTGCTCCTCGTCCAGCTTGACAAGGGCGGGATCGATGCCCGCGACGCGCAGCCCGGCAATGCCCATTTTCGCGAACGCCTGCTCTACCGCCTCCCTGTCGCCCCCCAGCACGTAAACAGAAAGGCCCTCCTCGGCACAGCGGCGGCAGATCGCGGGCACCATGTCCGCACCTGTCACGCGTTCCGGAAGCGAATGGCGCAAAAGGCGGGAAAGAAGCACGATCGGCATTCCGTCTGCCGTCACGAAGTCGGCGTTTTTCAAGTATCCCCACAGCTCGTCGTCTCCGCCGAAGGGCCAACCGCGCACAGCGTTGCACACGAAGTCCACGTTGAGTGTGGCAACGAATGCAGCATGGCCGCGAGAAGCGCGGCCCTTCCGGGCGGATTCGACAATCCTCTCGACCGCCTCCGCTTCCGTCACTTTCGCGAGCGGAATGCCGAACATCATTATCTCGTCGTTCATGAAGCATCCTCCAGCAACTTCACTATCCCCGCCGCGTGATCGGCCCATGAAAAGCGCTTGATCCATTCTCGGCCGCGCGCGATGCGGGCCTCTCTGTCCCGCTCCGGTTCGGAAACAAGCCGAACGAGCGCGTCGGCGATCGCACCTGCATCTTCGGGATTGAACGTAATCGCGACATCGCCTGCTATTTCGCCGAGCGAGCCGTTGTTCGAGCAGGCGCACGGGATGCCGCGCGCCATCGCCTCGATGAGCGAGAGACCGAATCCCTCGAACAGGCTGGGGAAAACGTAGAAACCCGCCCCGCTCCAGAGATTCTCCATTTCGCTTTCCGGAACGAAGCCCGTGAAGCGAATGAATGCCGCGTGCGGACTCGCCGCCGCCGCCGCGTGAACGACATCGGCGTCCTTCCAGTCGGCGCCGGCGATCATTAGCGGATGCGCCTCGGCAATCGCCCTCGGCAGCCTGCTGTACGCATCGATGAGCCGCACGTGGTTCTTTCCCGGATGCTCGATGCGGGAGATGTAGAGCAGACTTCGGACTTCGGACTTCGGACTTCCGGAAGATGCTTGAAGTCCGAAGTCCGGAGTCTGAAGTCCGTTGTACAGCACCGTCACGTCCTCGTCGCGGCACTTCCAGAAACGCACCATGTCGGCCTTGGTGGCGCCGCTCACGGCCACGAGACGCTGCGCCTTCTTCGCGAAGAACGGCAGAACGTGCGCGAGGTAGAACATCCTCATGCGCGAATACTTTCCTGGAATGTGGAAATTCGCGAGATCGTGCACCGTAGCCGTCGTCTTGATCGGATACCACGCGCAAACCCTTCTGTTGGCCGCGCAGATGACGAATCCGTCGAACTCATTCCTGTGCCGCAGCAGCCAGAACGGAAGCACGAAAAGGTGCCAGAGCATGCTGAACACGGCGCGGCACGTCCAGCAAGGCGCGTGGACGATTCGCCTCTCGTCAAACTCCTCTCGTCCATCCACCCTCGGCTCGCACAGCAGCGTCAGCTCGTGGCCCTGCGCGGCAAGCTCCCGCACGACCTCCCGTACGTACACCGAGATGCCGCTCTTTCCCCCGTCGTACGGGATGGTGGAAACCAAAAGCCTCATTCCTGCCCGATCTCCCCAAACAGCGCCCGAAGCTTGTCGGCCGTCACCGGCTTTGCGATGATCTTCGCGAACAGGCTCATGTCGTAAGTGGACCCAACATCGACGTCGGCCGTCACGGCCACGATGGGGATCTCCGCCAGTTCGCGGGTGCGGCGCATCGCCTCCGCCAGCTGGGTGCCGTCCATCTTCGGCATCCACATGTCGGACAGCACCAGATCCGGCACCCATTCCTTCATCAGCTCCATCGCGACCTCGCCGTTCTCGGCGTAGCGGATGTCCTTGATCTTGAGGTTGGCGAGGTGGATGCCAAGGATCTTCCTGTTCATGGCCATGTCGTCCACCACGAGCACGCGGTCCGGGAGAGCCGCGCGGATGGTCTCCTCCGCAGCGCGCGGAATGGTGGACATGTGCTCGATGACCTTCAGGTCGGGAATTTCTATGTGGAACGTCGTTCCCCTGTCAAGCTCGCTTGCCGCCGTGATCGTGCCCTGCGCGCTATCCACCATCCGCTTGACGATCGGCAGCCCGAGGCCCGTCCCCTTGAGTTCACCACCGCTGTTGTTGCGCATGCGGCTGGCAATGTCCTGAACGAACGGGTCGAAGAGCTTGGACATCTTCTCCTCCGAGATGCCGCATCCCGTGTCGGTCACGTCCAGCGTTAGCGTGTGCGTGGCAGCGGTCCAGCCCATCGTCACGGCGATCTCGCCGTGTTCTGTGAACTTCGCAGCGTTGCCGACGAGGTTGATGAGTATCTGGCGCATCCCCTGCTGGGAAAGCTCCACGACCGGCATGGGAACATCGCCCGAAGTTTCGATGCGAAGCTTCACACCATGGCGGCGCACGCGGTAGCCGAAAATCGCCGGCAGCTCGCGGAGGAGCTGGCCGACGTCGCACGCGCCCGCGCGCATATTCATGGCGCCGGCCTCCAGCTTAGAGAGGTCCAGAATGTCGTTGATCAGCTCCAGCAGAGCCGTCGCGCTCAGGAGGATGCCGTCCGTGTACTCCTTGCGCTTCAGCTCGCTCAGTCCCTCGCGCGACATGAACTCCGCGAACCCGATCACGGCGTTTAGCGGCGTGCGCAGCTCGTGCGACATCATCGCGAGGAACCGCGTCTTCGCCTGCGCGTGGTCTTCTGCGGTGGCGGCGGCCTTGTTGGCGCGGGCCGCCTCTCTCCTGAGGAGGATCATCATCACGATGCCGTATCCTGCCACAATCATCATGATGACGAGGGCAACCTCGATAATCGCCACAATCAGCTCCCCGCGCGTCATTCCGAACACGCGGTGTACGACCTTGCGCTCGACGGCGGCGCTCATGATCACCTCCTGGAGGTAGGACGAGTCGATGCCGTTGACCGCCTTGCGCAGAATGGACACGAGCTCCGGCGCGACGCCCGGCCGGGCGAACATTTCCAACTCCTGGTATTCCTCCTTCGCGCCGTACTGCTTGGCTACGGTCTGCGGAATCGGCAGCGAGAACACGCTGGTCGCCCCGTACGTGGCCTCGGGGGCGATCTCAGGAAACGGAACCCAGAAGTCCGTCTCGCCGCGCATGAACTTGGCCTCGGCCGTCTGTATGCCGGTCTGCGGCGCAGCCTTCAGTTTCAGACCCGTCTTTTGCGCGATCTCCGAGAGCAGCGCGTCCACCATGCCCGTCATCTTTCCATGGCCGTCGTAGATTTGAAACGGCCACGGCGAGAAGTCGATCAGCACGGGCTTGTTGTCCTTGATTCGCTCGTGGAGCCACTCGGCCTCCTTCAGCGTCAGGGCCGCCATCTCGCTGCGCACGCCGTAATGGTGTTCGCTGATCATGCGCATGTACTTCGGCAAGTCGTCGCACACCTCTTCAAGGGCCTTTTCCAACTCGTCGAAGAGGTCTGCGCGCTTGATCGACGTGCAGATGTACATCGGATGGGATGCGTAGAGGTGCAGCGCAACCTCGTTAGCCAGTTCGGGCTGCTCCACGTCGATACACGCGTCGATCTCGCCCTTGAAGTAGGCCGCGAGCATGGCGCGGTCTGTCGCGTATTCCAGACATGACACCTCTGACGCCTCCCTCTCGAACTGCCGCTTGGCGCGCTGCGAGCTGATGGAGCCGGACAGCATGCCTACCCGCATGCCTTTCCAGCTTTGGGGATCGCCCGGGCGGTAGCGACTTCCCGGACGCGTCCAGAGATAGACGCGCAGCATCCCCATGGGCGTGTGCGGAAAGCGATAGTGCGCTCGACGGGAGATGTCGTATCCCAGCCCTCCAATGATGTCCAGTCTCCCGTCCTTTACGTCGGAGAGGCTCTCGTCGTAGCCGCCGTAGACGAAGTCCAGCTCCCAGTGCGTGTGGCTGCAGATCGTCCTCAGCCACACGTCCAGCGCGCCGGACATCACGCCATCCGGCGTAATTTCCAGCAGGTTGCCTCTGGCGTAGGCCGCCACGCGCACGCGCTTCTGCGGCTTCGGGAACCCCAGCAGTTTCTCCCGCAACGCGTCGAACTGGTCAATCTCCTCAATATAGTATGAACGGTAGGCGTCGCGGAGCTTCTGATACAACTCGGGACGGTCGTTCCGGACGGCGAAATAGACGTTGCGCGCCCCGATCGGGACGACCTCCACAAGACCCTCCGGGCGTTTTCCGAAAGGCGTATAGAGGAACAGGACGTCCACATCTCCCGCGCGAAGCGCCTCCTCGGCGCCAGTGCTCGTGGGGTACTCCACGTATTCAGGAGACAGGCGGGCGTGGTTGAAGTAGTTCTCGCGGTCGCTGTCCTGCCCCTGCGAAACCGGCGAATAGCCTACGCGCATCTTGGGCCAGTCGGTGATCTTGACTGACATCATAGACATCGCGCGCGACGGCGTCGTGTAGAGCGCGAAATGCATGCGCCCTATCGGCTGGAGAGGGAACTTGTAGTCTTTCAGCAGTTCGGGCGTGCGGAACGCAGAGCAGATGACTTCGGCGTTCGAGACGGAGAACATCCCCGATTCGTCAAACGCGGTTCGTTCGACCTCAAGCCCGGCACGCTTGAACACGGCGTCCATGACCATACGGCAGAATTTCCCGTCCTGCGCAGCCCACTGGTCTAGTTCCTGATTGCGAACGCAGTCCGAGACCTTGATCGTGCCTGCCCTTGCGGCGGCGGCAACGGCCAGAACGGCCAATACTGTCCTAGACATTCTTCTCATGCCTCTGCCCCGGCTTTCCTGTTGCTGTTTTCCCAAGTGGCCCCGGACGTCAGAACTTGGCGTCGGCGACCGTTGGAACAATCTCGAACACGCGGCTCACCTTGGTGATGTCGAACACGATCTTGGGTCCAGGCTGAAGCGCCGCCAGCACCACCCTGCCGCCGCCGGCCTTGACCTTCTGCAGCACCTGCACCAGAAAGCCGAGGCCGCTTGAATCGATGTGTACCATCTTGCCGAGATCAAACAGCACGTTCATGCCGTCCTCCACGAGCCCCAGCAGTTCATCGCGCATCTCCGGCACGACCGCCGCCACCAGACGCCCCTCCACGGCAACCTTGAGCACATTGCCCTCCGTCTTGATTTCCAATGCCATCTCTTTAGTCTCCTTTTTCTGTTGATGTCCGTTCAGTTGAAAACTTCCCAGTCGCGCCGCAATGACGGGGAGATCGTCCCGCGCGCTCGCACCACGCCGATCAGAGCGAACAGCAGCCTCGTCTCGGCGTCAAGTCCAAACGTGTGCCAGTCGCCCAACGTCCGCCGCCGCGCTATCCACCGCGCCGCCTGATACGGCGAGCGCCGCAGCGCGCCCGCGAGGCGTGCTGCCTCCATCACCTCATCGACTGCCGCGAGCCACCGCGCCCGCGCCGTCTCCCAATCGCATACGCTTTCGGCGCGCGGACGGAACTTCCACGCAACCGCTGCCGAATAGAGTTTCTCTCCGAGCGCCGCCGCACGGTCCTCGACGCGCCACTGGTAGGCTCCGCGCGCAATCAGGCATGCATCCCCGGCCCCCAGCACGCATTTGTTGATGTTGCGCACGGCGAACGCACTTCCACGTTCCGGCTCGGCGGCCAGCATCAGTCCCACTCCGCGATTCACGAGCAGACGCACCGCCTCGCCCAAGGGAAACGCCGACGGCGCGCGCCGTTCGATTTCCATGAACATTTCCTCGCCGCTCTTGCCGACGACATCGAAGTAGCCATGCAGCAGTTCCTGGATCATCACCCGTTCCTGGTCATGACGCATCCGCCACGGCGTACGCACCACAAAGTCCACCTCAATCCCAAGCTTCGCAGTCCAAGCCTCGGAGACGGGCGCAAGCGCATCCTCTATTGCTCGGATCTCCCGGCCAGACGCAGCCTTCTCCGTGACTGCGAAGAAATCCAGGTCGTTCGACAGGCGCTGCGCTCCACCAGGCACTTCCAGCACTCCACCTTCGCCGCGCCCATAGCCACCTCCCAGCACCACGCCCTGCAGGAACGACACTGAAAGCGCGCCGATCTCGGCGCCCACGCGCTTGACCACCTCGTTCACAAGCCGGTCCATCTCCGGCGCATCGCCTGCCACGTACCGCCCCATCAGTACCGCCTCCCGCGAGAGTGGCCGAGGAGAAAACTCCATAGAGCGCGCAGCCATCCAAGACCGCCGGAGCCGTGTCTGATGCGACGGGCGATGCCTTCGTCCTCCACGTCCGTCCACACGCCCGTCTCCACGTCGATGATGCGATTGCCGGCTACGATCTTCCCGTCTAGGTGCAACCCCGCTCCGATGTACGTGTTGTCGCACACGACAGTCCGCCGCATGGTTGCACCCTCCGCGATGAACGTGCCGGCGCCTACAATCACGTCTCCGGCGAAGTGTACGTTGCGCGCGCACCATACGTTGTCCTGCAGCAGCACTGGCGGCTTCACGTTCACGCCGTGCTCCAGCACCACGTTGCGCCCAAGGCGTACGTCCCTCTCCGCCGAGTAGCCGGGTAGCGTGAACTTCCCAGACGAGTGCAGCACGGTGAAGTTCAGCTCGTGCCAGTCTTTGGCGTCGCGCACGGTGAACATCCCAAGCTTAAGCCGCGTCCACGTTCCCCTCTCCCGCCGGTAGATGCCAGCCGGCGTGTTCGCGCATTCCGTCGGCGTAACGGGCTCAGACTCAACGTGCGTCATGTCCAGAGGCATGCATAGACCCCACACCACCACGAGACCGTCTGAAATCGAATGGGTGAGCGGCGTGTTGATTCCCATTATGTCGTCCAAACCGCGCGGGAACGGCCCCGTTCCCCTCTCGTAGAACAGCGCGCTTCCCGTGCGCTCCGGGCTGGCAAAGTACTCAGCCAGCCGTTTCGACCAGTTCCAGTCCAGCACCTCCAGCAACGTGCCACCGGCCTTCATCGCGTATTCCAGGCCGTAGTCCACAAAACGCCGCCCCGCCACGGGCAGTTCGGCAGGGCTCATCGACGGCAGGATGTCGAGAACCCATTTGCTATCCGCAACCAAGGGCACGAAGAGAAGGCTATCCATCAGTACGCCCCCTTCCCGCCGATGATTGCCGGGATTGTCTTGAGCAGAATCACAATGTCTTTCCAGACGCTCGGCGCGAGGATGTACTCCTTGTCGAGGCGAACCTGCTCGTTGAACGGAATCTCGCTGCGGCCCTGGATCTGCCAAAGACACGTGATGCCTGGAATCACATCCAGGCGCTTTCGATCCTCAAGCGTATACTCCTGCACCTCGCTTGGGACTGGCGGACGAGGCCCCACGAGGCTCATGTCGCCGATGAACACATTCCACAGCTGCGGCAGCTCGTCAAGGCTTGTGCGACGGAGGAATCTGCCGACCTTGGTGATGCGCGGATCGTTCTTCATCTTGAATATCACACCGTCGGCAGACTCGTTTTGCGCCAGAAGGGCGACCTTCTGCGCCTCTGCATCCTGCCGCATGCTGCGGAACTTGTAGAACTTGAAATTGCGGCCGTAGCGCCCAACGCGCGTCTGGCTAAAAAAGACCGGTCCAGGGCTGGACGCCTTCACAGCCACTGCAATGGCAAGGAACACAGGCGACAGCAGCATCATGCCCAATGCGCTGAACACGATGTCCATCAGCCGCTTCATCGCATAAGACGCCTTCACTGTGGTCTGCCATGCGAGCAAACGAAGACTGCGCCGCCGGTTGCCGCGCGTGCGAGCCGCCAGTTCATCTACGAGCTGGTCAAGATCGGCATCCTTGGATATTTCCAGGAAACTTGCCATCGCCGTATCGTCAAAGTAGCTGCGCCAATGACTTCAAGTCCGAGATCAGACGCCCCGACTGGTCACTGTCTTGCAGCTTGGCCGCGCTCCGCAGCGCGATGGCCGTGTCGGCCATCTGCTGGTCGCCGGCGGCAAGAGCGTTGCCCTTGACGGCATGGGCCACGGCGTCAAGCACGTTCCATTCGCCATTGGCAAGCGCCGCATCGGCCTCTGCCGTCTTGGCGTTGATTGACGAAACGTATTCGGAGTAGATTTCGGCCACGACGTCTTCGTCGTCGCCGAACTGCTCCGCCAGATACTTTCTGCAGCATTCTTTCATTGTTTATCTATCTCCAGTTCCTTTTCGGCCTTGCAGCCATTCAACCTTACATGGTAGACCGTCTCGTTGAGACATCCAAAACGCTTGCGCTCAATGCCGTTGCACAGCTCACGCACCATAAGCCGCCCACGCCCGTGGTTGCTCATCTGGCGATTGACCAGCTCAAAGGCAGTAGAGGAGTCGCCGCCAGCCACGGCCAGACTCGGCTCCGGCGTGCCATAGTCCCAGACCGTCAAATCGGCCACGTCTGCGCTGCGCTTTGCAAGTCGTACAATTACTACCTCGTGCAGCCGGTCAACATCGTCAAATCCATGGTCGTAGACGTTCATCACCTTTTCTTCAAGAACCAGCTGCACGCAGCTCACGTCCTCTTCCGCCCATCCCGCCGCGCGGCACCAGCTGCCCATGGCCTGTGAGGTTTCGTCAAGAGCTGCGGGCGATAGCGTCATCGTAGCCTCGTATATTCCGTCCGGAACATTCCGCGCGCCGAACAGGAAGATTGTCACATCGTCATGAAGTTTTACGTATCCGTACTCCTGACATGCGACCATGTATTTGCTCGCGCACACAAGCACAGTCCCATGGTCGATAGCATCATGCATAAAGTCAACGCACAGATCGCGAAGCAGTTCTACTGGAATACGCTCGAAGCCATCATCGTCCCGCGAGAGCTCGAAGATACCGTCCGTCACAGCGATGCAAACGGATTTCTCCGAGAGTTCTTCAGTCACCACGTCGTCAATAGTATAGACGGTGTCGGGAAACATGCCTATGGGCAGGCCCCCTTTCTTCAATCTATTGCGTGCTCCTGGGGCCGTGTCAGAAACGATCAGGTCCGGCGCGCCGCAACTCAGCCATTTGACCTCTGCATGCGCCAGATCGTAGAGGCAAATCAGCGCGGTCATGTACGAGACATCGGCCAGATTGTCCCGGAAGAATCCCTGCAGAAGATTCGCAATCTCCACAGGATCGCGCCCCAGCCCCCCTACGGCATTGCCAATGTTCTTGATGAACGCCTGCACGGCGGTCATCGCCAGAGCCGCGCTGGTGCCGTGGCCTTGAATGTCGCCGACAACGTACACGTACATGTCGTCCCCAACGGGAATCACCTCGTACATGTCGCCGCTCACCACATCTTTCGGCTGCCACCACGCCGAGTAGAATATCTTTTCGTTCATGAAGGTGCGCACGGGCAGCATGCTGCGCTGGATGTGGGCGGCAAGCTTCAGCGACTGCCGAGCCTCCTCCATCTGGTGATCGATGAATCTTTCAATGCGGCGCGATGCCACAACGCGCTGAAGACGCTTCATCAACACATCCGTTCCAGCCGACTTCGGCAAATAGTAGCTCAAAGGGTCTGCCAGAATGCGTTTGAGAAAACCGCTGCCCTCTTCCGGATCAAGCGCCGTGATGAAGAAGAACGGCATGTTTGCGTCCAGACCGCGCACGATGTCGCGAAAGTCGAAGCCGTCCATGTCTCCCAGCATTATGTCGGAGATGATGGCGCTGAACATTGAAAGGTGCGCCTTCAGCACATGCACAGCTTCGTCCACCGAAGCTACGGCTATCGGCACGTATCCAACGTTCTTAAGTCTGACGCTGATCGTCATGCGAATGAGCTTCTCGTCATCAACAACTAGAACAACGACCTTGCCACGCGAATCTGAGATATCCGCAGGCAAATCCGTTATCCTCGCAGCTAAAGCATGGTTTTCTGCCTTAGCTGTCGAAAACTCGACGGCTGACGCACCGAACGTGTTTCTCTTTCCCGCTTTCATTTATTTTATCATAAGCTCCAACTTCGCGAAACAATACGACAACATTATACCACTATTCACCAGGCAACACAACATTCAACATAATGTACACGACATTGCGGGTGCGCGGGACGCGCGCCCCTACCGAGCGAACTGACGAAGCGCCGACGGATGTCCGGCATTGCGGCGGCGCCTGAGGGCGATCATGCCACCGCCGATCAGCAACAGCAGCAGCGAGGAGGGTTCTGGCACGATGGTGAAGAACGTAGGCGTCCACACCATCATCGACGACGGATTCAAGTCGAACGTCGTGTGAGTATAGTCGCCGAGCGAATTGTATGCAGCCGCCGCTCCCCACGCGACAGTCGTCCAGTTGTTATCGGAATCGAAGTTGCCAAGCTCCACGACAAAGCTGTATTCCGGCGATCCATAGGCGCCCACCGGCGACTGGTTGCCCGTCGGCACACCTGCGCCCCAGTATCCGCCATTGTTGGTGAAATCAACGCCATACTGGCCGCCGCCCACGTCAACGCCGTAACCGGGAATGTACACGTCGAGGAATCTGTCTGCGCCGTTCGGGATATCCCCACCTATCACGCGGACGCGCGCGGCAAAGCCGGTAGAATCTGGTGCGGCCACCCCTGGTTCAGCGAAGAAATCAGAAACGTTCACCGAAGTGCAGTCCCATTTCTGGACCGTGGCATTTCCATTGATCATCCAATACAGCACCTGCTCGTCGGCGAATGAAATGCCCGCCGTCAGAATGCCTGCGGCAAGTGCCGCAAATCTGGAAAGACTTCGAATCATCTTCCTTTGCCTATTTCACCGCCCCGAACTTTATCTTGCAAGGCCCAGCGCCTGTGCGCATGTACCAGAAACCCGTGCCCACGGTATTTGTTCCGTCTTCCGTCCATACGTTCTGAATGCGACGCCCAACCTTCGTTGGAACATTGCGTCCCCACTTCGTGTTCGTCGAGTTGCGGTAGTAGATCGTCTGGAATCCTGAGATGTCCTGCGTCATTATGCGGTCGCCAGCCGCCGGCATCGCAGGATTACCCTCGCCGTCCACGAACACGAGGTCGTTTAGGGGCACGTCGAACATCGTCGGGTTAGCGACAAGCGTGTGGCCAGGCTCTGCGGCGCTTCCCCCCTCGAGGTCGAATACGTAGTCCTCGCCCGTGTAGCGTCCCACGAGATAGATGTATGGCCCCGGCACGTTGCGCACAAGCCAGAACGCCTTGCCGAGCGCGAACCGGTTGACTTCTTCAGTCGAAACCGACACGCCCGTCTTGGTCACGGTCGTCAGCGCAGTCCATTCTTCGCCCTTCGTCTGCGTACGTGCCCAGACGTTGAAGTTCATGGCCTCCGCATTGTATGCGAGAATCATGTCGTCAACGACGATGCCGCTGTTGGGGTTGACCAAGTCGGATACGGACACGTCGACAGCCTCCTCCGTGCCGAGTGCCAGCGACTTCCACGGCGCCACAGTCACCGTGTTCGTCAGGGCGCTAGAAACCCTGATCACGCCTACGGTCGCAACGGAAGCCATCACCGACTCGCCGCCGCCGTACATCGCCTCGCCAGTCGCCGCATTGTTCGTGGGCGTGAGGACGATATTGAACACGTAGAGGCCAGTCGGATCAACAGGCCCGAGCGGCACATTCATCTCGTATTTGTCGCTCAGCTCGCCGATGGTGAAGTTCTTCGCGGCAAATTCATCTCTCGTCAGATTGCGCCCAGAATCCGCATCGTATCTGAGCTTCTTGTCCAGGCGGAACCCCACATTGAGGCCCGTGTTGCGAAGAACCGAGACGTTCGGGAAATACACGACAAATGAATCCTCGTTCACGCGGTTTCCGCTCTGTCTGACGGCCGCGACGAGCTTTTTGCTCAGGTCCGTGCGGTCAATCATGTAGTTCTGCCACAGCTTGAGGCCGTTGGCGCAGACCTGGTCGAGCAGCTTGTAGCGATTGTTGTCCGTGTTGTCGGCGAAGTGCGCGGCATCTTTGCCCGTCACGTTCAGGAGCCACGCCGGATCGCTGATGTTGATCGGGACCGCGAAACCTTCCTTGCCGTCCATGTTGACCCAGTAGTCCCATTCCTCGACCGTGAACGTGCAGTTCGTCGTGAAGGAAATATGATTCGGGGCCGAAACGCGGAAGAACAGTCTATACGTGCCCGGCAGCGTGAACGACGGCACCTCGCTTTGCCATTCGCTAGACTCGTCGCGGAATTCGACCGTGAGCGGATTAAGGTCTGGCCTCACGTGCCCCGTTACGTTTGTCGTGATGTTCGGTATCTGCGGCACGCCGAGGTAATTCAAATTCTCCGCGCTGATCGTCGCCGAAAGCGGGGCGGGATCGACCGTGATCATGAACGTGCCTCGCTCCTCGTCGTGGTTCGGCGCAGTCGCCTTGAACTGGACGATATGCGTCCAGATGTCCGAGTACGTCGTTGTGATCGTGCTGGACCAGTCGTTCGTACCAACGCGGTACATGTAAGAGATCGGCTGATCGTTGCGGAGCCCTTCCACTGTTGTGTCGAGGTGAGTTATGTTGAAATCCTCGCCAGTATAAATGGTCCTGGCGTCGGCGATGGAGACGGAGAACTGCGCGTTGGTGACGGTATAACGCGAACCCGTGAAGATGAGCTCGTAGTAATACTGGACAGGTTCGGTCTCGGCTTCGCCAGTGCCTGGAACGGTAACCACTTCGCCCGTCACGGGGTCAATCTTGGGCTCAAGCACGGAGATGGTCTGCCCGCCGTCACCCAATGCAAGCGTCCCCCGAGCGATAGCGTACTGCCCGGTCGGCGAAAGGGGATTCACCTCGCACGACATGTCTCCCGTCAGGGTCTCACCTTTGCTCCCCCAATTGTCCCAGCCAGCCCCCTCGGTAAGGCCGCCGTAGGACTTCGTGTAGGTGAG
>JAEEGG010019658.1_pt1 | contig 13593 bp, 7 predicted proteins | sample 9134161 | NCBI WGS metagenome assembly JAEEGG01 (sample SAMN16246543, study PRJNA631951) | gut metagenome | biome: gut microbiome; feature: rumen; material: CR-attached | host: Bos | place: Iran: Karaj | collected 2018-10 | reverse complement strand
GTCGCTCTCTGGCGACACCGATGACGTTTCCGCCGGCGAGCACCGCATCGTCTGGGACCCCACTCTCACGACGATTCCCGAGGGCTTCAAGGCGGGCGACATCACGGTTTCGCTCGACGTCACGACGAACAAGTGGCTCGTCCTAGACCTTTCGGGCGGCCCTACGGCAACAAGCTATCCCGCGACGCTTCAAGGCATGCCGACGGGCGGCTGGAACACCGACGAGTACAAGACGACAAAGCTTGTTATGCGCCGCATTCCACCATGCTCGTTCGTCATCGGCTCATATCTGTCGGAGACTAACCGCCAAGTCTGGGAAGGACAGAGCAACGTCACACTAACAAAAGACTATTACATCGCCGTCTTTGAGATGACGCACAAGCAGTACGAACTGGTGGCAGGCACAAACACGGTCTCCACTGCCTATCAGGCGGGCGACACATTCCCAGCTCGTGGCGTCTGGGCGGAAATCCGCGGAGTCGACAAAGGCAAATTATGGCCATCCGCCAGCGGCACCGACAAGGCGTCGTCCGTCGATCCCGGCACGTTCATGGACATCCTAAGGCACAAGGTGTCGCTGCCGGCGTCAATCGCGGCAAAAGGCTATGTCTTCGACCTCCCGACCGAAGCGCAATGGGAATATGCCTGCCGCGCCGGAACCACAAATGCCTGGAACAACGGCACCGACATCTCGCTCCATCCGGATCCATCCCATCCGACTTGGGCGGTCGATGACAACCTTCCCCTCCTCGGCTGGTACCGCTGGAACACCGACAACGGCGGCAAGTCGCGCGCCGTTGGACGGAAGTTGCCCAACGCCTGGGGCCTCTACGACATGCACGGCAACGCAGGCGAGACGTGCTTGAACGTCCATAGCGGCACCTCCGCATCTGGCGGAACCGATCCAATGGGTGGAACTACTGGGACAAAATACTACTTCTGGCGGGTAGTGCGCGGCGCAGGGACTGACTTCAAGAGCCAGGCATGGCAATGCAAAAGCGGTGCACGCAACCGTATCGAGTCCTCAACGGGATGGTCGGGCGGTGGCATCCGCCTGACACTGCACGACGAGCAATAGCGTACAAACGCCATGACAACGACACGCATCAATGCCGCTGCGGCCATCGTCTCGGCGGTGATGGTTGCCGCTTTGGCGAATGGTGGCGCGCCAGCGGCACAAGACGCCGCCCCTGCGCCGCTCGTCCTCGAAAACTCGCACTTCCGATTCGCGGTCAATCCAATCGGCTCACGGGTCTTGAAGCTCCACTCAAAGGACATCGACGCCGAGCTGACCGACCCCGACATGGGCGGATCGTTCATGGAGTTCGTCTGGAGCATCCCCTCCACGCGCCAGTATCTGCGCGACAAGCCCTTTGCGCTGCGGGAGAAACGCGGCGAAGGCGGTCTCGTCGAAGTCACGGCCGAGGGCCATGCGCTCGGGTACGGCGCCAATTTCCTGACTGTCCGCAAGACATATTCGACATCCGACGATTCGGCGGCGTTCCGCGTCGACTACTCCTTCGGCAATCTGCCGGCCGCCATGTCGGCGCTTCCATACGGCTTTCTGCTACACACATCGCTCGGACTTCTCGGCGAGGAGTTCTTGCACTACTACCCGACCTCCTGCGGCATCATGGAGATCAAGCCGGGCAAACGCCCGCTGCAGATGTCGGTGGAGGATCCTTCAGACGGCTGGATCGCCGTCGCGGACGGCAAGGGGCGCGGCGTCGCCGTTTCCGCCCCCTTCCACGACGTCCAGTATTTCTACAGTTGGTTCTCGAAGGACAAGATACCCACGCTTGAGTGGAAGCTCATTCCGGTCTCGGTGCCATGCGGCGGGGCCTTCAACATTGCGATGGACGTCCTGCCGTTCAACGGGCTCAACGCCGTTTCGGGCGCCGGGGGTGGTTTCGTTGGCGAAATACGCGCCCCTGCCACAGTGGCCACAGTGGCCGCCGGAGCGACGTCCATGCCGGTCGAAGTGCGCGTCGTCGCGGCGAAAGCGGGAAAGGCAGACATCACGCTACGCACACGCGCCGCCGGGAGTGGCGACTGGAAAGAGGTCGCCACCAAAACGCTCGCTTTTGACAAGCCTGGAGCCCTGGCGGCGTTCACGGCGGAAGTCAAGACGGGAGGGTCGCCGTCCCCGGCGACCGCGGACGCGCGGGAGCGCGTCCCTCCCACAGCTTCGCTTGAACTCCAGGCTCTCGTTTCGCAAGGCGGTGCGTCGGCGGCGCGTCTGAACGCCTTTGTCCGCCGCTCGGGAGACGGCAACGCGCGCTGGCGCATAGACCCGCCAGAGGAGCGGCGCAAGAGCGCGATTCCGCCAATCGACCTGACCGGAAGCACAAACTATGTCGCCTCCGTCAAGCCGGGAACGCCGTGGGCCAAGCCGCTGGCTGGCGGACCTCTCCGCGTCATCGCCCTGACAGGCCGCGGGAACAACCTCGAAATCGGACGACTGAAGGAACATTTCGACATCGTGCCGCTCTCCTCGCATCTCGACATCACCAGCGGTTCGCCACGAAAATTGTCGAACCCGATATACGCCGATGGCGACAATTTCGGGCTTGTCGGACTCAAGGACGTCAACGCCAACCTGGTCAAACTGCTGAAGGAGCCATGCGAGGCCATTCTCGTCGGCGGCATTCCATGGGAGACATGGCCCGACGAAGCGCGCGACCTGCTCCTCAAACGTGTCCGCGACGGCGTCGGCCTCGTCTGGATCGGCGAGGAGAAGGACGCCCCCGAACTGGGCCTTGTCAACCGTCGCAAAAAAAGCGTCAAAGCCGTGCCGCACGTTGCCACACAGCACTTCGCGGACGTTCCCTTCGACCTTCTCGGCGCCGAGGACGCCTATGCCTTTGACGCCCCGACAGGCGGCGTCGTGCATGCCACCGTGGACGGATTCCCCTATCTTGCCGAATCGCGCATCGGAAAGGGACGCGTCTTCACGCTCTCCTACCGCGCCATATTCGGATACATCGGCTCCAACGCCGGTTTCACGCCAAATCTGCGAGAGGCGTACCGCGACCGCGGGACTGCGGCGGAGTGGTACCATCTCCTCATCTCCAAGTGCCTGTTGGCGGCGTCGGGCCGCGAAACGCCGATCGCCCTGAAGCAGTTCAACATGATGGCGGACAACACGCTCTCTGTCAGGGCAATGTCGAAGTCGCCCCTTCAGACATTCTGGAAGTGGGACATCCTCAACCGCTGGGGGGCGACTCTTGCAAGCGGTGCGGTAACCAAGTCCATCAAAGCCGGGGAAAACATTGTCACGCTTGGCCGGCCGGAACTCCCACGATACGCCGGGCCGCTCGTACTCCGGCTGACGGTGCGGGATGCGACGGGAGCGCCAGGGGCGCGCGCGGCGGACGCGACAAAGCGCGTCCCTCCCGGAGACTTGGAGACTTCGTCCGACACCGTCGCGCGCCTGAATTTGCCAGACTTCATCTCACACGCCGCGAAGGGCCCGGCGCTGAACTGGGGCGCGTGGACGCTTCCAAACGAGCCTGACGCGACACTTGAATCCTTTGCAACGGACGAAGACCACGTCGACGACGGCGGCGAAGTCCATTTCACCGCAAAGGTGTCTGGGAAGACCGAGGGCAAGTCCCTACGCGTCTCGCTTGTCGATTCTTTCGGACGAACGCTCGAGGAGAAGACGCTCCCGGCGGCGGAAAAGGTCAGCGGAGCCATGCGCGTCGAAAACGCGCTCGTCTCGCGCCACGTGACGCTGACCGCCCGCCTGATCGACGGAGAAACGGAAATCGACCGCCTTGACGCATTCGTCATTGTCCGTCCCGATTCGGCGAAGTGGCCGTGGGACGATTTTGAAATCGGAGCCTGGGTGAACGACGGCGTACGCGAATACCTGTGGCCTGAAGTCGCAAACATCTACAAGGGCATGGAGCTGTCGCTGCTCATCGCGAATCCCTACAGGATGGAGACGGAGTTCCCCGCGCGCCACAACTTCTCCCCGACCATGCTGTCGGGCGCCGGCCTCGGCCAATGCGCCGAACCGCCGGAGTACGCCAAGACAGGCGACAAGATGGTTCTCGTGCGCAAGCCCTGCCTTTCCGACCCGGAGTTCCTCGGCAAGCAAAGAGAGGGCAAATTGAAGACGGGCGAGGACATCCGCCGCTACGGGATGCGCTTCGTCTGGTTCGGCGACGAGCAGTCGCTCACCGGATACTCGGGCAAGGCCATAGACTTCTGCTTCTCGCCGCACTGCCTCACCGCCTTCCGTGACTTCCTGAAAAAGCGCTACGGCTCCCTTGACACCCTAAACGCGGAATGGGAGACGCAATTCACTTCGTGGGAGGCGGCACTGCCCTTCACCAGGCAGGAAATCTGGGACGCGGACGGCCGCCATGTCGCCGGCTGGGCCGACCACCTGGAGTTCATGGACGGCCGTCTCGCGGCCTCCCTTGAGAACGCCAGCGCGGCCCTTCTGGAAAAGGACCCCAACCTGCACTTCTCCATCTCGGGCACCCAGGCGCCGACAGCCTACGGCGGCATGGACTGGTGGCGGCAGCTACGCGTGCTGGATTGCACCATGAACTACAACGAAGGCGGGCAATACGAGATACACCGTTCCTTCCTCCCCGAAGGCGGCACCATGCCATGGGCGTGGGGCTACGCGGCGAAAGGCCCTGCCGCCGTCAATAAAGTTTGGTGTCCGCTCTTCATAGGCTGTCGCGGAATCATGGGATTCCAGTCCAAGTCGATGCTCCGCGGAGACGGCACATGGACGCGGGGGCTCGCGGACACCATGCCCGCCATCTCGCGAATCGCTTCGGGCGTGGGCAAGCACCTCATCAACAACCTCAAGCCGCGTCCTGATGTCGCGATCCTCTATTCGCAGGCCTCCATTCGCGCCGCCTTCATTGAGAAACGCGACAAGGAACACCAGGCGTTGCGCATGAAGTACATTGCGATGCTGCGCAACCTAGGATTCTGCTTCGACTTCGTCTCATACGAACAGCTTGCCGCGGGAGCGCTTGCCGACGGCGGCTACAAGGCGCTTCTACTGCCGGACTCCACGGCGCTCTCCGAGGCTGAAATCTCCGCCATCCGCACTTTCGCCGCAAAGGGCGGGACGGTCGTGGCCGAAGGCCGCCCGGCCACACGCAAGGCGAACTGCCGCCCACGCGCGGTCGGCATGCTCGATGACCTCTTCAACGGCGGACGCCACACGCTCTTTCCGGAGATTGACACACGCTACACAAAGGCGATTGAGCATCCGGAGATTGCCGAGAATTCCGCGATAGTCGAGGCTGAACAGAATCGTCTGGTGAAGGCCCTTGCGCTTGATGTCCCGCGACTTGCGATAACCGACGCCAAAACCGGAGAACTGATTCGCCACGCCGAAATCTACACGCGCGAAGGGGCCGATGGAACGCTCTTCTTCGGAGTTGTCGCGAACGACAGGCCTCCGCGCGACGCCGTTTTCACATTCCCCAAAGACGGATTTGTCCGCGACCTTGTGACAGGCGAGGAGTCCGGCCGGACCAACCGCCTTGTGCGCGCCCTCGGCGTGGGCTGCGTCCATGCCTTTGAAATCACACCTGTTCCCGTGCGGATTGCGGGCGTGGAGGCCAAGTCAGACGGCCATATCCGGATAGTCTACGCGCGCCCATGCCGAAGCATCGCTGTGCTGCGCATGTTCCGTCCTGACGGAACCGAGGCCGAATGCTACAGGCGCAAGCTCATTGTCCGTGACGGCGCCGCCGAAACGCGCATTCCGTTCGCCTTGTCCGATCCAAAGGGCAGATGGACAATCAAAGTCCGTGACATCTGCGGCAAGGCGGCCACGCAGAGCATCGAGTACTCGTTGGTGCCCTAGGCCGGAGTTCCAGCGGAAGAATTGTATTGACATGGTGGAGATGCTTTGCTAATCTATATTTGGTTTGAAAACCCAAATATTTGATTTAAATTGTGGTTTACAAACCTAATTTCTTTGCTATTTCTTTGGAGTGAATACCCATGGATGCCAAGACACTTGACAGAATCTACGAAATCTCAGAGCGAAGGCTACAGGAAACGGATCTGACATTCCGACGTTGCCTCTGCGACAAGATAGACTGGTTGCAACGGCTCGTTTCCGTGCTTGGCCCGCGCGGGACAGGCAAGACGACGATGCTCCTGCAGCACATGAAGGAAACGGAGGGCGACGCGCAATCATCGCTTTATCTTTCCCTCGACAACGTCTGGCTTTCAACGCGCGAAGCATACGAGGTTGTCGAACACCACGTCAAGCATGGAGGCACGGAATTGTATTTGGACGAAGTCCATTTCCTAGACGGATGGCAGACGCTGGTGAAGAATCTCAACGATGACTTCAGGCGTCTCCGGATAGCATACACAGGCTCGGCACTGCTGCGGATAGAGAAGGACGGAGGAGATCTTTCGCGACGTCAGATTGTCAACCAATTGCCGCCGATGTCTTTTCGCGAATATCTCAATTTTGAAGGGCTGGGTCCGTTTGACCCCGTGCCGCTTGCGAAAGTCCTAACCGGGCACGTACCTCTGGCACGTGAAGTTATGTCACGCATTGGCGTCATTCTGCCGCATTTTGAGGCTTATCTCGACCATGGCGCCTACCCATTCTACAAGGATGCCGGAAGGCATTTCGGGGACATGCTCAGACAAACGGTGAACCAAGTTTTGGATGTCGATTGGCCCAAGACGGAAAGAGTTGAGCCGCAGACAATCCACCACGCCCGCCAAATGCTCTCAATTCTGGCCTCGACACCGCCGCAGACGCCGAATGTAACCGCGCTATGCCGCGAACTGGGCGTAGACCGAAAACAGGGCATGCGTATTCTTGAAGCACTTGCAAGAGCCGGACTCCTCAGGCTGCTTTCATCAGGTCAGAAAAAGCTAAAAACTCTCTCGACGCCGGACAAGCTCTACTGCGGCGACCCCAATCTCATGTGCGCCCTGACGGCTGAACCAGACACTGGCACCCTCCGTGAAACTTTCATGCTTTCGCAATTGGAGGCGGTATCCTCCGTGGCGTATCCAACGCAAGGAGATTTCCTGGTTGATGGCAGATTCCTCTTCGAAGTCGGCGGCGCCGGCAAAAAATACCGGCAGATAGCGGACATTCCGGACAGTTTCCTTGCCGTGGACGACTTGGAAGTCGGACGTGGAAACCGAATCCCGCTTTGGCTATTTGGATTCCTCTACTGAAACTGCCCCGCTCCCGCTGCGGAATCAGTTGGGCACGGCCTTTATCATGCCGCGCTCAAGCCGCAGGGTCGTCCCGAAGGGGGCGCTAATTTTGGAGAGGCGCTCGAAGATGTCGCGCGCCGTCGCACCCCTCGCCCGCCGCGGGAGTCCGTTTCGGTCGTCGCGCCGGGTGAAGGCGAGGTCCACGGGCAACATCTCAAGCGAGACCATCCCGCCGTTCTCGAAGCACACGCGGGGCACAACCGTCAGGAAGTTCTCGACGCCCGCCTGTAGACCGATTTTGCCGCCCTTTGAGCGCGCCATGAGGCCTTCCCATGCGGTGGCGTTGTCCGCGACGCCGTACTTCTCCATGAAGTCGGCTGGCAGGTACTTAACGCGCATTCCCTGGTAGATGAAGTCGCCAAGCGAGTAGAAGATCGGCGCGCCGTTGTAGATTTCGAGCGGGCGGAGCTGATGGCAGCCGCCTCCAAAGATGGCGGAGGCGCCGGCGTCGACGCAGGCATGGGTGAGCTCGCGCAGAAGTGCGGGAACATCGGAGGAGACGGTGCTGTCTGTCTCGTGGCAGTGCACCATGACCAGGACGTAGTCGAACTTGCCCTTGGCGTCGCGGATGGAGGCGACGAGCCTTGCCAGGTCACCGGCGTTGCATTTGGACGCGGGGCGGGCACCCTTGCGGCAGAATTTGAGCGGGCCGAAAGAGAAGATGCCTTCGGGGTCGGCAAGCGCGTAGCCCGTTGCGACCGACATGTTGCGATAGGCGTTCACCTTGCATTTGTCCGCGAGAGACTGGAGGGTCTTGAGGTCCTTTGCATCAAGGCCGTAGAAATGCTCGTGGCGGACATAGTTGACGCCGGGCCTCGCCGCGAATCCGAGCGACTTGCGCCCGGCGCGCGCCGGGTCGGCAATTGACGTTGTGACGGCGATGACGGCGATCTTCCCGCCGGCGGTTTTGATCACGGCGGGCTTGGCCGCCTCTTCGAGGCTCTTGCCACTCCCGGAATGCGCGAGGCCGTGGCGGTCGAGATTTTTCAGTGTCGAAAGAAGGCCGAAGTACGAGTAGTCGAGGGCATGGTTGTTGGCGGTGCCGAAATAGTTGAAACCGTAGCCGAGCAGATGCTCGAAGGTGTCAGGCTCCGTGTTGAGCCAGGTGCCGCCGCTGAAGGCGGAATTGAAATCGCCAAATGGGGCGATGTTTGTCTCAAGGTTCGTGAGGCGGACATCAGCGGCGGCGAAGAATTCGCGCATCTCCGCGAGGTCTTTTGAGTATTCGGCCGGGAAAGGGGCGACCATCAGCGAGTCGCCAGTGGCGGATACGGTTAGTTTTCCAGTCGTTTTCATAAAGCCTCAATTAAATCAAGAAGGCGGCCAAAACAGGCCGCCTTCAAATGAATCCTTATCCGTGGAGTTCGCGGAGCTGCGTGAGTTGTCCGGCGATAAGGTCGTCGGCCACGGTGGGGCCGAACGGCGAGGTCGCGGATTCGTAACCGCCCTGCTTGTAGCTGTCGGAGAACGGGAAGTAGCCGCGCGATCCGTTCGTGAGGCACGAGAGGATCGTGAGCTTGAACGGGGAGTCCTTGCGGATGGCGACGCCGATGTCGTTGAAGGGTTCGCCGGGGAAACCGCAGAAGGCGACGTTATCACCGATTGCGATCGTCGTGATCGGAAGGTCATGGAAGTCGGCGTGCTTCGCCATGTTGCGGATGCGTCCGGCGCGGGCGACCTCGGTCGTCAGCTCCATCTCGTAGCAACCGTACTTGGCGGAGATTTCGGCGTCCTTGCCCGCTTCGTGGAGCGCCCAGACTTCGTTCGCCCAGGCGAGGTTCTTCTCGTCGGTGTCCTTTGCTTTGTTGGCGGGGACGCGCACGTTGCCGACGTGGAAGCGGATTTCGCCGGCTTCGACGGAGGCGCACTTCAGCCAAACGCCGAGGGCGGAGGCTGCAAGCACGTTCGCCATGTGCTTCGCGTGGTCGTAGCCGCGGTCCGCGGCGTCGAAGTCGCGGTGGAGGCCGTTCTCTTCGCCGGGGAGCGGAAGGACGTTGCAGTGGTTGACGTCGCCCTCGGTTCCATTGATCACGACGCAAAGCGCCTCGCCCATCGTGGCGGCCTCGAAGACCTTGCGGGTGAGGCCGGGCCAGTCGGCCGTGATCGTCTCGCCGCCGACGACGTCCGGGTGCGTCTGGAAGTTGATGAGGCAAATCGGCTTCGCGCCCTCGCGGTCGATGCGGAGCACCTGGACGGTCTCGTCGGCCGTGCCGACGGCGCGGACGATGTCCGGGTTGTTGGTGCCGGGGTTCGTCTGCACCTTGCCGTTCTTCATGAGGTAGCGGCGAACGAAGGAGATGCGCTTGGCGACGTTGCGTCCGCAGGAGAGGGTCGCGGGCCTGAGATCGGCGATGGCCTCGACGGCGGCGTCAGCTGAACGGGAAACGCAGAGATCCAAGTAAATGCGGTCCACCTCGGTGGCGCGGGCGTCGGCCTGGGCGGCCGAGCCGTGGCTAATCTTCTGGGCGAGGAAGCCGCCGTCGTGCGTGTGCGAGGCGTGGAGGATGATCGCGTCGCGCTCGACGCCCGTCGCCTTGACGATTGCGTCGCGCATCATGTCCGCGACGGAATCGGAGAGCGCCTCGGTGTCGTACTGGGCGACAAGCGCCTTGGTCTTGCCATCGGAGAAGGCGACCATGTTGATTTGGAGAGGGTCGAGAATCTTCTTGGCGCGGCGGTCAACGTAGTACCCCGGCATGAACGACCCTAACGGCGGGGTGATGTCGACCCGCGCGAAACCGACTGAAAGTGTATTTTTGCTCATGTTGAAATTGTAGCAGATTAGCCATTTCCGCGCAACTCACAAAATGGTTGCGCCGTTACAGACCGCTTCCGCAGCGCGAATTGCGCGGATCTCCGCATTTTGTTATACTTTAAAGCACCTTTTCAAGGTGGGAAACCATGGACAAGCGAGAAAGAATAGCACTTATCAACCTCCACCACGGCCTTGGGCAATGCCGCAAGGACGCATGGGATGGTTTCGCCCACCATCTTGGGGTAGACCGCCCTGACCTTACATTCCGCGAAGTATCGACAATGCAGGCCGTCTACAGATACGAGCTTGTCAACACATCCCAGCTGAGCCTCACCGAACTTGCCGCGCGGATACAGCTCAAGAACGCCATCACCTCGCAGACTGTTTCAAGCCTGGTCGAGAAGGGACTGATGGTCCGCAAAAACGATGACGACAACCGCCGCAAGGTCATTATCTCGCTTACGGAAGAAGGGAAAAAACTCGCGGAGGAAATGGCCGCCTTCGCCGACAAATATCTGGAGAAGTTCCTCTCTCCACTCACGGACACCGAGCGGACGGCCCTTTTCAAAATAGCGGAAAAAATGAATCCCACTCTTCCGTATTGACGTAGACCTCTGCCGTTGGGTTCTTGCTCCAGCGCACCTTCCCGTCGGCGCCGATGAACCCGGCTTCATCCGCGATGGGATAGCCAAAGCGGTCCTTGTCGTCGGTGTATGAGATCACGTCGGGAATCCTGTCGAATCGGTGGTTGGGCGACTGCCCCGTGGCCCATGGGATGCCGCACTGGACGATGGCCGTCTTGTTTGTGTCGAATGGGTTCTGCATGGCGATTAGAAAACCGTGCTTATCGTCGCGCTTGAGGATCTTGCCGGCGTAGACGAAGGCGTCGCGACGTACGGACACGCCTGCGCGGCGGAGAAGGAACGCGATGACGCGGCTGTATTCCGGTTCGCCGAAGATGACAAAATTGCGCTCGCCGACGTCCTCCATCGTGAGCAAGGTCTCCAACTTGGAGCGCGGCGTTCCGTGGGCGTAGTCCTCCCATTCGCGAATGCGGGCCTTGAAAAGCTCGTTCGAATAGCCGTCGCCGTACCAGTCGCAGCCGCAGACGAGGAGAAAGGGACGAAGCAGCGCGTTCATGGTCCGGCTTCCCGCCTCGCCGGGGAAGGCCGGCGCAGGCCCCCCGGCGGGCGCGCGCGGCAGGCGTTCCGAGAGGCCGCGGACAATCAGGTTCGTAAAGGCGGCGTTCTCAATGGCGTACGGGAAGGCGTCGTGCTCGCCATCGGGAATCTTGACGAGCCGGACATCGCGCGCGCCGAGCGAGAGGAGCCGACGGACGGGGAAGACACCCTGGTTGTAGGTGACGACCTCGTCAAGCTCCCCGTGAACGGCGACGACGGAGGTGTTCGTGAGATTCGGCAGGTAGCGGGTCGCGAACTGGACGTCGATGATGTCGCGCTGCCAAGAGGGGATGTCCTCGGGGCCGACTCCGTGCCATTCGTAGAAATCGGCACGTCCGCAGACAATTGCGATGGCGTTGAAGAGGCGCGCATGGCGCGCCCCGATGCACCAGCAGCCAAGCCCGCCCATGGACATGCCTGAGAGAACCACCTTGTCGCGGTCGATGCCGTAGCGCGAGGCCATTTCGTCAATCACGCGCAGAACGTCGCATTCGCCGAGGTGCTGGTAGTCGGTGGCGCCGCGACCATACGGGGCGACGGCGTATGCGCCCGCCTCCTCTGCGAGCTCCGCCAGTTGTGCGGGGACGTCTGGCGCGACAAGGCGGTCCATTGTCGAGGAGAACCCATGCAGGAAGACTAGAAGACCTGGCTTTGAAGCGGGCTTTTCGGGAATGTAGACCCAGAATGGCTGGACTGATTCGTCGACGTCGTCGATGTACGCCTCGAGATGGCGTCCAGGTGCGTTGGAAGGCGCGGAGGCTGCGACAAGGGCCTGGAGGGCGAGTTCGAACTGCGACTCCTCCCAGCGCTTGACGGCGTAGTAGTTCGGGACGTCGCGATACTTCTCCGCCAGTATGGCGATTCTCGCCGCGTAGAGTTTTGCGCGCGCGGAGGCCGAGGAACGCCAATCAGGCGCGGCCGAAACGCAACACGCCGAAACCAACGCCACCGCAACCGCAATTCTGGCCGTCTGCCGCATCGGGGAAGCGCGTTCTCCTACTTGAGGAAGATCTCCACGACCGGCACGGGCGTCCTCGGCTGGATGACCGGGAGCCTAAGCGTAACGGAATTGTCCGGAGTGGCCTTCTTGCCGCAGGTCCATGCATCATCCGTGAACTTGACTTCGCTTCCGTCCCCGAGGATCTGGGCATAGCGGACCTTACCTGCGAGTTCGGGAAGGTGGAGGTACTGGAAGGGCCAGGCCTTGATGTGGACGTAGAGCCGGTTCGTCTTCGCGTTGTAGGTGTAGCGGCAGCCCTCGGCCTCCTTGAAAGGCGCCATGCCGCATCCGTAGATGGAACGGGAGTGGAGACGCATCCAGTCGGCGTAGGCGTCGAGGCATGCGACGGCGCGGTCGTCCAGATAGCCGCGCGAGGTGGGCCCGACGTTCATGAGCAGGTTGCCGCCGCGCGAGACGTGGTCGATCAGCATCTCGATGCACATCTTCGGCGTCTTCCAGCTGGTTTCGTCGCGGTGGTAGCCCCAAGAGCCCGAGAAGGTCTGGCAGCCCTCCCAGACGCGGATATTGCCCTCGTCGTCGCGAAGCGGCTCCGCGGGAACGTACTGCTCGGGGGTGACGAGCGCGTATGGATTGGGGTAGTCGAGGCGGTCGTCGACGATGATGTCGGGCTGGAGGCCGTAGGCCAGGTCGAGCAGGCCCTTCGAATCCCAGTCGTCGTGGCCCTTGCCGTTCTCGCCGGGATACGAGAAGTCGAACCAGAGGATGTCGATCTTGCCGTAGTTGGTGAGGAGTTCCGTCACCTGGTCCTTCATGTACTGGCGGTAGCGGGCCATGTCGCGGACGGCGTTGAGCTTGTCGATCTCCTCCTTCGGGAGGTCGCGGTACGGATGGAAGCGGTCGATGATGAAGTCGGGATGGTGCCAGTCGATGAGGGAGTAGTAGAAGCCGATGTGGAGGCCCTCGGCGCGGAAGGCGTCGACGACCTCACGGATGAGGTCGCGCCCGATGGGCGTGTTCGGGGCCTTGTAGTCGGTGTACTTCGAGTCGAAAAGGCAGAAACCCTCGTGGTGCTTGGTGGTGATCACGAAATACTTCATGCCGGCGGCCTTCGCCTTTGCGGCCCAGGCCTTCGGGTCGAAAAGGTCGGGGTTGAAGAGGTCGAAGTAGATCTGGTACTTCTCGTCGTGGATGTTCTCGGCGTTCTTGATCCACTCGTGGCGGGCGGGCATCGAATAGAGCCCCCAGTGGATGAACATGCCGAAGCGCGCGTCTGTGAACCAATCGGGAATTTTCTTGCCAGTGTGCATGGGAGGTCTCCTCGACTTCGTGGAAAATTCCCGCAGGGTAAAAAAATGGTGGCAAGGGTGGGGATCGGACCCACGACACGCGGATTTTCAGTCCGCTGCTCTACCAGCTGAGCTACCTCGCCACATCTGCGGTCTTCGCCGCGAAATCAT
>JAEEGG010019654.1_pt1 | contig 13594 bp, 11 predicted proteins | sample 9134161 | NCBI WGS metagenome assembly JAEEGG01 (sample SAMN16246543, study PRJNA631951) | gut metagenome | biome: gut microbiome; feature: rumen; material: CR-attached | host: Bos | place: Iran: Karaj | collected 2018-10 | reverse complement strand
CGGGACAAGTATTGGAAAAAGCCGAAAAACTCAATGCCGAGAATGTCACATTCATCCAGCACAAGGACGGATATGACGTTTTCAGACTCTCTTTCAAACAGTCAAACCTGCGTCATAACGGAACCGAGATTCCGATGGAGACCGGTATGCCGGTTATAATACTGTTCAAGGACGGAGTGGCCCAGACAGCCAAATACGCCGACCACAGTTACTGGCTGGCACAGTAATCCGTACCGTAATCACTTGAATCGGATATCGGCAGGAATCTTCTCCAATCCCAGATACATCAGATCCTCGTTGTAACTGTCGCTGCGCTTTGAATAACGTTTCTCAAAGCCGGTGGCAAATGCGATATCACCTGTTGCCTGAGTCTTGAGCACCAGTGCGGTCAGGTCTGACAGAGCCTGTTCCATCTTTGCAGTATCAATAGCGTACTTGCCCGATGCCTTGCGCTGAATTGCGCCGGCCTCATACAGATAGTTGTAAATGATGATGCTGGAACGTCCCAGTGCAGAGCCCTCGCCAAAACGCTCTGAACGCATCAGCGATGCAAAGAATGTGGTCAGGGCATCCTCTTTGGTAAAGATATGGCGGATATCGTAATGGTTCTGCAGATTGCAGACCAGAAGCACTCCGGCGGCATTGGCCTTAATCTCCTCAAAAGTAAGGGCGGCACTGCCGAGTGCGTTCTCAACGCTGCCCTTTCCGTTAACCGTCTCCTTTACTCCCAGTCCGTGAGCCACCTCGCGGAACACGATGTTCCAGAAGAACGCATCCGATGAAAGATGTTCTGCGGCATCACCGTCAAGCAGGACCTTGCCGGTGGGGTTGACTATATAATTGTACTTGGCCTTGATGATGTTCTCAAGCAGAATTGTACGGGTACCGCGGTCGCGCTGAACGTCGGCGTCAAACGGAAGATTCAGGGCTATCACCTTGACACCCGCATTGGCCTTGCCGGCATAATAGAGAGCGTTGCATGAGAATATGTTTGAGCCTGCACCGGGCTGGAAAGTCTTATACTGTGGATCACCGGGCAACTCCTGCTGGAATTCGCTGATACGTGAAACATACTTCATCAGTTCATCAGTACGGGCCTGATTCTTGAGCAGTACGAAAGCCTCGTATGAGCGCTTTAAACCCAGCAGCTGGTCATCGGCAGCCTCATTGGGACCTATTACCAGATCCATCTTGCTGTCATCCATGTCAAGCCATGCCAGTGCGCTCTCATAATAATTATCAGTCTCAAGTGCCTGGGCCTTTTTGAGCAGATACTCCTTGACGCTAGGCTTGATGGTTATATCGGCGGCGGCCTTGAGATAGTTTACGATCTTATCGATATGATCCTTATACTCATCATGAAACCATACGGTCTTGAGTGAGCCGTCGGCATTGCGGCGAATCAGCGTGTACGGGCTGTTCTTGTCGGGATTGTCCCACTGTCCGAATTCACCCAGGGTCATATCTGAGGGATAGAATCCGGCACCGGGAAGACAGTCATTGTAACCCTCCACGAATGATTTACCGGTAAAGCGGTCCCACGGGCCGTAGTTTATCTCCGCATAAGTTTTCTGATACGGATCAGTAATGCCGTTGAGCAGTGAGTCCTTATTGCCGTAATACTGTTCCCAGTAGATGGCATCCACCTCATCGGCAATGAAGCGGTAAAGGTTGAGTACCTCCTTGCCGTTGTCGGTTATACCGCTCAGATCGGGTGTCTCAAGAGTTACCAGAGCATAATCAGCCACCTTGCGTACGTACGGTGACTTAGGTGTCTTGTTGCAGGATACCAGGACGGCAAGCGCAATCAGTGACAGGATCAGATATTTTTTCATTTCCTATTTAGTTTATAACCTTTTTATAATCACAACAATCCCCATTTGCCCACAAACACGAGCACTGTATAGCCCAGCACAAGACCTATCACACCCATGATGATTCCAACCTTGGCCATGTCTTTCTGCTCAATGAAACCGGTTGAGTGCGCAAGCGCATTGGGAGGAGTGGATATGGGCAGGATCATGGAGAGTGACGATCCCAATGCCACACCGGCCAGCAGAGTGGTAACGCCGCCGAACGGCTCCAGATTCTGTGCTGCCGACATTCCCGCCAAAGCAAGAATAGGAATGAGCAGGTTGGCTGTAGCAGTGTGTGAAATGAAGTTGGCCAGAGCGTAGCAGATAAGGCCGGAGCCGACTATCATTATTACAGGAGGCCATTCATTGAACGGGATGGACTCGACCAGATGCTTGGCCAGGCCCGAATCCTGCAGGGCAAGCCCCAAGGCGAAACCGCCGGCCACCATCCACAGGATGCACCAGTTGATCTCGGCCAGATCATACTTGGTGATGATACGGGTCACGCAGAACACGCCTACAGGCAGCATGGCTACCACATTGGCATCAACATGAGTCCATTTATCACTCATCCAGAGCAGAACCGTGAGGGCGAATGTCACATATACGGTTATCTCCTGCCACGGTTTGAGAACACGTGTGGGATTCTCCTCTATCTTGAGTTCAATCTTCTTCTGAGTGAAGGGGAACAGCATCTTGATGACAAACCATGCCAAAACCAGAAGCACTATGGTAAGCGGGAGCATTATCATCATCCAGTCACTGAAACCTATGTTCATGGCCATGCCGTTGGGATCATTGAGAAACTTAATGGCAATGGCGTTGGGAGGAGTTCCAATAGGAGTGGCTATTCCGCCCAGGTTGGCACCTACCGGAATGGCCAGGGCCAAAGCCAGACGACCTTTGCCGTTTGCAGGCAGGGATTTGATGACCGGCGTAAGGAACGTAAGCATCATGGCTGCCGTTGCGGTGTTGGACAGGAACATTGAGAACACTCCGGTAACCAGGATGAATCCCAGCAGTACGTTCTCTGATTTTGTTCCGAAAGGCTTGAGCAACGCCTTGGCCAACTTGATATCCAATCCTGCCTTGGTAGCCGCAAATGCCAGCATGAATCCTCCTATAAAGAGCATTATCACGGGATCGGCAAAGCAGGCCATGATCTTCTTGCTGGACATAAGCGTGCCGAACAGGGGATCATCGGCCGCATGCAGTCTGAACAGGCTCAGGCTGTTGTCACTTGCCGTAAACAGAAGGACCACGATTATGGCTACCGATGTAGCCCACGACGGAATACCCTCGGTTATCCACATAATGGTGGCAAAACAGAATACAGCTATTACACGCTGCTCTATTACCGTAAGATTGTCTATACCGAATACGCTTGAGGGGAGATTCCAGACCACCAGTCCGACAATTACTCCCAAAAGGACCTTGAGTGCACGCAAGGACACAGGCATTACCGCCTTCTTCTGTGCTTTCTTCTTGTCTTTCTCCTTTACAAGTTCAGAACCTAAGAATGTTTTCTGCATAATTTTTCTATTTCGCGGCGAAGTTACGCAGAAAGACAATCCGTTTTTATCGGTGAAATTTATTTGTTTCTATAAAATTGTTAGTCAAAAACGATAAATCTATCATATCTCAGATAATTCGGAGATTGCGGTTGGACGAGTTGCGCTGCATCAGTATTTCCACAAATTTTTTGGCGGACATTTTGTGATATGTGCCCTTAAGGAAATGGTAGCAGCCGTCCATTCTGCCATCGGGATGTACAATGGGAACTGCCTCCAGTCCCGGAAAATCATGTATTGACTCTTCGGACAGCATAGTCATGAGCGGGCTGTTGCTGACCAGGTCCAGCAGTGAACGTACACTATTGATTTCCAATCTGATATCCAGATCCACATCCTCGGCATAAAGGATAGACTCCAGAGTATCCCTTGCTTGCAGTCCCTTTGACGGCAGAGCCAGCGGAAAACGCGCCAGATCCTGTACGCTCACCTCATTGCCCACCCCTTTGAGTGTTCCCTTACGCCCTATAAGGCAAAGGCGGCTCTGGAACAGCAGATGTGACTCAATACGGTCCTCGCCCAACGGCGACTTGTATGTAAGGGCCAGATCCAGTTCACGGTCCAGCAGTTTCTGTCGCAGTTCCTCCTTTGAGGTGATGATGATGTTTAGTTTGATATGCGGATATTCACGGTAGAAATCCAGCACAGACTGCTTTAAAAGCAGACTGAATGCGTATGTGGAGCCCACGCTGAGAGTACCCACATTCAGGTTTACCACATCACGGATACGGTCCTTTCCGGCCCTTGCGTCCTCAAGCACCTGCAGTGCACAGGGATAAAACTGCTCGCCGTAATCACTCAGTACCACATGACGGGTGTCACGCGTAAGCAGTTCCACGCCGAGTTCCTCCTCCAGCTTGCGAATCTGCTGTGAGATAGTACTCTGGGTGATGAACAGGGTCTTTGATGCCAGTGAGTAACTGTTGAGTCTGGCCACCTCAACGAAATAGCGCAACTGTCTGAGTTCCATTTCCGTTCGTTATGTTTATGCAAAGATACCTTTATTTATCGATAGAAGCGAATAATTATATAGAAAATAACATCATATGCCGATAAAGATAAGGTACGCGTAATGAGTATTTTTGCACGCTCTATTAAAGAACACAACCAGCAGATAAAAATAATTCTCAATATGAGTGACAAGAAATTCAATGTAAAGATGTGTGTCCTACTGCCTATAGTTCTGGCAGTGACCCTTTTCCTTTGGCTCGTACCCGTGGGTTTTTACGGTATAGAAGCTCTTACAGTAGTACAGCAGCGCGTCATAGCACTGTTTGTTTTCGCAGCCCTGATGTGGATGTTCGAGATCATCCCCAACTGGACCACTTCACTGCTGCTTATAGTACTTACACTGCTTACCATTTCGGACAAGGGAATAGGATTCCTATGTGATCCCAAGTACGGCACGCTGGTAGGTTACAAGAGCCTCATGGCTTCATTCGCCGACCCTGTCGTGATGCTGTTCATGGGCGGTTTCGTACTGGCTATAATGGCCGAGAAATACGGACTGGACGTCACACTGGCAAGAATACTTCTCAAGCCTTTCGGAACCAAGCCTTCAATGGTTCTGTTGGGATTCCTGGTAGTTATTGCCATATTCTCAATGTTCATGTCAAACACTGCAACCGCAGCCATGATGCTGGCCTTCCTGGCACCTGTGCTTCAGGTCCTTCCGTCCGATGACAAAGGCCGCATAGGTCTGTCACTTGCCATACCGGTTGCAGCCAACATCGGCGGTATCGGCACACCCATCGGTACACCTCCCAACGCGACTGCTGTACGTTTCCTTACAGAATCAGGTTATGAGGTTACATTCTCCGAATGGTCAATGAGGATGATTCCCTTTGTGCTGATAATGATTCTGGTAGCATGGGTACTGCTACAGCTGCTGTTCCCCTTCAAGACCAAGAAACTGGTACTTGACATCCCAGAGAACAAGCGTCCCGTAGACTGGAAGACATATGTAGTCTGGATCACCTTCATCGGCACCATACTTCTGTGGGCAACCGAGAGCCTTACCGGTATCAACTCAAACGTAGTGGCACTCATTCCGCTGGGCGTTCTCACAATGACCGGAATATTCACAAAAGAGGATATCAAGGAGATTAACTGGACAGTCCTCTGGCTGGTTGCCGGAGGTTTCGCTCTGGGCACCGCACTGCAGGGCACAGGTCTTGCCAAGACCCTGATCAACGCCATACCTTTCGGTTCAATGAGCGTGCTTTCAGTACTCATCATTGCAGGTCTGGTCTGCTACTTCCTCTCCAACTTCATCAGCAACTCGGCTACTGCCGCCCTCCTTATCCCGATTCTGATAGTGGTTGCCGAGGGTATGGCCGATCCCGCTGCCACCAACAACGCATCATTCCTGTCATTCGGCGGTACTCACGCAATGATTTCATTCATCGCCGTCTGCGCATCAATAGCAATGCTGTTCCCCATCTCCACACCTCCTAACGCCATCGCTTCAAGTACCGGCCTGGTGAACACCAAGGATATGGCCAAGGTGGGAATTGTCATCGGCGCCATAGGATTCACACTGGGATTCTTCTGGCTCACCAAGATATTCCCGTTCACAACTATCTGACAAACACTAAATTTGAAATAGACCTAAAATGAAAAAACTCTTCTTGACAGTAATTGCAGCATGCCTTGCCATCTCTCCCGTCATGGCACAGGAACTGCAGTACGGACGTAATGTATCAGACTTTGCCAGCACCCCCAAGTTCGGAGGTTACGTTATCGGCAAATACACCTATACCAGCCAGGACGGTCAGAACGGCGGCAACGGATTCAGCCAGCGTCTTATCCGTGCCTACGTTGACGGTACGATACTGAATGATTTCAAGTACCGTGTCCAGGTTCAGGTAAACAATGCCTCATTCCACATGAAGGACTACTTTGTAGAGTGGGCCCACTGGAAAGAGTTCTCAGTAAAGGTAGGTCAGTACAAGCGTGCCTTCCTGTTTGAGAACCCCTACAACCCCTGGAACGTCGGTTTCGGTGACTACTCACAGATTACAAAGAAGTTTGCAGGCATGGGCGACTACAACGGCGAGGCCAGTTCTACCGGCGGCCGCGACCAGGGAATCCAGATTCAGGGTGACCTGCTGCCCATGGGCGACGGAGGTTACCGTCTCATCCACTATCAGCTGCAGCTCATGAACGGTCAGGGCATCAATACAGCCGATGTAAACTCGACAAAGGACATTATCGGTACACTGCAGGTTCAGCCCATCAAGGACCTCTATATCGGAGCATTCGCATGGAAGGGTAACTACACTTCAGGCACTACCACAGTTGACCGCAACCGTTGGGCTCTGGCAGCCAAGTACGAGCACAAAGACTGGAGTGCACGTGCCGAGTACGTAAACTCAAAGGGTCATAAGATCAGTGAACTCCAGGCCGACGGAACATTCTCGGGTGCCGGCAAGGCAGATGGCTGGTACGCAGCCGTAGGCGTTCCCTGCACAGACTGGCTCAAGGTTTATGCCAAGTACGATGTTTACCGTGACCAGGCATCGGCAGAGACTATGAACGCCATGTATTCAATTGCGCCCAACTTCCAGATTCATAAGAACCTGATGCTGCAGCTGCAGTACAACTACGTTGACAACCGTCCCACCTCATCACACTGGAACGAGCTTTGGGCTGAGTTCTACGTAAGATTCTGACAGAACAGATTTCTCCATAAAAAAGGAAGAGCCATTGTGAGTGATTCGCAATGGCTCTTCTACATTATCCCAGAACCACGTCAAGCACCATCATCAGGGCAAATCCCAGGGCAAATCCCACAGTTCCTATATTGGAATGTTCCCCCTTGGATGTTTCGGGGACAAGTTCTTCTATCACCACATAGAGCATCGCTCCCGCCGCAAAAGCCAGCATGAACGGCATGATGCCTATTACAGCCGATGCCAGCAACAGCACCAATGCACCGCCTATCGGCTCTACAATTCCGCTCACGGCTCCTATACCGAACGCCTTGAGGCGGCTGTTACCTTCGGCCCTCAGAGGCATGGATATGATAGCTCCCTCGGGGACATTCTGAATTGCTATACCCAGCGACAACGCGAGCGCCCCCGCCATATTGAAATCGGCAGTCAACGCTCCGGCTATTGCCACGCCCACAGCCATTCCCTCCGGGAAATTGTGTATGGTAACTGCAAGCGCAAGTTTGGTAGTGCGGGACAGACGGCTTTCAGGGCCTTCGGGACCGCCAGCCGGATGTATATGAGGGGTTATGTAATCTATAAAAAGCAGGAAAGCGAAACCTGCCAGAAGTCCGATTGTGGGAGACACTACGGCTTTAGCTCCAGCCCCCATCCCGATAGCGGGAAGAAGGAGAGACCAGACTGATGCCGCCACCATCACTCCCGATGCAAAGCCCAGCAGTATTTTCTGCAGGAGGTCCGGCATCTCCTTTTTCATAAAGAACACGAACGCCGATCCCAGGGCAGTTCCCAGGAACGGAATCAGAAGCGCAGTAAATACAGGATTCATAATCTTATCTTTCTGTTGACTGATGCAAAGATAAGACAATCCGTTTGCAATCGGGTTGCAATCAGTCTGACTTGCGTCTTAAGGACTCGTAATATTCGTGACGGGCAGGATTCTCCGGGAACCAGCCGCGCAGCACCCTCTTCTCCTGCAGGAACATCTCATGGATTCCCCAGAGACAGGAAAAGGCAAAACCGCCAATTATGGTGGATACTGTCTGATTCTTGACCAGCATGGAAAGCACGCAGCAGGCCAAGCCTACTGCGAGCCAAACCCACCAGCTCTTCTTTCCGAAATAATACTCCATCTTGATGACGGCCGGATGACACAGTCCGATGCTGAAAAACACCGCCGCCCCTACTATGATACCACTGAAATTCATGCTGCAAAGGTAAGATTTTCCTGCTGTTTCAAGAAACCATATCAGAAGATATGCATAAAAGATATGTCAGAGTTGCAGCTTGTAACCTGCTCGACAGCTCCGTTTGCGGGGTCATATGAGAATATACCCGATTTGTCAACTCCGTAGGCTGAAAGGTAGAACTTGTCCTGATACTTCTCTATTGAGCAGCTGTGGCCGTCGGTATAAGGTATGCCGTCTATCTTGGCAATGGTCTTGGCGTTAAGGTCAATCACTGTTGCCATAGTATTTCGGGCAGTATAAGGATTGTCACCGTTCAGTTCAAGTATTCCTACATATGCCAGCACCTTGCCATTGCCCATGTAGGCCGAATTATAGATGGTTGCGGGTTTCCAGCCGTCTGTTCCTTCTATGACAGTTGCGCTGATATCCCATGAGCGGGTGGTATCAAACTCCTGCTGACCGTTGGGTATGCATACGAATCCGCTCTTGAGATATGAAGGATCATATCCAAAATATCCTGCGCATGACACATAGATATCCTTGTTCTCATTCATGAATATCATACCGGGAAGGAACGGGCGTGTGGGGAAGCAGAGTCCGGTCTGATTCTCGGAGATGACCTTAACCACCTGATCGGTAGTTATATCGATTATAGCGACATCAGCCTGACGGTAATTCTCATAAGGCATCCATGTGGCTCCAATCTGATTAAGTGCCAGATAGAGATAGTTGCCGCGGATAATACCCATGGCGGGATCGGCACACTGGTCCGAGAATCCGTACTGAGTCAGATTGATAGTACCCGTGGTCTCCAGAGTCTTGGGATTGACAATCATTACATTGCCCTGGCCATAGAGCGGGATGTATGCCTTGTTTTCATTAACATAGAGAAGGCAATACGGGCTGGAGCCGGGAACAATCTGCTTGGTTGCCATCTGCCTGAGTCCGTCCTCCGAGCGCTCGTAACGAACCAGCGTCTGGCTGCTCTTGGCCATATCGGTAGGGAACATGTAAATGTCATTTCCTTGAACCGTGAATGTGGCGGCAAAACCTATCTGAACGGCATTGTCAAAACTGATCTTACTGCTAAAATCCTCTATCTGGATAAGATAAGATGAACCGCTTGTTCCGTCATCATTCTTGACGGTGGGCTCCAGGAGGATATGGCCCTTACCGCCGGGAAGTTCATCGGTTTCCTGATTTTTCTCCTTGTCACATGATGTAAACGCCAGTGACACTGCGCACAGCATGGCTGCGCTGTAAAAAAGACTCTTTTTCATTGTTGTAATATGTTTATTGATGATTGTTATCTGAGTATGTAGCGGAGTTTCAGTCCAAGTGTACGGCCCGGCAGCGGACAGTTGTATTCCGAAATGACAGTGGCATCGGCCACATTCTTTATGCTGCCCGATATGTAGAGTCTCTGGTCAAAGAAACTGTGCTCAAATCCAAGGTCAAAGGTCAGACTGCGCGGTATGCGGCGTTTCTCATTCCTGGTAAGTTCAAAATCATAGAAGTACTCCTCAATGAATGACATGTCGGCAAACAGTCGGGTGTTCTGTCCGGTTCCGCCAAACAGGTTCTCCTTGTGGAACTCAAGTCCGGCATTTGACATCAGATACGGGATATTGGGCATGCGCTTGCCTTTGGTGGGATTAGGCATCTCAGTTCCGGCCTCGTGTTCTCGGGTGTCACGCAGGTCCTGATAGGTTGCGTTGACATATCCGTACAGGCAGGGCAGCATATCGGCCTTGACCTCGGCCTCAATACCTAAGGTACGCATCTGTCCAAAGTTCTGGTACTGTGCGCCAAGAATGCCCTTGACAAAACGTATCATGTCATCCACATGCATGTAAAAGCCGTTCACCTCTATCTGCAGGTTTGAAGGGTGTATTCCTGTAAGGTCATACAGCAGTCCCGCATTGGCGCTCAGGTTGCGCTCGGGCAGCAGGTCACGTGCCGGGGTTATGGTAGCACCGTCACCCAGCAGCTCGTTCTCGGCCGGTATGCGGACATCATATCCGCCGGAGAGTTTTGCCATCAGGCCCGGGGTGATACGGTAACGCATTGCCTCGCTGTAACCCCAGCTTGTCTTGCGTAGGGTGATAAGCTCGGACGGCACGTTGACATAGACGTTCTGGTATCTGGTATCCATGCCGTACCAGTAGTAACGTCCTGTCAGCGAGTTCAGGAAACGCTGGTCAAGGGAGCGGTAATCATATGTCAGTCCAACCACCCAACTGCGCATACGCGAGTCAAAGTCAACCTTCTTGCCCAGGCTTAGGATCTTGAGGTCATCGCTGGGACGGCCATCAGCGGTCTGCAGCACCGAGTTGAAAATAACCGAGTTGCGCTGGCTTATCAGATACTCAATATAGAGTTTGTTGAGCAGGGTAAGTTTGCGGTTATCGGAGTCCGATGCAAACCTGTTGTTGGTAATCTCACCTCCATATACCGACGGTGTGGGATACCCTTGGCCCGTCCAGTCATAATAGGTCTTGGCTGTGTCTGTCATGTGGTATCTGGTATATGCCACAGCTGTTGACATATCAAAATCCAGACCTTCCAGGAAGAAATCATCCTTTTCAAGCTTGAAGTTGAGCAGGAAACCGTCTGATTTGGTATGGGCATGGCGTATATCGGTGTCAATACCCTGTATCTCATGGTAGGTGCGCAGATATACCGGCTCCAGTTCCACCTCGTCAAACCACCAGTTGTGCGCCTTCATGCTACCACCCATGAGTACCTTCTTGTAGGTATCATGGTCACGTTTTATCTTGAGACCTTTTACATACGGCGACTCCATCACGTAGTCATTGTCGGCATAATTGATACCTCCTCCCACTCCATAAACCAGACCGTGTTTGCGGTCGTTCTTTTTGAGTACCGTCTGGAAACGGTTGGTATTGTATGATTCGCGCTGGTAACTGACATCGGCATAATGGTCCGGATACTCCTTTATGACTATGTTTACAGCACCGCCCATGGCCGATCCGCCGAACTTGGCGGGTACCACACCTTTATATATCTCTATGCGGTCAATCATATCGATAGGGATATCGTTAAGGTCCAGGAAATCAGACTGGTCGGCCATAGGTGTCTCATCAATGAAGAAGCCTATGCGTTTGCCTTCAAGACCGCGGACAGAGAGTCTGGAGGTGCTTCCCATGCCGCCCGATGCCCTTATGGTGACACCCACAGTCTTGGCCAGTATGCTCTGTATGTCACTTACCGTTCCCTGCAGTTGCTGCATACTTATTACCGATACCGGCATAGCCTGTTCACGCAGCAGTCTTGCCTGGCTTTTCTCCGATATGATTACCTCCGAAAGCGACAGGGACTCCGGTTTGAGTCCTATGTCATTGGAACGGTTACCCTTATCGGTCCTTACGGTTTTCTCCTGCGGACGGTAGCCCAGGTACTGGACCTTAAGCGTGTAGGTTCCGTCTGGTATATCTGTTATGCGGAAAACTCCTTCATTATCCGATATCACTCCTTTCTCAAGTTCTTCAATGTAAACGGTGGCGCCGGCCAGGGGAGAGTTGTCATTCACGTCATAGACCGTACCTATTATATCTATCTCTTTTTCCAGGTTGTCGGCCCGTAAGGGTCCGATACTCATCATTGCAATCAAACCCGTCATCAGGGCTCTGTACATGTGTTTCATCGTTTCAATTATCCGTTAAAAACTGGCCGCAAAGGTATCCCTAAGACGTTTAGTGGGCAATCACTAAAAGTAGGGATTTGATTAAGACGGGTATCGGCTTTGTCAGTTTTTCATTATCTTCGCACCGGACAATAGACCTTATTATGAGAAAGTTAATAACCGCAATCATGCTGTTTATGGCAGTAACGGCTGTTTCAGCCCAGGAGAACATCTATTCTTTCAAGGTAAAGAATGATCAGGGTAAGGAAGTAAGCCTTGAGCAATACAAGGGGAAACTGCTGCTTATAGTCAACACTGCCACCCGTTGCGGATACACCCCGCAGTACAAGGATCTGGAGGACATCTATGAGAAATTCAATGAGAAGGGATTCGAGATACTGGATTTCCCCTGCAACCAGTTCGGCCAGCAGGCTCCGGGTACAATAGCCGAAATCAAGGAATTCTGCTCGGCCAACTATCACGTCAAGTTTGCCCAGTTTGACAAGATTGAGGTTAACGGAGAGAACGAGATACCTCTCTACACCTGGCTCAAGGCCAATGCCGAAAACAAGAACAACATTCGCTGGAATTTTACCAAATTCCTGATATCCCCTGACGGCAAGGTTCTTAAACGCTTTGAACCCGGTGACAAGATGACCGATGTCGAGGCTGCAGTGGAACAGGCTCTTAAATAATGCAAGCCTCACCCCACTCTACACCCGGAATGGATTATTCAGCCTGCAGGTTCTTTATCCGCAGGCTGAATTCGCATAACCCAGGCAAACCTGCCGAGATTCCGCCGGCATCACTGCCTCTCATAGGATTCATATACGTAACATCGGGCGAAGTCCTGGTTGAGACCGACGGCAATCCGTATCTCTGTCAGACCGGACATGCATTAATCATACCGGCCAATCACCCGTTCTCGATAAGGTATTACCATGATGCCGCAGGTTACACAGGGACATTCTCAACTTCGATGCTTTCCGATACCAAACCGTTGCGTTTTCTCACCGATCCGGTCCACCAGGCTTTCTGGTTTGACGAGGGCGTCTTTATGGGAGAACTTTTCAATATGATTCTGCTCTCTTTTGAAAAAGGAGACAACATCTTTATAGAGAAGGCTCTTGACCTGTTCCTTTCACGTATAAGGTCGGGCAAGCCCGTAGCAGTATCCGATACGGTAAACGGCTTTCTGGAATCAGTATTCAACCCGGACCGGAGCATCGGCACCATCTCATCATATGCCGCCCAGGCAGGTATAAGCGAGAACTATCTGAGCCGTCAGGTAAAGCAGGGCACGGGACGCAGTGTGGGAGAGTGGATCGATGCCGTACGCATAGTAAGAGCCAAGAAACTGTTGGCCGATACACCAATCCCCATCATTGACGTGGCAACTGCAGTTGGCCTGGCAGACCAGTCCTATTTTGCACGTTTCTTTAAGCGGGAGACAGGACAGACACCGTCCGAATTCCGCAAAGCCATGCAAGGATAATCCTAATTATTGTACTTTAAGTTCTAAAATGACACGTTGTTTTTGCGGACCTTTGCAACCGCTATGACAACGATGGTTCTTATATCCCTTTTTGCAGCAATATCGCCCATTGAAGACGTTCTGGAGCAGAATATCCCCACAATAAACGTTACTGCGCTCAAG
>JAEEGG010019652.1_pt1 | contig 13595 bp, 10 predicted proteins | sample 9134161 | NCBI WGS metagenome assembly JAEEGG01 (sample SAMN16246543, study PRJNA631951) | gut metagenome | biome: gut microbiome; feature: rumen; material: CR-attached | host: Bos | place: Iran: Karaj | collected 2018-10 | reverse complement strand
TCACGTGCTTTCTCGAGTGAGAACTCTTTGCTGGTGACAACAGTTTCAATCACGCCACCAAAATTCATTTCTGCCATAATTGCAAATTGTTTAAAATGTTATACTTATCCCCGTGTCCTATGCCAGCCCTACCCGAGAGCCGTCGTCTTGTCAGTCCACTCACACCCTACCCGAGGGCACGACTAAGGGTTAACTTGATTAAATCGGCTGCGAAGTTACTACAAAAAGAGGAAAAAGCAAAATAATTTATTAATTATTTACGAAACCTTTAGAAATAGTAACTGGCAGACAGCGTCCAGGCATTGGCACGCGTGTCGTCTGTGTAAGTGTTCTTGTCGGTCACTACATCTACCGTCCTCTTCCAGGTGGCATCACCCGTCTTGCCCAAGGCGATGTTGTAGGTAAAGCCGAGCTCCAGGTGCTTCAAGAGATAGACGCCGGCTCCCAGGTTGACGCTGAACTGCGACTTCTTCAGCTGGAACGTCTCCTCGTAGCTGCTGGTCTTGAGCCAGTTGTAGTTCTTGCTGCCAACGTTGAAACCCACCTGCGGACCTGCTGCCACATAAATGCCGGCTGACTCGCTCAGTCCGAAGCTGAAACGGGCATTCACAGGGATGATGATGCTCTTCTGCTTGATGGACTCGCCATTCAGCTTCGTCTCACGCTGGTCGTAGAGCGCAGCAATGTCAATACCAAGTCCTGATACGGGCAAGCCGAACTTCACCGTGGGACCAAAGAACCAGCCGAAACGGTTGCTGGAGTCGAAAACGCTGGCATCAAACTTCATCGAAGTGTTGTTCATACCTGCCTTCAGACCAAACTGAACACCCTGTGCACTTGCAGGAAGTACGGCCAATGAGGCCATTACTGCCAAGGAAAAGAGAAATTTCTTCATAACTTTCATTTTGTTGATTACTGATAATTGGTGCAAAGTTACGACATTTTTGGACTTTTTTGTGATTTATTGGCAAAAAAGTTTGACAATATGAAATAATTTCCCTATTTTTGCAACCACAAGACTATTCAACATCGCTAATTTCCATAGAATCAATAACAACTAACACCTAAAGACAATGAAAAAAATTACACTTACCACATTAGTTTTACTCTTGACCTGTCTGCTGACGGCACAAGCAGGACCTATCGACCAGCAAAAGGCACGCCAGCTGGCTGCCCAGTTCATGCAGAAAAAGGGACTGCAGCTGAAAGGCGAACCACGACGGGCACCAGGAGTCAGCGGCACAGGCAGCAACGAGGCACAGCCGCTCTACATCTTTAATACGGACGGAGCAAAGGGATTCGTCATCGTAGCAGGCGACGACCGTGCAGATGCCATTCTCGGCTACTCCACAGAGGGGAGCTACGACGAGCAGAACCTCCCTGACAACTTCCGCTACTACCTGCAGCTGCTGTCCAGCAACATGCAGGCACTGATGGCGTCCGATGCCACGGCCACCACGCGTCGAACTGTTGAAACACACGATGCTATTGCACCGCTTATCCAAACGAGATGGAATCAGGGTAATGCGACGGCTGACGGATTTATCTACAATACCATGTGCCCTACGCTCTCTGGGAAACACTGCCTAACTGGCTGTGTCGCTACTGCCGGAGCACAGATCATGTATTACTATAAGTATCCAGAAAGCACAGAGGGAGTGGGTGGATATCAAACCAATAATCAATATGTTTCCATTAACAACATTACTGTTCAGGGGTTACCCGAAACGTCTTTCGACTGGGACAAGATGAAACTGTCCTATACTGCTTCCGACCAAGGCACAGAAGAGCAGGAAGAGGTAGCTAAACTGATGCTCTATGCTGGCTTCGCTGCTCAGATGAAATATGGAACTAGCGGATCTTCGGCCAACCCTGGAGCTTTAGCAGAAGGCATGGTCAAATATTTTGGCTATGACCCTTACACCTGCCAATATATTAAACGTGCCTCGTATTCCGTCAAGGAATGGGACGAGATCATGTATAACGAACTGAAGAAGGGACGTCCCATTATCTATAGCGGTCAGAGTGAAGTAGAAGGTGGACATGCTTTCATCTGCGACGGTTACGACGGTAAGGGACTCTATCACTTTAACTGGGGATGGGGTGGCAACTATGATGGTTATTTCAAACTCTCTGCCACCAACCCCTATCCGGGAACATACAACAACGATGGAATACTCTATGACGGTTTCGTCAATGGCATAGATGCCGTCATAGGCCTTCAGCCCAATACGGGAGAGATACCAGAGGAGAATACAGACAATATTGTTGCTACTGCACGTAACATTACCATCGACAATACGACCATCAGTATGATTGTTGCCAATGAATGTAATGAAGACCATAAATTCGGCTTTGGTATGGGAGAACTGAATAGTGACGGTAGTATCGATGTTATCGACAATAGTTATGAATATTATAAAGGCACGGTTTTACCAGCAGGGTATAGCTTTTCAGAACCCCTTACTTTCGACTTTGCCAGTTATAACCTTTCTGAAGGAACCCATAAGTTAGTGCCTATGTGCCTAATAGCAGGCGAAACAGAATGGAAACGGTGCAAGCCGTCGCTCGTATATTTCGAAGTAGAGGTTGCAGGCGATGGGTCAATGACTATCACGCAGCATCCGACCGTTGAACTGGAGGCAACCCAAATCGAAGTCACAGGCAACAAGATTGAAACGCTCGTACAGCAGGTTGACGTTACCGTTGAAAGCAAGTCGGACGACTATCAGGGACCGCTCTACCTCTTTGCCAGCAAGACTGAGGACAAGGGTGCATACACCTATCTCGCTGGAACGGCTATTGAGGGTGGAGCAAACGACGTGGTGACTTTCTATTTCACGCCTGCAACGGCAGGAACCTGGAATCTCTGGATAGCTACTGACGAGGCTGGCAACGACAACGACATCATCGGACAGACAACAGCCGAGATTGGCGAAGCACCCACAAAGAGTGTGTCCTTCCAGGTAACGAACAAGGATGTCATCATGGGTGAAGACAATGCCACCATTGTTTTCTCTGTCCAGAATACGAGCGAAACCACAAGCTACAGGGAATTTTACGTGTGGTTAAATAAAGCTGACGACAATACTCCAGTAGAGCAGAAGCCCACTTCGGCAATCACTATTGAACAGGGCGAGACGAAGGACGTCCCCATTACATTCGACGGACTGGAAGACGGCGTAACCTACAACGTTGTTTATGGCTATTACAGCAATGTGAAAGGCACAACTCTTTGGTGGCTTGACGACTACGAATTCACCTTCGAAGCCAGCACCACAGCCATCACGCTGCCTGAGGCTGACACGACGGCAGACGACACCTTCTACACCCTGAACGGACAACGCATGAGCGGTCGTCCGAACAAGGCAGGTATCTATATCCACAAAGGAAAGAAGGTGATTGTCAGATAACAAACGTTACCTTGCTGCGGCAACATTCTGTTCCGTCAGTACGGACAATGCGGATGCAGAACTCCTGTTCCCCTCCTTCCCCATCCTGAAGGAGGGGACTTTTTTCGCGGTAGAACGAGAGCTGGTCGCCGGCATGTGCCTCTGCCACATAGGCAATCTCGAAGCGCTTGACGTGGTGCTCCCTGTACCAGTCCAGCGGCCACAGGTCGAGCACGTGCTCAATGTATTTCACGCTATTGATATGGCCATTGATATCCACATCATTATAGTAGGTATCAATGGTACGGACAAGTTCTGCATCGTCCGTCATCTTCACACGGCCGCCCTTGTCAATGGGGCACTCCTTGTCCTTCACAATCCAGTTCTCGATGGCTCCGTTGTCAATGGCGTAGATGTCAGTCGGCTGGCGTGTCTCCGTGTCAATCATCGCCCAGATACTACGGCCGTAGCCAAAGACCTTCTGGTCGTCATCCTGAACGCCTACCACCGCAAAGTTACGGCTGGTGAAATAACGCATAGCACTCTCCACCCAGGTCTCAACGCGGAACTTGGTGTACTGCTGCGGCATCTCGGTCATCTCGATAGCCAGTCGTGAGAGCACCCACGAACGGTTGATGGTCATCAGGTACTTCATGCCGAAGCCACGAGCCGACGAATGAAAATCGGCTGCGTTCAGCATGTGGTTGCCCATGTGGCCCATAAACAGCCGGCCGCTGAAGTCACAGTGGAACGGCTCGGCCATAAATTCATAACTGCCTACTTTATCCATTCTGCTCGCGCTGCTCTAAGAATTGACTGACTTGTTCCTGCATCCCTCGAGTGACGGCAATACGTCCGCTACGCGTATATTGGAGCACGCATCCGAACGCGTCCAGTTCACGGTAGAGGGAAATAATCTGCTCCGTCACGCCGTACATCATCACAATGACATAAGTGGGGTTCACCTCGATAATACTGGCACCGTGACGGCGGACAGTACGTGAAATCTCCGGGTTCTCCATTACCTTCTCCGTAGAGAGCTTGTAGAGTCCCGTCTCACGGATAAACAGCTGGTCGTCAGTGAAGTAGTTGGCCTTCACCACGTCAATCTTCTTCTCTATCTGCTTGGTAATCTTGATAATCTGGTCCTCGTCGCTCCATGCGGTGATGGTGTATTTATGAACCCCCTCGATGCTGGAGGCAGACACGTTCAGACTCTCAATGTTCACCTGACGGCGCGTGAAGACTGCCGTTATCTGATTCAGAATACCTGCTACGTTTTCTGAATACACCAGCAGGGTATATAGTTTCTTTGTTTCTTTCATATTTTTTGTAAACTGTAAACCGTAAACTGTAAACTATAATAGTCTAAATCTCCAGCATCATGTCGTTGACGTTCATTCCTGGAGGCGTCATCGGCAACACATCGTCATCTTCCTTGATAGCACACTCCAGCAGGAAGGGACCGTCAGTCGTCAGCATCTTTCGGACGGCAGCTTCAAGGTCCTTGCGGTCAGTAACGGCAAGATAAGGGATGCCATACCCCTGTGCTATCAGTTCGTAGCAGGGGTTCATCATCTTGGTAAACGACTTACGCTTCATCCAGAACATATCCTGCCACTGGCGCACGTTGCCCAAGTAGTGGTTGTTCATCAGTATCATCTTCACGGGTGCCTTCTGCTCCATAATGGTACCCAGTTCCTCTATGCACATCTGGAAGCCACCATCACCCATGAAGCAGCAGACGGTACGCTGTGGAGCAGCGAACGTGGCACCGATGGCAGCAGGCATACCGTACCCCATCGTTCCCAGTCCACCGCTGGTGCAGATGCTCCGCTGATGATGGTATTTGAAGTAGCGCGTGGCAAAGAGCTGGTTCTGACCTACATCCGTCACAAGGACAGCATCGTCAGGGGCTTGTTCTGCCACCGCATTCACCACCTCACCCATCAGCACGGGTCCCTCCGTAGGATGAATGGCAGGTTCAATGACTTTCACGCGTTCCTTCTCGTCAAGTTCCTTGAACGACGCACGCCACTCCAGGTGACTGTTTTTCTCGAGCAAGGCCGTGATGGCAGGCAGCGACTCCTTGCAGTCGGCCACTACGGCAACATCGGTCTTTACGTTTTTGTCTATCTCGCTACGGTCAATGTCGAGGTGAATAATCTTTGCCTGCTTGGCATACGTCTTGGTGTTTCCAGTCACACGGTCGCTGAAACGCATGCCGATGGCGATGAGCACGTCGCACTCCTGTTCTTTCAGGTTCACGGCATAGTTGCCGTGCATACCCAGCATACCCACGTTCAGCGGGTGGTTCGAGGGAAGTGCACTCAGTCCTAACATGGTACGTCCGGCAGGGATGTCGGCCTTCTCGAGAAAAGCCTTCAGTTCCTCCTGGGCATTACCCAGTTCAACCCCCTGCCCCACCAACGCCAACGGTTTCTTGGCATTGTTGATGAGTTCGGCAGCCTGTTGGACAGCCTGCTGGTCAAGCTTCGGATAAGGCACGTACGAGCGGATGAAGTCCACCTTCTTGGGTTCCCAGTCAAACTCCTCTACCTGCGCGTTCTTCGTAAAGTCAAGCACCACAGGGCCTGGACGACCGCTGCGTGCAATATAGAAGGCACGGCTGACAGCCCATGCCACATCCTCAGCACGGCGTATCTGGTACGACCATTTCGAAATAGGCTGTGATACGCCCACCAGATCGACTTCCTGAAAGGCATCAGTACCAAGGGCTGTGATGGGCACCTGTCCGGCAATGACAACGATAGGTGTTGAGTCGAGCATGGCGTCGGCAATGCCCGTCAGCGTATTGGTGACACCAGGACCGCTGGTAACCAGTGCCACACCTACCTCACCGCTGACACGAGCGTAGCCTTCGGCAGCATGGACGGCCCCCTGTTCGTGGCGCACCAGTATATGGTCAAAACACTTTTTCTCGCCTCGTGTATAGTCGAACAGCGCATCATAAACGGGCATGATGGTTCCTCCAGGATAGCCGAAGATGGTCTTCACACCCTCAGCCTTCAATGCTCGCATCAGCGCCTTCGAACCGGTTATTCTGTCTCTCATTTCCAATTTATTCATTTAAAATTCTCACACCACCCTTGTCGGCACTCGAAACACTCTGGGCATAGGCACGCAAGGCCTTCGACACCTGACGGTTACGCTTCAGGGGTTGCTGTGGACGGGCTTCCAGTTCCGCATCGGAGAGCTTCACGTTGATGCTGCGGTTGGGAATGTCTATCACGATGATGTCACCATCCTTGATCTTGCCGATATTGCCTCCATTGGCTGCCTCAGGCGAGATATGTCCGATGCTCAGACCAGAAGTACCGCCTGAGAAGCGTCCGTCGGTTATCAGCGCACACTCCTTGCCCAGGTGCATGCTCTTGATATAGCTGGTGGGATAAAGCATCTCCTGCATGCCAGGTCCGCCCTTCGGTCCCTCATGGGTGATGACCACACAGTCGCCGCTCTTCACCTTGCCGCCGAGTATTCCCTCGCAGGCATCCTCCTGGGAGTCGAACACCACGGCAGGTCCTTCGAAGTGCCACAGCGACTCATCCACACCGGCTGTCTTGACGACGCAGCCGTCCTGGGCTATGTTACCAAACAAAATGGCCATTCCGCCGTCCTTCGTGTAAGCATGCTCTATGTCGCGCACACAGCCATTCTCACGGTCCGTGTCGAAAGTGTCGTAATAGGTCTCCTGAGCACCCAGCTGGTTGCAGAACTTGCCACAGGGCGCACTCTTGTAAATCTGCGCTGGGGTTAAGTCTGTCTGGCCGTCGTCCGTTGAAGACGAGTCATTGTCAATGGCATAGCGCTGGATGTCGTCGGCCAGCGTATGGCCGTTCACACGCTTCACACGGGTGTCGATGAGTCCGCCCTTGTCCAGTTCTGCCAGCAGGCTCATCACGCCACCAGCGCGTCCGAACTCCTGTACGCTGTACTTCTGGCTGTTGGGAGCGAGTTTGCAGAGGAACGGCGTCTTGCGTGAAAGGGCATCAATATCGGCCATTGTGAAGTCAACTCCTGCCTCTTGCGCAACAGCCAGCAGGTGGAGCACGGTGTTGGTAGAAGCTCCCATCGCAATGTCCATCGTCATGGCATTGAGGAAGGCAGTACGTGTAGCAATGCTGCGTGGCAGCACGCTCTCGTCCCCATCCTCATAGTAGGCAAAGGCATTCTTGACAATCTGGCGTGCAGCCTGCTGCATCAGTCGTACACGGTTCTTGTGGGTAGCCAGTATGGTACCGTTGCCAGGCAACGAGAGTCCGATGGCCTCCGTCAGGTTGTTCATCGAGTTGGCGGTGAACATACCAGAGCAGCAGCCGCAGCCCGGACAGGCTCGGTTCTCTATCTCCTGCAGGTCAGCATCGCTGACGGTGGGGTCGCCTCCCTTGATCATCGCGATGACCAGGTCAAGGTTCTCCCCCTTGTAGCTGCCCGCCTCCATTGGTCCGCCGCTAACGAAGACGGCAGGAATATTGAGTCGCATGGCAGCCATCAGCATGCCTGGGGTTATCTTGTCACAGTTGGAAATGCAAATCATGGCATCGGCCTTGTGACCGTTGACCATGTATTCTACAGAATCGGCAATAATATCACGGCTGGGCAGCGAATAGAGCATACCGTCGTGTCCCATGGCGATTCCGTCGTCAATAGCAATCGTATTGAACTCGGCTGCATAGCATCCGAGACGTTCTATCTCGCGTTTCACAATCTGTCCTGCTTCATGAAGATGAGTGTGACCAGGAACAAACTGTGTAAACGAATTGACAATAGCAATAATGGGTTTCCCAAATTGTTCACGCTTCATTCCATTGGCAACCCAGAGGGCTCTGGCACCAGCCATTCTCCGTCCTTCCGTGCATACTGCACTACGTAATTGATGTTTCATACTTATTTCACTTTGAAGCTAATTTGAGCCGCAAAGTTACACCTTTTTATATAAATAGCCAAAAAAAACGACGTTTTTTACTTATTGGCGGGCCTTTTTCTTAAGTTTGTCAATGGCATGCTCCAGACTTTCCGTGGGTTCAATAATGTTGTAGGTTCCCCAGAAATCAGGCTCGTCAAAGAAGTTCACCTCGTCGTAGAAATAGTCACGCCTGCCGAACGAGTCGCGTCCCTTGATGGGATGCACGTCCGTCTGCGCCACCTGCTCAGTGACCACCATCTCGCTGGTTACCGTATAGGTGGAAGCAAACAGCCGCCGCTTCCAGTCACACTTGAATCGCATCACGTTTCGCACATAGCTGATGTGAGTTACGCCATTCGTCGTCTCATAGTTGACGATGGTTTTCAGCTCGCGTGGATTGAAGCGCAGCCCCATGGGCTTACGTACCAGCATGTATTCAGTTGCCTGCGTCCTGTTACGCATGTCGAGCTCCAGTTCAACACGGGTGAATGCCAGCGTCTCCTGGTCAATATAGAGCCTTCCGTAGAACAGGGGGCGCGAGAGCTGATACTTCGGCGAGAAGCTCACCACATATTGCGGACGCTCGCCTATCCTTTCCGGCATCTCCTTTTTCAGGTTGTACAGTTCCAGCTCTTCCTCGTTGAGCAGCAGCTCGCTGTTCTTCACAGCATCCAGCATGATGGGGATGATAGGGCCTCCCATGACCTTCACACCCAGGGTGTCGCTCGACTTCGTGCTCATCAGCCGGCGTCCCTTGACAATGGCCACGGCGTCACCATAGAGGTCACGGTTGTAGGCCGTCTTGTACATGTCGGTCACAGCCTCGCTCACGGCTATGAACCGGCTGCCCTTCTGAGCCGTCTCACGATAGAAGCAATGCATGCGTGTGGGAGCCATCGGATAGTTGTCAGGAATCTTGCGGATGGCCGACCGTACCACGTCCAGCGGGTCATTGGCCGACACAACCACATCCTCAATCACGATGGCACTCGGAACCATGCGTACCTTCATGTTCTCCGTTTCGTCGCTCACGGGGACGCGCTGGCTGTGATAGCCCAAATGCGAGAACAGGATGAAGGCAGGACGCTTTGCCACTTTCAGCAGGAACTCGCCGTCATCGTTGGTCACCGTACTGGCATTTCCCTCAGGAGCCGACACGCTGACATGAGCCAGCGCACGACCGTCCTGCCGACTGACGACACGACCGGACAGAACCGTCAGTTCACTCTGGGCAGACAGGCCGACGGACACCAGAAACAACAATATGGAAACTACAACTCGCATATATCTATATCAATTATCGGCACAAAGATAAAAAAAATTTTTGAATTATGAATTATGAATTATGAATTATTTTGTACCTTTGCACCAAATTTTTCAAGAACACATAAACTATGGGTGGCTTTTTCGGCACTATCGCAACCAAAGAGTGCGTAAACGACTTGTTTTACGGCACAGACTACAACTCACATCTGGGCACCAAGCGTGCAGGTATGGTAACGTTCGACGAGGAGAAAGGTTTCAACCGCTCTATCCACAGCCTGGAACGCAACTACTTCCGATCGCGCTTCGAGGACGAGCTCGACAAGTTCACGGGCCGTCAGGGCATTGGCGTCATTAGTGACACCGACCCGCAGCCCATCATCGTCAACTCCCACCTCGGACGTTACGCAGTTGTCACCGTCGCCAAAATCAACAACCTGCCCCAGATAGCCGAAGAACTCCTTGCCCAGCGCATGCACTTCAGCGAACTCTCAGCCAACAAAATCAACCAGACAGAACTTGTAGCACTTCTTATCAACATGGGCAAGACCTTCGTCGAAGGCATCAACCTCGTCTATCAGAAGATTGAAGGCTCCTGCTCCATGCTCATTCTTACCGAGAACGGCATCATCTGTGCCCGCGACGTACTGGGACGCACACCCATCGTCATCGGCAAGAAGATGGAAGCCCCCAACCTCTTCTCCGAAGGACAGCACGAAGAAGCTGTGGCCTATGCTGCCAGCAGCGAGACGACCGCCTTCCCCAACCTTGACTATGAGACCGTACGCGATGTAGGTCCCGGCGAGATAGTACGCCTCACCACCAAGGGCATCGAAGTCCTGCAGGAGCCCTTCAAGCAGCAGCAAGTCTGCTCCTTTCTCTGGGTCTATTACGGTTTCCCGTCCAGCAACTACGAGGGCATCAACGTCGAGGCCGTCCGTGAGAAGAACGGTGAAATGCTCGGCAAGGACGATGATGTCGAGGCGGACATCGTCTGTGGTATCCCCGACTCCGGCGTCGGTATGGCACTCGGCTACTCCGAAGGCCACAGTATTCCCTACAAGCGTGCCGTCGTGAAGTACACACCCACCTGGCCCCGCTCGTTCACCCCTGGCAGTCAGACACGCCGCGAACTCGTTGCCAAGATGAAACTCGTGCCCAACCCTGCCATTCTCAAGGACCAGCGCATCGTGTTCTGCGACGACAGCATCGTGCGTGGCACCCAGTTGCGCGACAATGTCCGCACCTTCTTCGACTGCGGCGCCAAACAAGTACACGTCCGCATATCCTGTCCCCCACTCGTCTATGGCTGTCCGTTCATCGGCTTCACCTCGTCCAAGAGCGACTACGAGCTGATTACACGCCGCATCATCCGCGACTTCGAGGAAAAGGACACGCCCGAGGTTCTCAAGAAGTATGCCACCACCGACTCTCCAGAGTACAAGCGTATGGTGGCAGAGATTGGCCGTCGGCTGGGTCTCACCAGCCTGAAGTTTGCCAAACTGGAAGACCTCATTGAGAGCATCGGCATGCCCAAGTGCAAAGTCTGCACCCACTGCTTCGACGGCAGCAGCTATTGTCATTGCAACTGCAACGGAAACGATAACACGGACGCGAACAAGGAATGACCAAGGCTACAATCTATGCGCTGACATCAGCACTACACGACGCACAGGCCATTGATGCCCATACACGCGAATTCCTGGACAGCCTGCACATCGACTATGACTACCGTGGAGGCGATTTCAGCGACTATGGCCAGCATCCGCTCAGCATCATCTATGTACGTACGGGAGGCACCGAGGGACTGTTCCACCGCCTGCTGTCCACCTCACTTGCCATTCACCGCACACCCCACAGCCCACAGCCCGTCCTGCTGCTTGCCTCAGGCAAAAGCAATTCGCTGGCTGCGGCCATGGAGATACTCTCCTTCCTGCGCCAGCACCAGATGGAGGGTGAGATTATTCACGGCAGCACCCCATACATTACCCAGCGCATCACGTTGCTGCAGCGTGTTGCCGATGCCCGTCAGCAGCTTCGCGGCTGTCGCCTCGGCATCATCGGAAAACCCTCCGACTGGCTCATATCCAGCCAGGCAGAACCAGCGATAATCAAGGAACGCCTGGGCATTGAACTCATCGACATCCCGATGCAGGAACTGCTCGACGCCATCATCGACCCTCAGCCGACGTCACCCATCACGCACGACAACAACTCCCCCATCTACCAAGCCCTCAGGACACTCATTGAGCGCTACCGGCTGCAAGGCTTCACCCTGCGCTGCTTCGACCTCTTAGGTACCGTCCACGATACTGGATGCATGCCGCTGGCTTACTTGAACGCAGAAGGGTATGTTGCTGGTTGCGAGGGCGATGTACCTGCAATGCTGTCCATGATGATTGCCCGTTCGCTCATTGCTGTCTCAGGCTTCCAGGCAAACCCTGCAACCATCAATCCTGAAACAGGCGAACTACTCTTTGCCCACTGTACCATCCCCCTCGACATGGTGGAACGCTACGAACTGGACACCCATTTCGAGTCAGGTATCGGCACCGCCATACGCGGCTACATGAAACCCGGTCCTGTCACCATTTTCAAAGTGTCAGGCGACCTCTCACGTCATTTCATTGCAGAAGGAGAGCTTGTCCGCAACCAGGCCAAGCCCGACCTCTGCCGTACCCAGCAAGTCATTCAGCTTGCCGACCCCAGTCAGGCAGGTTATTTCCTGACCAACCCCATCGGCAACCATCACATCATCCTGCCCGGACACCTAAAGACGCTCCTTGAAACCTTCCAAAAGTGCACACCGGAGACCCTACTGTGTTCACTTAACCTTTAAATACACCCCGTCGAAAGCGACACCCATGCCGAAGCAGCCGAATGTCTCATGCGTCGTGGTGGACTTCAACACCACGAACTTCTTGAAGAAGTGTGCACTAAAGCCATAGCCGCACTCGTTGACGTTCTCATAGTAGAAATAGTCGTGGGTGGCTTCACCCAGTACCGCTGGACGTTCCGGGGCACTCTTGCCCTCAGCGATGCTGCCAAGCACATTGCTAACCTCGAAATGCAGCTTGTACTTGCCTGCTCCGCGGAACTTCACGGTGCCACCCATCATGCATTTGTAACGGGGATTCCAGACGGAGTAAGCATACTCACGTCCGATGTTCTGCGGGTCCTCGTAGTCAAGATAGTCTGTCACAACAATACGTCCGGTGAGGGCATCGTCGTTCGTCGTGAAGTTCTTCATGGGCAACGACTTCTCCGTCCTCGGATTCGTCCAGGTGCCTTCTGCGATGTAAGGGGCCTCGCCGTCCCCCTCCACAATACGGAACAGCATCGTACCTGTTATCGTGCCGTCGCTTTGGTACTCTTTCAGATAGTACCAGCCGTCGTCACTCGTCGGGGCACCGACAACCAGTATGGGTGCTGGTTTCTTCGCCTTGGGGTAATAGATCTCACCCACGGCAATCTCTTCACCATTCACGGCAAACTTCAACCTGACGGGAATCTTGTCACCCAATGTTCCCTCAAAGCTGTATTCTCCCAAGACATCAGCCTGTGCCGCCAGGGCAAGCATCAGCGAGAAAAACAACAACACTTTCTTCATAGCTCGAACAACTTTTGTTAAACTTTGTGCAAAGTTAGCGATTTTGCCGCATTTATTGTTACTTTTGTACGCATATTTTTAGGTATTTGTGCAAAAGAAAACCGAAACACACTAATAATCTGAAGAATTAGAAACGGACTATGTACAGTTTGAATTACAAAGTAACGACGAGCACCTGCGACAGCGAGGGACGGCTGAAACTCTATTCTGCCCTCCAGATGATGCAGGACTGCTCTGAAATGTGGATTGACTCGGAGCCTGGCGTAAAGCAGTATTTCGCGGAGCAGAACATGGCTCAGCTGTTGGCAACACGTCAGGTGGAAGTCGTCCGGGTGCCGGAATACAAAGAGGAACTGACGGTGACGACTTCCGTCTATGGCATGAAACCCATGTTCGGATT
>JAEEGG010019645.1_pt1 | contig 13597 bp, 11 predicted proteins | sample 9134161 | NCBI WGS metagenome assembly JAEEGG01 (sample SAMN16246543, study PRJNA631951) | gut metagenome | biome: gut microbiome; feature: rumen; material: CR-attached | host: Bos | place: Iran: Karaj | collected 2018-10 | reverse complement strand
CCGACGTTTGTCCTGCCAAGGAGAAAGCCCTGACGATGAAACCGTTCGAGAGCCAGCTCGGCGAAGCCAAGAACTGGGAGTATGGTCAGAAGAAGGTCACCTACAAGGACAACCTCATCGACAAATTCGCTACCATCAAGAACAGCCAGTTCGCACAGCCGTTGTTCGAGTTCAGCGGTGCTTGCGCTGGTTGCGGTGAGACTCCGTATATCAAGACCATCACGCAACTTTTCGGTGAGCGCATGATCGTGGCCAACGCTACGGGTTGTTCTTCCATCTATGGTGGTTCAGCTCCTGCTACTCCGTACTGCAAAAACTGCAGAAGCGGCAGAGGTGTGGCTTGGGCCAACAGCTTGTTCGAAGACAACGCAGAGTTCGGTCTCGGTATGGCTACCGGTTACCGCAAGCTGCGCAGCGACTTGCGCAAGAAAGCTGAGGAACTGGTCGGCGTGACCGCTTTCGACTGGATGCGCGAGGCTACCCAGAAGTGGCTCGACACCTACGATGACACCGTTGCCAACAGCGTTGCCACCGACGAGTTTGTGGCTGCTTTGGAGAAGGCCATCCTGCCTATTGACAATTGCATCGATTTCTGGAAATCCGAGGGCAAGAAGATTTACGGTGCCGAAGTGGCTGCCCAAAAGTTAGAAGAAGCCATGAAGGCTAAGAAAGCTGGCAGCCCCATCTGTCCTTGCCACGGTTGCGAGCTTGAGTCTGAACTGTTGGCCAACAAGGATTTCTTGGCAAAACGCAGCCAGTGGATCTTCGGCGGCGACGGTTGGGCTTACGACATCGGTTTCGGTGGTCTGGACCACGTGCTGGCCAGCGGCGAGGATGTCAACGTGCTCGTGCTCGACACGGAGGTTTACTCCAACACGGGTGGTCAGTCTTCAAAGGCTACTCCGGCAGGTGCTGTCGCCAAGTTTGCCGCTTCCGGTAAGAAGGTGCGCAAGAAAGACCTCGGCATGATTGCCAAGAGCTACGGCTATGTGTATGTGGCACAGGTCGCTATGGGCGCAAGCCAGGCTCAGTACTTCAAAGCCATCAAGGAAGCTGAAGCTTATCCGGGACCGTCATTGGTTATCTGTTACGCTCCTTGTATCAACCACGGCATCAAGGTCGGCATGGGTCGTTCCCAGCACGAAGAGGCTAAGGCCGTCGAGTGCGGTTACTGGCACCTGTGGCGTTTCAACCCTGCCGAGGAAGAGGCCGGCAAGAACGGCTTCCACTTGGACAGCAAGGAACCCGACTGGAGCAAGTTCCAAGACTTCATCATGGGCGAGGTCCGTTACAACAGCTTGTTGAAGACCTTCCCCGAAGAGGCCAAGGAATTGTTTGCAAAGACCGAGCAATTCGCGAAACTGAGATACGAAGGGTATAAGAAGTTGAGCGAAGGGAAATAATCCTGCTCTGACGAAAAAAACAGCGCATTCCATAATAGGGTGCGCTGTTTTTTATTTATTTTTGTATTTTTGCCATGAAGAAAGATTGACAAATTGAAAGAATTGTCCTGCTTTTGATAACGTTAGTAATATAGTTTTAGCATGATAGAAGAAAAAGATCCAATTACTATTTTTGAAGACGAGTATAATAGTTCAAGTCGTTATAGCAAGGATTTCAAAATCGCCTACTCAATTCCTGAAGATTGTGGGTGCTATAAATTACAAGATGGATGTATTACTCTGTCATTAAGAGGAAGAGAATCTATGTGTGAAGAGTTGATTCTTCCTCAGTCTTTTGCTGCTTTCTATGTTGAGAGCTTGTTATGTCTTCCTTATTTGAGAAAAATAACTGCTTATTCTTCTGAATTCCATTTTTGGGGCGAAGATAATCCAGCAGGATATAATGTTTTTGATTATTTGAGGAATTCACGATTAGAGGAAATCTGTGTTCTACCTTGGCTTGTTGATTGGTATAAACAAAGGTTAGGTTATTGGAAAGGAGTTCGCGATGCTGTTGTCAAAGTCTCTCCGATTTCTGATAGTTATGCTCAACAATTCACCATTTCCAATGGCAATGGTCTTACAACCAGCAAGGATGGGAAGACTTTGGTTAAAGTGGACAAGAAGATTAAAGTTTTAGAAATACCTGTTGAAATTGAACGAATTGCGGATACTGCATTTGATAATGATAATGTAATAGAGAAACTTGTGCTTTTAGGGGATTCTGAGGATAATTGCAAAGATAAAAATTGGAGTTTGTTTGAATTTAATAAAGACGCCGTCAATTCTTTAAAGCATGTTGAGACTTTGGTGTTCCAAGGACCAGAGTACACAACAAGGTTTTATAATGATGTTGCAGAGGGCGCTAAAATGCAAAATCTGAAAACAATAATTTATCCACTTTGGAATTACAATCATCGCTGCTTTAGAGGTGAAGAGGCAGAAAATGCCAATATTTACCCGTATGAAATAAAAGCTGAAAACTTTTCTTCAGTAGAACTAATTGAGGAAAACGGAATCGTCTACAGCAAAGATGGCAAGTTTCTAGTTTCTGGCGTTGATTGCAAGTCAAAGTCTATCCGTATTAAAGATGGCGTTGAAGAAATTTTTGAATATGCATTCTGTTGTAATATAGCGATAGAAGAGGTGTATATACCACGCTCCGTTACAAAAGTCGGAAAAAACGCGTTCAAATCTTGCATGAATATTAAAAAGATAATATTCAATTTTAATCAGGTTGCTGCGGATGTAGAACATGCTTTTTTCACATACTCCAATAATCTTCACCTTTATCTCTCAGATTCTCCTTTATTATCAGATAGAATAAGACATCAATACGAAAATCTTCATAATCAATTCAGGAATATGGGATTAGGAGCCCTGACCGAAAAACACGTAAAAGAGAATCCCAAACAAGTTGTCGTACATACTTTACCTTATTATCCAGGAGAAGTTTTAATAGACGAGGATACAGGTATGGTATATGACGAAACGGGAAAAACTTTCGTTGGAGTATTAAAAGAACAAGCAAAAAAGATTACTAATTTCTCGTTACCCAAACACATAGAAGATGTTTTCGAATCTGCATTTTCTAATTTGTCAGCGATTGAGACAATCGAGGCTCCCAGCAGGTTCACTGTGATGCATATATATAAGTTGGTCCAAAACAGTCTTAAATTAAAGTCCATAGTTGCTGGAGAAGAACAGCTTTTAATAGAAAATGGCATTGTTTATTCCAAAGGATTCAAGGATGTCATAGCTGTATCTAAATGTGCAAAGATATCAGATTTTGTCTGTAAAGAAGGTGTAGAAACTATAGGACATTCAGCGTTTGAAGGTCATAAAGAATTGGTAAATGTACAATTGCCACATACAATAAAAACAATTGGCGATAGAGCATTTGCCAATACAAGCTTAACTGACATTTCTTTTCCTGCTTCTTTGCAAGAGTTTGGGAAGGAAGTATTCTGTTCTTGCTCACTTTCCGCTGTGAAGTTTGATGGTCATTCACCAGAAGGATCCGGTGCTTTCAATGGGGCGAACTTTTTATCCTCTGCCCGTATTATGGTACAAAAAGTATATAAAGATGAGTTTACCAGATCATATCCGACATTAAAACACTTAATTAAAACACCATTGCCGAAATGGCTTAGTTGGTTGAATTGAGATAAAGTCCGTTGTAAACAACACCATAAAATATGAAAATAACGGTAGCAACTATAAAAGTATTATTGTGGGTTACAGTAATTAGTTTTATACTTACAATCCTACTATCATTATACTATGATAAATGTGAGAATTGGGGCTTTCTGTGGGGCGACACCATTACAGTTGGCGTGTTTGCCAGTTCACTTATAGTCCTTCTAAATGAGATTGTGAGGTATAAACATTTAAAAAATGAAAGTGAAACAGATTTGTATTACAATCTTTCATTACTATACCTAAAACTGAAAACAATATTATCCGAAATTGATAAGTCCTATAAAGAACCTCTGACACGGCTAACGAGCTCATTCTTGCGCCCGCAAGCAACAGAAATCAATGACAGTAATGAAAAAGTGCGATTTGGAATTATTCGGTATTGTCCTTTGCATAAGAATGATGTTTCAAAGAATGCTAATACTTTCTCACTACAAACAACACCTATATTAATCAATATCATTTCAGCATTATGGGATGTTGAAATTGCAGTAAATGAAGATATCTTTGATGTCCACAAAAGAAATTATGATTCATTTAGGAACTATCAATGTGGACAGATTGAAAGTTATGTTGAGCAACTTCCTCACATAACAGCAACTTCTTCTCACTCCAACGAGGCTTTACAAAAAGTGAAAAGCCTTATTGATGATGAATTATTTAATTCATTAGAATCCTTTCTTCTCGCTATTTCTATTAGTAAAAGCAACAACTTCGATTGGAAGAAAGATAAGGAAAGGGTATTACAATTGGTATAGACAATTGTTAAAATACGAAAACCATCATAATCACGTTATAAACAGCTGAAATATAAATTGATATGATAATAGACTTTACAGTTTCAAATTTCCGCTCAATAAAGGAGCCTCAGACTATATCGTTTGAGGCAACCGACGACAAGCACCTTGAAGACTATTATGTAGTCGAGAAAGGAGACTATCGTCTTTTGAAGATGGCTACAATAATCGGTGCAAATGCATCGGGAAAAAGCAACCTTTTGCGGGCGTATATGCTCTTTTTGCGACTGATGCGAGTGCCTTGCGAAAATAAGACGGACAAGATAGTTTACGACAAGTTCGCGCTGGATGCAGATTGCGCCAAACAGGATTCGACATTCACAATCAACTTTATCCACAGGGAGTATCATTATAGCTACCGAGTTATATTCAACAATGAGATGGTAGTCGAAGAGGCCCTTTCTCTCAAGCCCATCAAGGGTGACAAGATGGATAAAGTGTTTGTCAGAGCGACCAACAAGGAGACGAGATTATCCAAAATATCATTATATGGGAAGTTCAGAATCTATTCGTTGGACTTCGACAAAGTATCAATTAACCTGCTGCATAACAGAACTGTCTTGGGGGCTTATTTAAAAAGTAATGTTGACATCCCTTGTATGAAAGAAATCGAAGATTGGATTGTCTCATATTGCCTTCCAATAGTTTCAACACGGGATCAAGGCTTGAAGCAATATACATCTGAAAAAATCTTTGATAATACCATAACCAAAGAACAGGTTGCATCTTTTTTGAGAAAAGCAGATGTTGGTATTAGTGATTTTTCCATTAAGCGCGAGGATGTTCCAGTGCTTCAATTCTACGCCACGGCATTAATTAACGATTCCAATACTCCCGTTGCGCTCAAAGAACAAGATAGGAACACTTCTACTATACCTGACACACGAGTAAGAATGTCACACGCAGGTTCAAATGGATTAGTAGAGCTTGATTTTAGCGAAGAATCCAAAGGGACGCAACGTTATTATGAGTTGGCAGGTGTGCTGCTAACAGTCATTAATAAACCACATGTGGTGGTCATAGACGAATTGGAATACGCCATGCACCCAGATCTGTATGAGCATTTTTTGGTCACATTCCTTTCCAACGCTAAAGAATCGCAAATCTTATGCACAACCCACATGCGGGAGTTCCTTGCAGACAAAAACCTATATCGCGACGACTCAGTATGGATAGCCCAAAAGGACAAATATGGAGCCACTGAAGTCTATTCTATTGCTGACTTTGACAATGAGGAGTTAAAGCAAGTAGAAAATCGCTATGGTGCCTATCGTTCAGGTCGATTAGGGGGCGTTCCTCAGCTTGGCGATACTTACGTTGAACCTTTTAACACCGACAAATAATGAGCAGGCAGTCTAAACAGCGTAAACTGAACAATACTATTGCTGTTATTGCTGATGGGCAGACAGAGAAATGGTATTTGGAAAGAGTGAAAGTTCATTATCCTTGCGAAGCACTTAAGAGTACAAAGATTGAGCCTCAACTTCCTCAAAAGAAACAAATAGCAGAATTAGTCGGCATGGCTAAAGCCAAAGTAGAAGAAGGGTATCCCAGGGTGATTCTTTTGGTCGATTTCGATGAAATACTTTCAAATGCTGAAGAATTTCAAGAGTTCCAACATTTCTATCAAGAATATCGCAAAGGTAATCACGATCAATGGATGAATAGTCTATTGCTCATAGTGAACAACCCATGCTTGGAGTATTGGTATTTATTGCACTTCTATAGCACAAGCAAATTCTACAGTAATTACAGCGAGTTGGAAGTAGATTTACACAAGAAACTGTCAGACTATAACAAAGGTGAGAAATACTATTGTGGCAATCCTGACATTTACACTCGTTTGGACGGTAATGATGGTTTAACAAAAGCAAGAAACAATGCAAAGCCTTTTTTGCCGTTTGACCTCCAAACCTGCAGAGAAAGAGGCGTTTCAGAAATGAGCAAGATATTTGACTATTTTGATTCATTATGAAGGTTAGGTCGTAACATATATGAAGCTATGTCAAAAGCACAATTAAAGAAACTGCTCGCAGGGATGAGTAAGGAAGAGACCAGCCCAAACGGCTGCACCTCGACAGCAAAGAGCCCAGAGGAAGCCAAGGAGTTGTTCGCCAAGACCGAGCAGTTCGTGAAACTGAGATACGAAGGGTATAAGAAGTTGAGCGAAGGGAAATAATCCTTGATTTCCAATATTTCAAAGGGGCAACAGGTGAAATACCCGTTGCTCTTTTAAATGTATATGATTTGTATTATTTTCTTTATTGTGAAGCAGTTGGCTTTATTCCAAAACTTATATTCCAAAATCTCATAATTTATTACTGCTAAATATTCTAAATCCTCATTTTTCTCTTCACCCTTATTGGTATGCCCCGAAGCAAAATGACGGAGCAGCGAGCACAATGCCAAGCTCACTTGAGCATTGTCGAGTCGCGACGGAATTCGACGTATTCAAGTGTTTCACACCTCCGCAAAATTTTTCTGAAAAATTTATTCCCCCACCTCTTGCGTAATTATTTTTTGCGCCAATAAAAAGCATCTGTGCCATCCGTATGATTTGTGTGCCACAAAAAAAGGTCATACCCCTTCATCGGAATCTGACCTTAAACTGTAAACCGTAAGCGGTATGCAATCAAACCCAAAATTTTCCTCGCATATCGCATTCACGGAATCAAAAATCTCCTTCATGTGGAGCTTCCCCACAATAGCTTCAATGGCTTCCCAGTCCACAGCCTCGCAACCTTGAATCGTTTCATTCCCTATCCCTAGCCTCACCAACGCAAGGGAAGCCTCGTTATTCATCAACTATTAACTATTGAACAATGAACCATAAATATTTGGCTTTTTATCAGCAATAAGTAGATTTTATCTATTATCGTTTCTATTCAACATAATTAAGTTTCTTAATCTCATCAATCATTCCTCTGATAGTATTATTTTCAAGCCTTGAATATAGTGTTTGTCTTAAATCCACCTTATTCCTGTTATTAGGATGAAGAGGGTCATTGTATATTAGCCCTAATAAACTGAACGTCTCGGGATATTCTATGCCACATTCTTCAGTATACTCCAGTTTTTTCTCAGTTCCAAATTTCTCATCAAGAAATATCCTTCCTTGCTCTTCGTTCAACTTATAATAACACCACTTTTCTATTAATTCTCTGAGTTCCACACATACAGCTAATGCATCATAGTTTTCTCCACTTAAATATTTTTCAAGATGCTGAGCACAATAGTTCTTAAAAGTAGGAATATGGTTCCAATTAGGTTCAGTCATATTAATCACATCATCCATTGACCGATTATAGTCGATATGGAAATGTAACATATACTTAGATATCAAGTCTGCTCGTGGCTTGTCCGTTTTTTCCAAATCATCCCTTTTTCTAACAAGTTTCATCATATTATCACTTGCATGAGGATATTGCAAGGGCAAAAGGTAATAAACCTTCATATCCTTAAAAGCAAACGTTCGAAAATAGGAGGGATTGATATGGGTAAGAATGATTGGATAAATATTCTTACCTTCATCATGAAGCGTCTTAATAAATAAATTCACATAGTGTTGAGCAGCCACTAAATTTGCATCATCCATATAGTCAAAGACTTCATCAATGATAAGAATATTATCTGACTTAGTGAACGAATTCAACGCTTGCTGTAACCGGCCTAACAGAATCAGAATATCACGTTCCCCATTGGATATACGTTGAGCATCACCAATACTTAACAATAGCTTATCTTCATGTCGTTCAGGTTTAATACCACGCCACGTCGTTTTAATTGTTTCAAAAAGAAGTCGAACCGATTCTTCTTCTCGCTTATATCGGGCATAATCAATTCGTGATTTAAAATCATTAGTTTTATTAGCAAAAAGCAAAACTAGCCTGAGCGAACGAAGAAAGCATTTTACTTCATCAACACCTGGATTTTGTTTCTGAAAAAGTTCCATTAATCGGCTAATTGCGCCTATGTTACGCAAACCTTCAAGATCATCGGTCTGAATCTTTTGATGCCGCGCTTCTATTGTCCCTGTATATGACTTTAGTCTTCCTATGAATAATTCAAGTTTATCCTTGTCTCTTTTCCCAATTTTCATCATTTCCTCATCCAACAAACACATAAAAGGATTGGAAATCAGAAAAGTATTAACAACAGGGCATAAACCTCTTGGCATCGCTTCTAGACCATATACCTCTTCAAAATTATCTGTAAGTTCAATATCTTCAGGCTGCTTTCTCAATAATTCAATATCGGGTACAACTATTTTCGACCTTCCCATCTGAACACCAGCATGTACTCCTGGTGACGATGCTTTTAAGCCATTATTAATAACGTAAACACCAAATTTCTTTAGAATATCATTTTTGTTGCTATTGGCATCATAACTTGGATCACCGTCCTCGTCTGTCACGATAGACATCTCTGGAAGGTTGTTTGTGTCATTGTTGAAAGCATCTTCTTCGTTAGCCAATTTCATCTTCTGCCTATTCAACCACTGGAAAGCCATTGCAAAAGACGACTTCCCAGATCCATTGGGAGCGACAAGTATGCTCGGTTTGTTGGGTATCATATTCAAATCAATATGAATATCCTCCAAACCCCTAACATTTTTAATATGTATTGATTTTATATTCATTGATATTATATTTTCAATAGAGGCCGTTCTTTGCTTTCCACAGCTTTCCTACAATTGAACAAGACAGGATTGTTTAGAATATACCCTTCAAAACCAGCACGTTTCAAAATAACAATACAACTCAATTTGTGAAGCATCAATGATAAATAAAAGAGTTCATCGGTTTGCTTTTCAATTGATCCTTTTACCAATCCACCATGAAGGAAAACATTCCTCATCTTAAGTGCTTCCTTGTCATTAGCAGAAGTTGAATATCCAGCTTCTTCAAGTGGCCTTGCCGATGAATCAGCATTGGTAGGGTTATTCATACTATTGATTTTCTTTTGAAGTATATTTATTCCATCTTCTTCTATCTGCCGCACGCCATCCTCATTGCACTCATATCTTCCTAAAACCGATTCCATTTCACCTTTTATCTGTTCCCACAATTTATCATCGGGAATGGGTTTTGGACCTTGGACAGAATGTGCTAATGTTTCTAAAACAATAGCACGTACACTCGCTTGATATTCCAATGGAAAATTTGCACTTTCAATAATAGTCACAACTGCACGTGCTATCTTTTCCTCGCCATGAATTAATGAAAAGAGTGACTGTATTATGTCAGATTGTATCCAATCTTGCAAGTGGTCTTGAAAAATGCCTTCTTGGTCATATAGAGGAGTTTTATCAGCCAATTCCACCTTTCTAGCCTTCAGTGTCTCACGCACATAGTACATATTGGTAGTAAATATCTTCATGCCAGAATCAGAGGACGGCCTCATCGAGTGATAAGAAAGAGTTACTTGTTTGTTATACTCAGGTACAACAGATGAAAAGACAAAACATTTGCCCAAATGAATTGTGCCTGTAACAAACCCTAGGGTGAGAGCGATAGAATAAATATATTTGTCTATACTTTCCCTATTCGTCTCCGTAAGGCTTTCAATTACCATATATTTCTTTTCACCCTCATAGCATGGATATACATGGAGAAGCGTATCAGCATCTTTCAGTTCAATTAAACCAAGCGAAAAACCATTCTTAATAAAAGCAGAATAGGTGCAAATATCACGATACCAGTCAACCGAACTGACCGGAATCATACAACGATAAAATGCCTTTTCTGTTCTTTCCAATGATGAACCTTCAAAACCATTAACACGTATTCTACCTGCAAAACAACTCCCCTCTCCTAAGTCATCATTTGTAGATTCAATATAAAAATCACCCATTTTTGAAACATACTGTTTGCCTTCTATTTCAATATGCAGTTCGCTCAGGTCTTGAATCAAACGCCAACTCTGATTGGAAATTGGCATAGAATACTCTATATAAACAACGTCATCGTCAAGACTGACCTTTGTTATAACATCTTGGATTGTGGCAAACTCTGCCACATTGACTTTTTGACAGCTAAATGAATGGATTAGCTTCAAACAGTCATCCATATATTTCATCTGATGATAGCGATCCTCAATATGTTTTATTAGACTTGTGCAAAAATCATTATCCTTGCCTCCAACTATTTTCTTTTCAGCTGCAATTAAGATTGAACATAAAATATCATTGAGTGTAGAGTCTGCTTTACTAACAAACAATTCGTTGCACAATTTAGAAGACTTCCTTAGATACTCCTCAAGAATTGTATCCTCAACGAGTTTCGCACCCTTTACTTCGTGAAGATGGTCCTCAATGAACTTACCAACAGTTTCATGTAGGAATTTCTGCTGACCATCTGCTAATCTATTAAACTTGTCAACTGTCATTACACCAAATTTAAATCACCAATATCGATATTATTATTTTACCTTAATGGCAACCCGAGCCATCAAAACAATGTCGCAAAATTGACCTCGGAATCTTTTTTCACCACATCATGCAATTCTTGTGGTGTAAGGTTCAGCAGGGAATATCCGCCTTGAGGCGAGACAAACAGTTTGACGACTGGAAACAATTCATTCTTGTCAACCTCTTTATAGTTCATCCAACCGAACCGTCTGTATATACCTTCAAGAAACACAGCTATCTCTCCATCGCTTTTCCCACCACACACATCATTCCTCAGGCCCTTACACCACCATTGCTTGTATTGTTTTTTAGTAGTTTCATCTGTTTTTATGCCATTACACCAAATTTGTTCGCTATATTTTCCGCTGGGTGCAACAAAAAACGCCTCACCTGCTTTAAGGTCTAGTTTTGAGAAATCAAGTAATGTTGTCTGTATGCTGATGCTTGTTAACCCTCCATCTTGTAATGCAAACAATTGCCGTCCATCTGAAAATTTTGCTTTCTTTTGCAACGCTTCCAGATAAAAGCCAACACCCCACATATCTGTTTCATAAAACTTTGTTTTGTACGCTGTAAGCAGTTCTTTATATGGGTAATAAAAGGTAATTACACCATCTTTCGACTTTATGCTTTTTTCGCACAGAATAGTCTTGATGTCATTCGTGGGTGCAGAACCATTTCTTAGAACAACAAAAACATATTGAGGTTTATGAATTCTTTGTATCATGCTTCCTATTATTTACATCTTCCATCTGCTCTCACCCATCTTACATCTCTACTTCCATTGTGGCCAAGAAAGGTTACCACCCTGCCCATACACATTCAAGCCCTTCATAACTGTCAGTTATCAATTGTCAACTATCAAAATCCCTTCCACCTCATGCTCCACAAACGGGCCTTCCTTGCACTCGAAGATGACGGAACCTGGCTCCATGGCTTCCACCGTGTGCCAGACATTCTTTCCCACGTTCACGCCGTAGCGGCCTTCCGATGGGTTGAGGACAATGTTTTCGATAAATGTGTCAACCCCTTCGTCTTTCCCCTTATTTTGTATCATACAATTGGCAAAAATAAAAATTATTCTTCTACTGTCTCTATGCTCCCTAAAGTATTTGTCCTCCTTGAGATAATTATTTACCATACCTCTTCCGTCTGTCATTCCGCAATTTCCTCGGACTGGCCAGCAGTGACAAAATGCCCGATGCACGTACAATACGGACTTTCAAAGAGGGGCTGCAACAGCTGAAGGACAGTTTCTTGTTCAAAATCAGCGGCGGGGACATGGCCACTGCGGAAAGCCTTATCGTTGGCTGGGGTTGTCGTTAAGACCGAATTGATTTGTATATCGTTTCAAGACATTACAGGGATGCACCCCCAGAAATCGCACGACACTATTCTACTCTCGCTTCCTAAACAAGCGTGACCGCATCGTTGACCAGATGGTGCAGGCACCGCGTTCCAGCAAATAGAACATCATAGAAGGCCCAATGGCCTCGGCTACGTCCAAAGAAACTGAAATCAAACTGACCAACGTTGCAAGGGCCAGCCAGGAAAAGCGTCATCTCAACAAAACTATCTCTTAAAAATATTCGTATAAATTTTTTTTTCGTATTTGAAATTTTAGTACTTTTGCAAAAAATATCGCAATGAATATCTATAAGAGAACCTCCTATCTGCAAAAGATAGAACACACCTTCCAATTCCTGCCTATCGTGGTGCTCATTGGCGCAAGACAGGTGGGCAAAACCACCATTATGAACTCTTTTGCAGAGGAATGCAAGAAAAAATCATTGTTCCTCAATGGTCAGGACCCGGAGGTAGCAGCCCTGTTTGGCAAGTTAAGTTCCATAGAGCAGTATCTCCACATTTGGCTGAACGAGGATTTGGACGGGTTGCTTCTCATTGATGAATTTCAGTTCATCGAAAATGTTTCCACTATGCTAAAACTGTTGTGCGACAAGCACAAGAACCTCCATATTCTCTGTTCCGGCAGTTCCAGCCTTGACATCCTACAGAATGTGGAGGAGACCATGGCCGGCAGGGTTCGCATCATCGAAGTGCTTTCCCTTTCATTCTCCGAATACCTTCTATTCAAGGATGAAAAACTCTGGCAGTTGCAGCAAACCGCCCGCGAAGCCAACGGGCAGCTGATGACTCCGCTGATGGACCAATACAGGGAATATCTGATTTATTGAGGCTTGCCCCGTGTGGCTTTGGCCGAAAACCCGAATGACAAAATCTCATTGCTCAACGACATATACCAAACCTATCTGCTCAACGATGTGCGACGTTATGTTCGCAACGAACACTTTGTCGGCTTCACCCGTCTGCTGCGGCTTTTATCCTCACAGATTGGAAATTTAGTGAATGTCAATGAATTGAGTCGCGAGAGCGGACTGAAATACACCATCTGTGAAACCTACATCCATCTATTGCAGCAGATGTATATCATCCGAATGGTGGAACCGTTTGCAAACCATAGCCGTAAGACCATCACGCAAATGAAGAAAGTCTATTTCTATGATATTGGCTTGAGGAATATGGTCTATAACAGCTTTAACGAGGTGACCTTCAGAACCGACAAGGGAGCGATTTTCGAAAATGAGGTGATGCTGGAGCTGTGGCGTAACCTGCAAGCAGGGGAAACCTTGCATTTCTATCGTACTCTGAACGGCACGGAGGTGGATTTTGTGGTGGACGGCCCGACTCGAAAGATTCTCGCCGAATGCAAATTCCAGACTTTCGACAAG
>JAEEGG010019642.1_pt1 | contig 13598 bp, 14 predicted proteins | sample 9134161 | NCBI WGS metagenome assembly JAEEGG01 (sample SAMN16246543, study PRJNA631951) | gut metagenome | biome: gut microbiome; feature: rumen; material: CR-attached | host: Bos | place: Iran: Karaj | collected 2018-10 | reverse complement strand
ATAATTCTCTAATTCTCAAATTCTTGATAAATAATGACTTAACGTTCATTATTGGGATGGGAAACTTCAGTTATTTTATTACCTCCAAATAATTCATCAACTTTTTCATACCCTTCTACATCTAAGTTTATGTCCTGGCCATTAGTAACCGAGGTCCTCTCCGACGAGCACCACAACATGGCGGCCCTTGGGGGAATTCCGCAGGAAGTGGACGTAGTTGCAGATGGATTGTGAGGAGTTGCAGTTGTGGCACACACCGTCCGTCTGGCAGGGTGTCTTGATGTCGAACCGTGCGGCATTGATGGGCGATGCCGTACTCCTTGCCCTTGCGAGAGCAGCCTCAACCGTCTGCGCCACCTTGTTCAGGCCGACGACGAAGATAACCTTCTTCGGCCCCCATGTGATGGCTGCCACACGATTGCCGTTGCCGTCGATGTTGACGATGACACCGTCCTCGGAAAGGGCATTGGCGCTGGTCAGATAGACATCCGTGGAAAACGCCCTGAGATACATGGCCTGTTTCCCCTCTGGCGACTCCACCAAGTCACGGTCAAGCACATCCAGGGTACCACGGCTTCTCAGCGCGTCAGGAATGCCCAGGTCGCGGACGGTCATCGTGCCGCCCCATGTCACGGAGCTGCCGTCTGGTATCAGTTCCAGTACTTTCCTGACAGCCTCCTCGCCCGTCGGACAATAGAATCCCTCGATGTGGCGACGCTGCAGGTTCTTGATGATGGTCTGAGCAAGATGCTCGTTTCTTTGTTCTTTTGGTGTCATAATAGTTGTTGTCAAATTGATCAGAATGAGTTTATACAGCTTCTGCAAACAAGTCTAACTGTCGGACGGGTTCTGCCTCTACCTTTTCTTGCATCTCGAAGTTGAAGACAAGTGCTTCAACGACGGCATGTCGGTTCTCAATGTGGCCGCCACCATGATAGAAGTGCTCGCGGGTGGTGACGTTGAAGCGGTTCCAGTAGCGTTCAACCATCTCATTGGGACGGTAGTCGTTGTGATGCCATGTGGAGAGGATAAACTTGGCGCGGGTACGGCTGAGTGCCTCGAACAGCTCGTGCTCGTCCTGTTCAGTCCAGCCGTTGTAGTAGTCAACGTAACGGCCATAATAGGGCGGGTCGCAATAGATGATGTCGCTCGGCTCAGCTCGCTCGATGGTTTCGGCGAATGGGACGTTGTTGAACTCCCATTGTTTGCGCTTAATGATGCGTGATACGTGCTCTATCTGATTGCATATCTTGGTGACGTAGGCGGGGGCAAAACGGTCGGGCTTCTTGCAGAACGGGATGTTCCAGTCGCCGTGGCGATTGAAACGCATCATGCCATTGAATCCAGCACGCGAGAGGAAGATGAAGTCGTAGGGGCTGTGCTCTTGGTTGAAGCGGTCTCGGACGAGGCGGAAGTGTGCATACCCCTCGTCGTCGGCATGGGACAGCAAGCGGCTCTCGCTTTCGAGGTAGGCTCGCATGGTGTACTGTGTGACTTCGCCATTCTGCACAGCACGGTAGAAGTTGATGATGTGCGGATTGGTGTCGCCGACGATGTGTGTACCACGCATGGGCGAGTTGAAGCCTACGACACCCGTGCCGAAGAAAGGCTCTATCCAGCGGGCATTGAGGTCGGTGCCTGAGGTCAGGATGAGGTCATTTATCCAAGGCACAAGCTTGGTCTTGATGCCTTGCGACTTGATGGGGGGAACGGTGACAATGGCCATGCGCTACTTCTTGAGTTTCTTGCGGATCTTTTGCTGATAGTCGAGGTAAGCCTTGTATGTTTCAAGGTTGTTGTAGCGGGGCTTGCCAATGCCGGCTTTCTTGGCATCGGCAGCATTGAAGAAGTTCATCCAATAGTCATCGAAAACGTCCTCGCCAAGGTCGGCAAAGGTTCCGTTTCCTGTTATCAGGTCGTCTATATCGTCGACGCCACCCATGTTGCGGGTGTTTCCACTGCCTGTCTTATCACTGGCAATCTTCCACTTTGGCTGCACGAAGAATATAAACTGTTCAATGACCGATTTAATGACCTCCAACTCGTCAACGCTGTAGATATCCTTTTCGTTCTTGTCTGTAACGCCCTGCTTGTAGAGCATGCCGATGATGAGGTGGCACTTATAGTCATTGTAGGGATAGTCGGTGCTCTTTTTTACGTCGCGGTTGCGGAAGTAACCCCAGTAGGAGCCGAGCGTCAGGCCGTTCACCTTGCGGTCGTCGCCATAATAGCTCGACTTGAAATCTACGGCGAAGAGGTTGCCGTCAGCATCCTTAAACGTGAGGTCTGGGTAATAGTTCTGCTTTGAGGGTAGCTCCATCGTCATGCCGTTGCGACGCGCAAAGGCATCGAGATGAGGAATGATGATGATTTCAATGATTTTTGATACTACTTTGGTATCATTCGATATTGTGTAGACGTTCTTGTTTACGTCAATAAAGCCCTTGACAATCCAGTCGTTGTCCTTCGTTTCGAGCAGCGACTTGTACGATTCCACTTCCTTGGCCAGTAGGTCTTGAAAAGTTTGCTTGTCCATATTATAATTGACTTAACTGGGTGCAAAGATACAAATTTTCCCTTATATATTCACGGTTTCGGACGAAAAAGTTGCAAAAGCGGGAAAAAGGATATGAAAGGATATGTGGGCAGTAATCTGGACGGTCGTCAGCCAATTATCTTAAACTATGTTGCAATTCTGTGGCAAAATAACGCTATGTGCAGCTTTTTTGCTACCTTTGCACCACAGTATTAACGAAAGTTGATTGAGGATGAAAAAGACTATCACAGCATTATTGGCAATACTACTGACTGCCACTATCGAGGCCCAGACTGGCTTGAAGAAGGTGTATAATGAGAGTATCAATCCTATAGAGCAGATAGACCAGGCACTTGTCAGGGCCAAGTCTGAAGGGAAGTTCGTCGTCTGTCAGGTGGGCGGCAACTGGTGTCCGTGGTGCTTGCGGTTTGCCGACTTCATCACTAAGGACAGTACCATCAGCAGGGTTATCGGCGAGAATTTCGAGTATATCCACGTGAACTATAACCCCCGCAAGTCAGGAAGTGAGGTACAGCAGCGGCAGGCAGCTGAACTGATGAAGCGGCTGAACAATTGCGGACGTTTCGGCTTCCCCGTGTTCGTCGTGCTTGATGAAGAGGGTAAGGTCGTTCACGTTCAGGACTCGAGCTTCCTGGAAGAGGGGCAGGGGTACAACCAGGAGAAGGTGCTGCGCTTCTTCAGGAACTGGACTCCAAAGGCAGTAAAGAACTGAGAAGATTTTTGGTGCTGTCATTTATTATTCGTATATTTGCAGCGTGTTAACAACGTATCATCATAGAAGAATTGGAAAAAAATGAAACTACAATATCTCATCTGCCTCATACTGTGTACGCTGCTGACGGTGGGCTGCGACAAGCTGGACGACGGTGACGACACGCTGGTAAGCGAGGTGCTGCCTGGCGAATGGGCGTTCTCCTACGTTTTGGAGAGTGCCGAGGAGACGGGCCTGGAGTTCAACTACAAGCAAGTCATCTTCCGCCGCGACAGCACGTGTGCCATCACCTACATAGACGACTATGTGGAGCGGCTCGACGACAAAGGGAACCCCGTCATCGGTGATGACGGCGAGCCGGTCTACGATCCCGTGTATGGTGCGCTGAACGGCAAGTATCAGGCTACGAGTGCCATGATACGCATCGAGAGCAGCGTCATGGGCAGCGAGGAGGAGGTCATGGTCTGGCGCATCGACCGTCTGTCGGCCCGTCAGATTGTGGCCGAGTACGACTTCGAGTACGCCAAGGACAAATACGCCACGGCTATCGTTACCCTCGACAAGCAGTAGGGCAGTTCATAGTTCTTAGTTCATAGTTCTTAGTTCATAGTTGTTTCGTGGGCGTAGCCTAACTATGAACTATGAACTGACTGATGAGTTCGGCGAACACGGCATTCTGGCTGAGTACGCTGGCGCAGCCCGTCATCAGCAGTTGCTTGCGGGCGCGTGTCATGGCGACGTTCAGCTTGCGGTCAATCGTACATCCAGACTCCTCGAAACTGTTGGCCGTCAGGAAGTCCAGCTGGTAGGCGTGCTGCACGGTAAATGAATAGACGATGACGTCGCGCTGAGAGCCTTGGTAGCGTTCGACGGTGTCGATGCTGATTGCATTCAGCTGGGGGATGCCCAATTGGGCCACCTCACGTCGAATCATGGCTATCTGGTTGCGGTAAGGCACGATGACGCCAACGGTACGCATGGAATCGAAGGCGTCGGCACCCACCTGCCGGTAGAGGCGCCGCAGCAGGTCGGCCACGAGTCGGGCCTCAACAGGATTGACCTTGTCGGAGCTTTGAACGTTACTTGCTACTTCTGCGTTGTCAACTTGGACGTTTAATTGGCTGACGGTAGACGGGCGGTCGACAGGGAAGAACAGCACACGGTGCTGCTTCAGCAGGTCGTCGAGACAGTCCTGCGAGGGCTGGCAGTAGCCGAGTGCTTCCTCCTCCTGATGGGGCAGCGGCACGGGCAACAACTGCTCACGGCGATAGAAATGCTCGTTGGGGAATCGGGCGATGTCGGGGTGCATGCGTCCCTGGCGGCGCAGCACGGCAGTGAAGTCGGTACGTCCGGCAGCCTCCTCCTGACGTAGCAGCCGCTCGAATAGCGACTGGCGGCAACTGTGCAGGCGCGGCTCGTCGTCGGGCTGCTGTACCACGGCGGGCAGCTGCTTGTGGTCGCCGATGAGGATGAAACGGTCGATGCGGTCGCTGGCCAGCAGTCCGATGATGCTGGGTTCGAGTATCTGCGACGCCTCGTCGACGATGCACAGCGAGAAGTGTTTCAGTTGGAACACAAAAGGACGAGCCTGCAGCGTGGCCGTCGTGCTTACCACCACATGCTTGCCGTCGAGCAGCTGGCGGATGTCCGTGAGCTTGGGATGCTCGCCCAGCGCGCTGTCCAGCAGGTGGTCGGTAAAGCGCAAGTCACCCGCCGTGGGACTGCCGAGGCGCACGTAGTCGATGCCGGCCTCGGTCAGCATGGCACATATCTCGTCGACAGCACGGTGGGTGTAGGCGGTTAATAAGAGGTGAGGGGCGAGATGTGAGGGATGAGAGGACAGCTCCTCTTCGACCAGGAAGCGGAGGGCCATCGATGTCTTGCCCGTCCCCGGAGGTCCCTGTAGCAGGAAGTAGTCGCGGGCCTGGACGGCCTTGAGCAGCACGTCGTCGTAGTGGGGATGATACGACCGCGAACACTTGACAGCGGGGTCACGGCGAGGTGTACACAGGCCCAACAGCAGGTCGCGCTTCTGCTGCGGAGCGGTGCAGAAGGCATGGATGCTGCGCACGGCCGATGTGGTGCCGATGTCAGAAGAGGCATGCTCGATGGCGAACGTTCCCTCCTGAAAGACGCGCTCGTTCTGCTGCCGGTCGTTCAGCAACACGGTGGCCTCGGTGTCGGTCAGCTGCTCGATGACACCCTTGTATAATATGCCGGAGCAGACGTCGGGTGACGTGTCGTGACGGTAGAGGTACACCATGTCGCCACGGCGGAAGTTGGGCAGCACGGTAGTGGTGTCGATGCGCAGGGTGACGCGCTCGCTGTCATGGCTGATGACGGGTCCCAGAAGGATGCAGCCCACTTCCAGCTTCTCGTTGAGCGGCATGTTCCACAGGTCGGCCTGCGCCCCGCCCTGCCCTTCCTGTACGCCAGTCTTCTGGGCCAGCTGTTCACGGTAGACGAAGGTGAGCATGCGCTCTACGTAGTCGGCCTCGGTGGGCGACAGACTGTGCAGTGGCTGTAGCACGCGCTCGACCTCTGGACGAATGTACTTGTTGAAGAACTCGGCCTTGCGGGGTTCCTCCAACAGCACACCTGCTTTAAGCTGCGGCATGACAGACGAAAATCCCTGGCGGGCTATCTGCTGTTCCAGCACCACGATGCGGTTGCGCACGCTGATGGCCTCGCGGAACAGCTGGTGGTAGTAGGAAGCCACCACCAGTCCCTGACGGGCCGGGTATTTCGAGTAGAGCAGCCGGATGTCCACACGGTCGGCAGGCAGCTCGAAGTTGTAGCGCAGCACACCGTAGTAAAGCAGCAGCTGGACATAGTGCGTCTCGGAGTAGAGGTGCTGGCCAACGGGCGGCAAGTGCTGCATGATGCGCTCGATGTTCCAGTTCTTGCCAGACTTCTGCTCCACCAGCAGCCGCATGTCGTCGGTCATGAGGTCGACACGCCCCTGCAGTCCAAGGTACTCGCAGACGAACGACGGCTCCAGCAGGGCGCGGCTGCGGTCGTAGCGGGGCGGGGCTTCACGGTTTACTGTTAACGGTGCATGGTTCACGGTTAACGGTTCGCGGTTGTTGGGAAACAGCTGCCCGACGGCCTCGCGGATATGGCCTACCTGCCGCTGGGCATCGTCCTTGAAGCGCAGGGTATCGAACGGCTCACAGGTACAGAACTGCAGGGCCTGTTCGCGGAACGACTGGGTCAGCGTGTCAGCAAATCGGAAACTGTCGGGGTGGTGTATCAAGTCGTCGAGCACGGAGCCGGCAAAGTTACCGAGTAGTATCTGCTGGCTGTTGGCACGCGGCTTCAGCCGGTAGACGACATAGCTGAGGGGATGGTGGCCGTAGTCCTGGAAACAGGCTGCAACGGACGAGATGTCAACCAGGAAGTCGGGCTCGACAACGACGAGCCGTGGCTCGACAGTCAGCACGTCGGCACCGTTGGCCGACGATATGCTACATTCGAGCAGATTCAGCTGCATGCCCTCGCGCAGCAGCTCCAGTTCAGGGAGTCCGTCCAGCGTGGCCACCACGGGGCCGTCGGCGGCAGTGGCGTAGACCCGCGTACCGTCGATGCCGTCGACAATACAGCGCAGGCGTCGCAGGGCCACGGGATTGCGGCGTACGACGGGCCGCCCTTCGGCGGGCAGCAGCGTCAGCAGCCGGTGGGGTATGTCGGCGTGGAAGACAGCAGAGATGAACAGGGCCAGCGAGCGCAGGTCGTAGAGCCAGTCTTCCCGCTGCAGTGGTTCGGCCACACGTCGGCCACACGCTGTCGTACCGTCGTCAGTCCGGCCGTTGGAATGGCGTCGCATCAGCTGGATAGCGATACGCTCACGCATCGCTATGCCGTTGTGCTTGCAGAGGTAGTCTACCTGCGAGAACAGGTTGCCGAAGGCTTGCGGCGTGTCGCGCAAAGCCTCGCCACACGCCAGCACCAGCGTCTCGTGCAGCCGTCGCAGCATCATGGGCGACGGTTCTCCCGTCGCCATCCGTACACAGCGGTCAAATAGCTCGTCGCCCCTCATGTACGGTCAATCGGTCTTCGACTCCATGGGGTTGCGCAGTCCCTTGTAGCCCGTCAGATATGCCTTGGCGGAACCGAACGAGAGGAACATGTCGAGACGTACCGGCAGATGGTTCTTGTCGTCGCTGATGTAGAAGCGTATCAGCTCGTTGTTCTTGCCGTCCTCACGCTCGATGAACGAGAACACCAGACAGCGGTACTTGTCGTCGGAGTTCTTCATCTTCAGGTTGGTCTTGCCGTTGTACTTCAGCCACGAGTTGGTGAGACGCTTGGCATCGCTGATGGGCAGGGGAATCTTGTCGCCTACCTTGAGCTTTTCGGCATCGAAGTTACGAGCGCGGAGGAAGATGCTCATCATGTCGTAGATGCAGTCCTTGTACTCCTCCTCCTTCCAGTGCTCTTCGCCATCAGCATCGATGCGATGCTTCTTCAGGTGGCAGTTTCCCTTGGGATAGGTGTACCACAGCTCGTCGATGTAGTAGCGCTTGCCTTCGCGGGCACCCTTGCGGTAGTACATCGGAGCCAGCTCCAAGTCGGTGTAGCAGAGTAGCGTGTCGCGCATGACGAACATATTGTCAAGCTGGCTGTTGCCACGGGTGATGAGACTGCTGCGGAAGGCTGGCTGTCCGTTGTAGCGCGACTGGATGGTCGACATCGAGGCGGTACCTACCTTCACCCACACGAACTTCCAGTTGAAGTAGAGGTCGTAGCCCAGGAACTCGCCCGACTTGAAGGCGGTGTTCTCGATGCCGCACTGCGCACTGGCGCTGAGGGGGAAGAGGGCAAACAGGCAGAGGGGCAACAATGCCTTGAGCGTCTTCCGTATCCATGTGTTATTTTTCAGTGTCTTCATTTTTCTTCGTCGTTTTGTTCTTTATCTTTTTAGTCTTAAGCTTTTTCTCTTCCTTCACATACACGATGCCCAGCTTCTGAGCACGGTCTGCGTTGCGGTTCTTCAACTTCCGCTTCTCCTTGTCTTCCTTCTGCTTTGTAATCTTGCCGGGCTTCTGCTCGTTACGCTTGCGGGCCGTCAGGTTCCACTGTTGTGTGATGTCCCACTTGGCCTTGGCCTCTATCTCGCGGGGATAGTAGTAGACATCCTCGGGCTGCTGGTCGGCATCGTAGTTGCCGGTGTCCCACAGTCCGTTGCCGTTACGGTCGACAAAGGCTCGCACATAGTAGGTGGCGGGAATGACGTCGGTGAAATGCGCCTTGCCGTTGGAGGCTGCACGCACCTCCCTGACCGCCACGTCGTTGCTGTTCAGCAGCTGCACGACGATGCCAGTATCGCTGATGCCGCTCAACTGAAGTGTAATGGTGCTGTATTCGTCGAGCGAGCGCACCTTGATGCCCTGCTTATAGGCATCCGACGACAGGCCGTAGATGTCGGTGAAGGCCGCCGAGTCCACCTCGAAGCTGTACTCGGTATCGTAGTGCCAGTCGGCGGTCACTACGAACTCTCGCAACAGCGAGTCGCGCCGCCGGAACTCAAAGGGCGCTCGGTACCACAGCGAGTCGATCATAGAATACAGGTGGATGGCCGACGAGTCGAGAGCGGCCAGCGGTGTCGGCACGGTGATGCGTATCTCACGGCCGGGGTCCATCGTCTGCGGGGCGTCATACTGTACCTGCAGACGCTTGACGGGGTAGATGCTGTCGTATGGCTCCTCGCGTTTCTTTTTCTTCTCTTGCTCCTTCTGCCATTCCTCCATTTCTTTCTGGCGGGCCTTCTGCCGCTTCAGATACGGTGTCTTGGCCAGCACCTCGACGGCAGAGTCGGTCTGTAGCACCAGATTACCCAGCGTGTCGGTCGTGTGATAGGTGATGTCCATGCGCAGCGTGTCCTGATTGACGAGCAGCGTGTCGCGCAGCCAGTAGGTGATGGTGTCCTTCTTCGGCGTGGTCTCAACGATGAATGCCGAGTCAGCATCGAAGTTCAGGCCCTGGATGACAGGCAGCAGCGAGTCGCCGTAGGTGAAGAACATGGTGAAGTGATCAGGCTCCGTGCGTTCCATCTTCACCAGGAAACGATCGGTCTGCTGCTCCTGGAAGGCCAGCAGCACCACGTCGTCTGGGTAGAAGTGGGTGAAGGGAACCTGTAGGATGTTGTCGATGTGCAGGGTGTCGCGCCAGATGGTGTCCTGACGGATGTCTGGACCGGCCGACGGCTTGTAAGTCTGGTGCGAGAAGGAAATCATCTCGCTCTTCTGCGTGAAGCGGTAGTCGCCGTCGGCATCCTGCAGGGCATAGACACGGTATTCGCCTGGAGCCACACCACGGATGCAGAAATGGCCACGGCCGTCGGTACGTGCCACACGCAGCAGAGGCTTAGTGCGGAAGGCTGAGTCGGCCAAGTCGCTATATAGTCCGACGCTGATGCCCTTGACGGGTTCCAGGTTTTCCGCAGTGAGCACGTAGCCGCTGACCTCGAAGGTGTCTATCTGCTCGCCAGTCGAGAAGGTATAGGTGTAATTGCCCAGTGCGTTGCCCTCGTTGTTGTCGGTGATGGCATCGCTGAAGTCCACGGTATAGGTGGTGTTAGGCAGCAGCGAGTCTTGCAGCTCGATGACAATCTTCTTGCCCTTGGCAGCAATCTCCGGCATCTCCAGCTGCGGCGGCGACACGATGACGTTCTGCGTGGGGTCGGCAAGCTTGATGTACTCGTCGAAGTAGATGGTCATCTTTTTGGCTTTTACCCCAGTCTCCTGCTCGGCGGGTATACTGCCCAGTATTCGTGGGGGGTCGTCGTCGAACCAGCCGCCGTCGGGGTTGCCCATGCGAGCACAGCTGGCAATGAGAAACGGGAAATGAGAAATGAGAAATGCCGCAAACAGCACTCCTGCAGAACCCTTCAGGGTCATCTGAAACCGCCTTACAGCGGCAGCCCATTTCTCATTCTTCATTTCCATTTCACACTTCTCATTTCTCATTCCTCATTTCTCATTTAGCAACAATAGTTGCTCTATATGTTCGCGTGAATTGCTCAGTCGCGGCACCTTATGCTGACCGCCCAGCTTGCCACGCAGTTTCAGCCAGTCGTTGAAGAGGCCTTGGCGGGCTGGGATGATCTCTAAGTGCTGCAGCGTGATGTCCTTGTAGCGCTTGGCCTCATAGTCGCTGTTCAGCTGCTGCAGCCGCTGGTCCAGCAGCGTAGCAAACTGTGCCAGGTCGTTCGGAGCCTTGGAGAACTCGATGAGCCACTGGTGGCGGCACTTGGCACGGGCATCCATGAAGACAGGGGCTGCCGTGTATTCCAGCACCTCGGCACCCGTCTGCTCGCAGGCATAGGCCAGTCCCTGCTCGGCATTGTCGACAATCAGCTCCTCGCCGAAGGCATTGATGAAGCTCTTAGTACGTCCGCTGATGACAAACTTATACGGATTCACAGAGGTGAAGCGGACGGTGTCGCCTATCATATAGCGCCACAGTCCACACGAGGTGCTGATGAGCATGGCATAGTTCTTGTCCTTCTCGACACCCCAAAGAGGTACAATGTCGCCCCCTTCCATTGGCTGGAATTCATAAAACACCCCATAGTCCAGCATCATAAGCATGGCCTTGTCCGCAGGGTCGTCCTGCAGGCCGAAGAAACCCTCGCTGGCATTGTACGTCTCCATGTAGTGCATGTTGGGCGACGTGATGAGCTGCTCGTACTGCTTGCGATAGGGAGTAAAGGCCACGCCGCCGTGGAAGAACACCTCTATGTTAGGCCACACCTCCTCCAGGTGTGTCTTTCCCGTTATTTCCATCATGCAGTTCAGCACCGACAGCATCCACGACGGCACACCGCTGATGTTCGTCACGTTCTTCGTCATAGCCTCGCGGGCTATCCGCTCGCGCTTCACCTCGAAGTCGCTGAGCAGCGCCGTATCCTTCTTGGGCACACGCACCAGATTAACCAGCGGATTGATGTTCTCGATGAGGATGGCGCTGAGGTCGCCCACCAGCGAACCCGGCAGGTTGTAGTTGGGGGCATGGCTTCCACCCAGGATAAGGCCCTTGCCGTCGAACATCCTCGACTGCGGGTTGTTCCTCAGGTAGAGGGCCACCGAGTCGCGTCCGCCGGCATAGTGTATCTTCTGCAAGCCCTCGCTGCTTACGGGAATGAACTTCGACTTGTCGGTCGTCGTGCCGCTCGACTTGGCATACCACTTCACGCGGCCTGGCCACAGCACGTCGCGCTCGCCGTGGCGCATACGGTCGATGCTGCCCTTCAGCTCCTCGTAGGTATTGACGGGGTTCAGCCGCACAAAGTCGTCGTAGCCCTTGATGGTGGCAAAGCCGTGCTGCCGCCCGTATTCCGTATCCCTGGCAGAGTCCACCAAGTGGCCGAGCACCTGCCGTTGCAGCTGCTCGCCCTGTGTCTGGTGCTTCTCCAAACCCTTCTGACGAGGTACAAATACCTTTCCTATAATCTGAGTCAGACTCATTTGTTCGCAGTTGTTTTGGCTGCAAAATTACATAAAAGCATTGTAACGGACGCAAAAATTACGTTTTTTTATATTAAACGCATCATTTTACAGATTTATTGGATGCGTGATACAAAGCGCATCAACACGAAAAACGCCTGCTGAAACTTGGTTCGCTCCGCAGGCGTATCGTGGTTTTTTTCTAAATCAGCTTCATGTGGCTTCATCCCACACTGCTGTGACATCAGAAGCCACCGTCAGGGATGAGCTCCAGACCAGGAATGGTCATGCCGGGAGCCAAAGCACCGTCAATATCACCGCTACCGCCGGGGAGGAGTTCATCATCGAGGCCAACAGTAACAATCTGCGACGCGCAGAGCATCTCCATTCACGATATACACACCCTTCTTCAATTGAGAATTGTAAATTGAGAATTGAGAATTAGGCAGCGCGTTCACCTTGCGACCCTGCAGGTCGTAGACAGAATTGTCAATTGTGAATTGTCAATTGAATGAATGCCCGTTGTTTCTCCATCCAGGTTCAGGTTGATGCTACGCGCATTAGCAGCATCGCCCTTCAGCTGGAAGTAGGCGCGGAAGCCCTTCATGTCGGCGGGCAGCGTCTCAGGATAGAGCAGTGTCTCGCGGACTCGTTATCAAGTCGATAACGGCACAGGTGTCAAGTAATAGACGAGTCTTTGCCATTAGTCTGCGTAAGTGGTTAGTCTTTCTTTCAACTTGGGGTCAGTGATGGTGATACCACCGGCATGTGCTACGGCAAATGCCATTCTCCTGGTCCTCGGAGTTTTCTTCGAGTTGATGGCGTAGTTTCTTGCCATCCTCTCCTTTTTCTCTTCGTTCGACATAATTATGCGTATTAAAGTGTTATAACGGGTGATAAAACTGCGATTAAGCGAGGACAATGATGCTGGCATCAATTGCCGAGCGTGAGCAGTTTCGCAGCCTTACGGCTTCTATATAACTAAAAGTTATTTGTCCGATTTACAGTAGCAGGCATAGCCTCTACTTGGACGCTGCAAAGGTACGAATTTCTTATCACATAACGAACAATTATGGCGTTAAACTTACAAAAAGCGTACTACCCTGAATCCAGTAGAACTCATGCTTTGCCAACGTGCGCTTTATCTCGTAGTACGCACCGTGGTAGGGGTTGCCGTAGTGTTCTTCGAGGTCGGCTATTTTCATGTCGAAACTCAGTGCATACATAGGCTTCAATAGGCTGGTTTGAATTGATATTCCTTGTTGAAGTAAATCTCTCCGCTGGGTGTCTCGGCAGAGATAACCGTGCCAACGAAGGGGTTGGCCTCCACTTCAATCACCGTGCCATAGTCCAGTCGCTCTTGTGCGTCACCTCGGGCGAAATCAGTACGTTGTCACCTGTCTTCATAATGCTGTGTCTATTTTTATGTTTTGTTAGTATGGTGTCCATTGTTGTTAAAATTATTGTGTTAGAGAAAACAGATCTGGTTAGGATTGAAACGCTCTATTGTCATGGGTCAGAATACCAAATGTGGGAATTGCTTCTTTTCCTCTTCGGTCAGCGTGTGCGCCCAACTGGCCGCCCAGAAGCCTACGAGTTCTTCTATGAGTTGCCTGCGTGTCAGTCCGTTCTACTTCAGGAGCAGCTCGACCACGCCATTGCGCTCCTTCTCAATCTGTTTGTCTCTTTCGCTCATAATGCTGTTGTTTTATGATTATCGGTTGCAAAGTTAATCATTTTTCGCTATTTCGAATCGTAACTACTCAGTCATAGCTGATTATATGGTCGCTACGCTCAAAATCTTTCAAAAATCTTGTTGAAAATCATACAAAAATCTTCATTTTCCCTATTTTTGTTGGATTTTTATTTAGATTTTGTCAGA
>JAEEGG010019641.1_pt1 | contig 13598 bp, 13 predicted proteins | sample 9134161 | NCBI WGS metagenome assembly JAEEGG01 (sample SAMN16246543, study PRJNA631951) | gut metagenome | biome: gut microbiome; feature: rumen; material: CR-attached | host: Bos | place: Iran: Karaj | collected 2018-10 | reverse complement strand
TGATGAGCCTTCGGCTGTTAGTTAGCCTTCGGCTGTTGGTTAGCTTTGCTGTTGATTAGCCTTTGGCTGTTGGTGAGCTTCGCTGTTGATGAGCCTTCGGCTGTTAGTTAGCCTGCGGCTGTTGGTTAGCCTTCGGCTGTTAGTTAGCCTGCGGCTGTTGGTGTGCTGCGCTGTTGGTGAGCCTGCGGCTGTTGGTTAGCCTTCGGCTGTTAGTTAGCCTGCGGCTGTTGGTTAGCCTTCGGCTGTTAGTTAGCCTGCGGCTGTTGGTTAGCCTACGGCTGTTAATTACTTCGTGTTAACATGAAATACCCAACACGAAGTACCCAACATGAAATAAATAACACGAAGTACCCAACATGAAATAAATAACACGAAGTACCCAACACGAAGTACCCAACACGAAGTAACCAACACGAAGTAACCAACACGAAGTGACCAACATGAAATAAATAACACGAAGTACCCAACACGAAGTAACCAACACGAAGTCACTAACACGAAGTCACCAACACGAAGTAACCAACACGAAGTGACCAACATTCACTCATAATAGGTATTTTCGCACCGTAAATATGTTCGGAAATCGCGAATAGTTATGGGAAACTGAATTAGTAAATTGACTAAAATTACGATTGAAAAACAGAAAGTGGAGCGTCAGAAAACTCAAATTAATACTGTATCCTTTATATATATATATATATATTTAAAATGCAGAAAGACAATATTTTGCGTCTTTTTATTTGTTAAATTTTTTTTGATACGTTGTATTGAAAAAAAAACTATCTTTGCAGCGTCAATCAAATAGATAATTTATTATCGAATGAGAAAGAAAGAAGAGTCCTCGCTTGTGATACCGAAATCGACTTTGAGTCGGTTGCCGTTATACTACAGCCACATTCAAAAGATGCAGCAGTCGGGCGAAGAGTATGTCTCGGCATCCGCTATTGCACAGAGCCTCCACCTCAACCCTGTCTTGGTGCGCAAGGATCTGGCAGGCGTGAGCAGCACGACAGGCAAACCCCGCCTCGGTTTCAACATTACTGTTTTGATGAATGATTTGAGCAATTTTTTGGGTTATAACAAGATTGATGAAGCCATTTTGGTCGGTGTGGGGAGTCTTGGCCGACTGTTATTGACCAACAAGGAGTTTTCGTGTATGGGGTTGGACATCACAGTGGGTTTCGACAAAGACCCGGACCTTCACGGTCTCCAAATCGGTGACAAATTCATCCTCCCCATGGAAAAAATGGCCAACTACGTTAAGCGCACGGGTGTGAAAATCGGCATTATCACTGTGCCTGCCGACCAAGCGCAGGAGGTATGCGACCAATTGGTGGATTGCGGCATCCTCGCTATATGGAACTTCGCCTTCACTTTGCTCAACGTTCCCCAAGGCATTCTCGTGAAAAATGAGAACCTTCCCTCATCTTTAGTCGTTCTATCCCACCAACTTGCTAAAAAGATGGTCAAAGACAACAACTTGAACATAACAAAAACAAGTTAAACAAATACATTTTCAATAATTATTATTTTTATGAAAACTCAAAAGGAAAATGCAGCATCTAAAATCGATAAAAGTTTATCGATAAAAGAAGAGATTGATGTTTTAGTTAGGAACGCCGAAGAAGCACTTAAGACTTATATCACCTTCGACCAAGAGCAGGTGGACAAAATCGTCTATGCTATGGCATTGGCCGGTCTGGAACACCACCGCGAGCTTGCGAAGTTGGCGCACGATGAGACGCAGAGGGGTGTTTATGAGGACAAGATCATCAAGAACATCTTCTCCACTGAGTACATTTGGAATTCCATCAAGAATGAGAAAACGGTGGGGGTTGTGGAGGACAACGAGATGGAAGGTTATGTGGAAGTGGCCGAACCGGTAGGAATCGTGGCCGGTGTGACACCTGTGACCAACCCCACTTCAACCACTATGTTCAAGTCATTGATCTGCACCAAGGCACGAAACCCGATCATTTTCGGTTTCCATCCCTCTGCCCAGAAGTCGTCGGTGGCCGCCGCCAAGACCCTGTATGACGCCGCTATTGCCGCCGGCGCACCCGAGCACTGCATACAATGGATTGAACATCCTTCTGTCGAGGCCACAATGGCTCTGATGAACCATCCGAATGTCTCGCTGATCCTGGCCACGGGTGGTTCTGGCATGGTGCGCTCTGCATACAGCTGCGGCAAACCCGCCCTCGGCGTGGGACCCGGCAACGCTCCCTGCTACATCGAGACTTCCGCCAATGTGAAACGCGCTTGCAACGACTTGATGATGTCGAAAACCTTCGACAACGGCATGATTTGCGCCTCCGAGCAAGCCGTCATCGTTGACAAAGTCATCTCCAACCTGTTTGAGGATTATATGAAGGAAAACAGTTGCTACTTCTTGAACAAGGAAGAGATTGAGAAAGTGTCGAAATTCGTGATTAACATTGAGAAAGGCGCTGTCAACCCTGATGTGGTGGGCAAATCGGCCTACTGGATTGCCGACAAATCGGGCGTAAAGGTGCCTGAAAATACAAAGATCCTCATCGCCCGTCTGAAGAATGTGGGTCCTGAATACCCGCTGTCACGCGAGAAACTTTCTCCGGTGTTGGCTTACTATGTGGTGAACAACCATGTGGAAGGCTTCGAGATGTGCCAGAAGATGCTTGACATGGGTGGTTTGGGCCACACGGCCATCATCCACAGCACCAACAGTGACCTCATTGAGAAGTTCGGCAAGGCCATGAAGGTGGGCCGCATCATCGTCAATTCTCCTTCTTCGCAAGGCGCCATTGGCGACATCTACAACACCAATACTCCGTCACTGACGCTCGGGTGCGGTTCCTACGGCCACAACAGCACCACAGCCAACGTTTCGACCGTCAACCTTATCAACAAAAAGAAAATCGCAAAAAGAAGAGTCAATATGCAATGGTTCAAAATCCCGCCGAAAGTCTATTTTGAATACGGTTCGGTACAATATCTCGAAAACATGGAAGGCATAAGCAAAGCCTTTATCGTGAGCGACCCGATGATGGTGCAACTCGGCTATGTTGACAAAGTGACCTACTACCTCAACAAGCGCGAGGAGAGCTGCCATTACAAGATCTTCTCCGACGTGGAACCCGATCCGGATGTGGACACCGTGATGAGAGGCGTGGCCGAGATGCGCACATTCCAGCCCGATGTCATCATCGCCTTGGGCGGCGGTTCGGCCATGGACGCGGCCAAGTGCATGTGGCTGTTCTACGAACATCCCGAGACCTCCTTCGACGGCCTGCGCCAGAAGTTCATGGACATCCGCAAGCGCGTGGTGAAATTCCCGCACCTGGGACAGCAATGCAAGATGGTGGCCATCCCGACCACCTCAGGCACCGGCAGCGAGGTGACCGCCTTCACGGTCATCACCGACAAGAAAAAAGGCATCAAGTATCCGCTGGCCGACTATGCGGTGACCCCCAATGTGGCTATCATCGACCCGCAGTTCGTGGTTTCCTTGCCGAAACGTGCCACCGCTGACACCGGCATGGACGTTTTGACCCATGCCATTGAGGCCTACATCTCCAATATGGCCAACGACTACACCGACGGTCTTGCCCTTCAAGCCATGGACCTGGTGTTTGGCTACCTGAAACGCGCCTACGAAAATGGCCAATTTGATCTGAAAGCCCGCGAGAAGATGCACAACGCCTCTTGTATCGCCGGCATGGCCTTCACCAACGCCTTCCTCGGCCTCAACCACAGCATGGCACACAAATTGGGCGGCGACTACCACATCCCGCACGGACGCGCCAACGCTATTCTTTTGCCTTATGTGGTGAAATACAACTCTTTGAAGCCCAATAAATTCGTTCCGTTCCCGAAATATGAGCGTTTCATGGCCGACGAAAAATTGGCCAAGGCAGCCCGTTTCCTCGGTTTCGGTGGCAGCACAAATGAGGAGAGCATCGACAACCTTATCGCAGCCATCCGCCAACTGATGAAGGATATGGATATGCCGCTCAGCATCAAGGATGCCGGCATTGACGAGAAACAGTTCATGGCCAATGTGGAAGCTCTCTCCGAGAAAGCCCACGATGACCAATGCACTGGTGCCAACCCGAAATATCCCTTGGTAAAGGAAATTGTTGAGATTTACAAGCAAGCCTATTACGGGAAATAAAGATTATTTTTACCATGAAGGGAGGGCAGTTCCACAAAAGGCGGCTGTCCTCCCAAATGGCCTACAATATTGTAACAAATAGAGAAAAAAATCGTTTAATAATAATCCTAAAAACTATCCAATATGAATATTAAAGTTTGCGTTGGCAGCTCATGCCACCTGAAAGGATCCTACGATGTGATCCAAGCATTGAAAGACCTCTTGAAAAAATACGACGTGGAAGATGTCGTCGAACTGCAGGCCAGTTTCTGCCTTGGTCACTGCGCCAAAGGCGTGAATGTGCTGACCGATGGCATAGCGCCCGAGAAGGCCGAAAAAACCGCCACGACGCTTGCTGACGGCACCCTGTTGCTCCACAATGTCACCAAGGATAACGCCGAGGAAGTGTTCGTGAAGGAAATCTATCCACTGATTGAATTATAAAAACCAGTTGTAATGTCGAAGTACTTAGAGTTTCGAAATGCGCGGTGCAAGGACTGCTACAAATGCCTGCGCGAATGTCCAGTAAAAGCCATCGACTTCAAGGGGCATCAGGCCGAGATTATTGAGGATCGTTGCATCCTTTGCGGCCACTGCACGCTGGCTTGTCCACAGAACGCAAAAGTGGTGCATAGTGAATTAGACGAAGTAAAACAATTGCTGTCGGGCAAAGGAAAAGTGATTGCCAGTGTGGCTCCTTCTTTCATTTCGAGTTTCGGTCTCACCGACTTTGGCGTGATGAAACTGGCTTTGGCCAAATTAGGTTTCGCCGATGCCGAGGAAACCGCCGTGGGGGCTCAGGCCGTCACCAAAGAATATGCGCGACTGCTCAAGACAGGCGAGTTCACCAACTTCATCACCTCTGCTTGCCCCGCCGCGTGCCGCATGATCCAAGAATACTACCCCAAGGCGCTCAAATACCTTGCCCCTGTCGATTCACCGATGGTGGCTCACGCCAAAATCCTGAAGAAACAGCACCCGGAGGCCAGCATCGTCTTCGTCGGCCCTTGCATCGCCAAAAAACGCGAAGCCGAGGAGTGTCATCTCATTGACCATGTACTGACTTTCGAGGATGTGGTGACTCTTTTTGAGGAGAAGAATATCAAACTCGATGAAATCACCAATCTTGACCTCGGCAGGAAAAGCGGGACACCGAACCTGGCTAAAGAATACCCGATACCGCAAGGCATCATCAATTCCTTCCCCGAGTTGCCAGAGGGTTACGAATACGTCGCCGTGGATGGCCCGAAGAAGTGCGTGGAAGCTTTGGAGAACATTGAGCACTTGGACCATGTAGTGTTGGAAATCAACCTTTGTGTGGATGCCTGCGTCAATGGCCCTTGCTCATTGGTCAAGGAGGGTGGTTCCATCAAGGCCACCGCCGACGTGCGCAAGTATGTCAGCCGTGAAAAGCAGGCCTTGACCGGACCGCAAGATAACGGTCCGCTTCCAGTGAGCCTTGCTACGTCACACCCGCGCATCCGCAGCCACAGTATGGCCGCCACCGAGCGCGACATCGAAGCCATCCTGCACAAAACCGGCAAAATGAAACCCGAAGACGAACTGAACTGCGGTTCCTGCGGTTATGCCACCTGCCGTGAGAAGGCTTGGGCCGTCTATAACGGTTATGCCGACATTGAAATCTGCCTGCCCTATATGCGCCAACGCGCCGAGTCGCTCTCGTTCGAGATCATCCAAAACAGTCCCGAGGGCATCATCGTGCTCGACTCAGAACTCAACATTCAGGAAATCAACGGCAAGGGAAGGGAACTGCTCGGCATCGACGACCCCAACACCAAAGGTCGCCCCGCCATCGACTTCTTCAACCCCATTGATTTTTGCAACGCCTACAACCAGAAGAAACACATCAGTTGCAAGCAAACCTACATACCTTCGACAGGGAAATACATCGATATGTCAATCAACTATTTGGCTGGACAGAATGTCATCTTCGGCATCCTGAAGGATGTCACCGAAACAGTGGATTATGAGAAACGCATTATGAAGGTGAAGATGGAAACCTTGACCACGACCGATGAGGTAATCAAGAAACAAATGCGTGTGGCTCAGGAAATTGCATCGCTTTTGGGCGAAACGACTGCCGAGACCAAAGTGGCGCTGTTGAAACTCAAGAAAACACTCACCGAAGAAAATACGACGAAATGATGGAACTCTGTTTAGAATCGGGATGCACCTCGCTCAACCATGTGGGCGAGGAGCTGTGCGGTGACAACGTGGCCTGCACCGTAAACGGGGAATACACCACTTTGGTGTTGGCCGACGGTCTGGGGAGCGGCGTGAAAGCGAACATACTTTCCATGCTCACTTCCAAGATTTTGTGTACGATGGCTTCCAACGAAATCGATATCTACGAATGTGTGGAGACCATCATCCAGACGCTGCCTGTATGTGCGGAACGCGGGGTGGCGTATTCCACATTCTCCATCATCCACGTCAACACGGAGGGCAAAGGTGAACTGTTCGAGTTCGACAATCCGGAAGCCATCTATTATCATAACGGCAAATGCCAGAACTTTGAGCGCACCGAACTCGACGTGTGCGGCAAGAAGGTGTTTCGCTCCGACCTTGCCTTGGAGGAAAACGACATCATCATTGTCATGTCCGACGGCACCATCCACGCCGGCATCGGACAAATCCTCAACTTCGGTTGGGAACGGCCCCAGATTATGGAGCACCTCGACACCAACATCAAACCTAACATGTCGGCCCGCGCCGTGGCCTGTCTTTTGGCATCGGCCTGCAACGACCTCTATGTGGACAAGCCTGGCGATGACACTACCGTCGCGGCCGTCAAGATACGCAAACGTTTGGATGTCAATATTATGGTGGGACCGCCCGTTGACAAGGAAAAGGACGACTACTACATCCAGCATTTCTTGGAAGGACCGTCGAAGAAAATCGTGTGCGGCGGCACCAGTTCCACCATAGTGGCGCGTTATCTGAAAACCGAACTCAAGACCAGTTTCGACTTCCCTGACAAGGAGGTGCCGCCCATCGGCTTCATCAAGGGCATCGACCTGACTACGGAGGGTGTGCTCACCTTGCGCCGACTGCTGCAGATGTCGGAGAAATACATCTCCATTTCCGATCTCACGCCCAAGACCTTCACCAAGCAGGACGGGGCCTCGCTCCTTGCCGACTTCCTTTTCGAGCGGGCCACTCACATCACCTTTTTCGTCGGGCAAAGCGTCAATGTGGCCCATCAAGGGTTGCCCATCGACACCACGATGAAGCTGAAACTGGTGGAGAAAATCACCGAGAATTTGCGCACAATGGGCAAAACTGTCGAACTGAATTATTTTTAACCCTCAATAACCATCACTATGAACACAGACCGAATATTTGATACCAATGTTCAACTCGTTAAATACAAAGTGTTGAAAGAGATCATCCGTCGCGCATACGAAGGCGGGTTGGAGAATGCTTATATGGAGGTGCCCAAGCTGCTCAGTCCTGGACCGAAAGCCGAGACGCGCTGCTGCATCTACAAGGAACGCGCCATCCTGCAAGACCGCATCCAGATGGCGATGGGAGGCGATAAAAACAATCCCAACGTCATTGAGGTCATCGACAGCGCCTGCGACGAGTGTCCGATCGACGGCATTTACGTCACGCCCGCTTGCCGCGGGTGCATGGTGCACAGTTGCAAGGAGGTGTGCCCCAAGGACGCTATCACCATTGTAAACCACAAAGCCACCGTGGATAAGGAGAAGTGCATCGAGTGTGGCAAGTGTACGCAAGCATGCCCGTACTCCGCCATCATCCTCCAGCATCGTCCCTGTATGGTGAGCTGTAAGGTGAAGGCTATCTCCATCGACGAGAACAAGAAGGCCAAAATCGACAACGAAAAGTGCATTTCGTGCGGCGCGTGCGTCTATAAGTGCCCCTTTGGCGCTATCTCCGACAAATCGTTGGTTTTGGACATCATCGACATTCTGAAGAAGTCGGAAAACAACACCAAATACAAGGTGTATGCTGTCATTGCGCCGGCCATCGTGAGCCAATGCCGCTTCGGGCGGGTCACGCAAGTGGTGACGGCCATCAAGAAGCTGGGCTTCCATCATGTGGTTGAGGCCGCTCTCGGCGCCGACATCACCCTTTATCACGAGGCTCAGGAATGGAACGAGAAGAAGCTGATGACCACTTCGTGCTGTCCGTCGTTTGTGGCTTTTGTGGAGAAAAACTTCCCCGAGCTGAAACAATACATCTCCTCTTCGGTGTCGCCCATGGTGGAAACTGCACGGCTCATCAAGAGGGCGGACCCGACGGCCAAGGTTGTCTTCATCGGACCCTGCACATCGAAGAAGTTGGAGTATCGGCTGGAAAAGACTGGCGGCGCCATCGACAGTGTCATGTCGTTTGAGGAACTGCAGGCCTTCGTCGATGCCCGCGACATTGACACCACGCAGATGGAAGATTCGGAGTTGAACAACGCTTCTTACTATGGTCGCATCTTCGCCAAGTCGGGTGGCATCGCCCAAGGCATCGCCGACGTGGCCAAAGATATGGGCGTGGAAGGCGTGAAACCCATCGCCATGAACGGCATCGCCGAGTGCAAGGCCGCATTGACTCGACTGAAGTTCAACAAGGCCACGGAGAACTTCTTCGAAGGCATGGCCTGCGACGGCGGCTGCCTGAACGGCCCCGTGTGCATCACCCACAGCCCGCGCAACGTTGTCGATGTGGACAAATACGGCAATGAGGCACAGGAAAAGACCATCTTTAACTCCGTGAAACTCTACAAGATGAAGATCTAAACCGCCTGTTTGTTCGCTTATTTATAATATGTTATTGGGTTTCTATTTATAGATTGTTTAGTCTGTAATTCATATTTATTGGTTATTTAGAAAATAAAATTTACTAAAGTAACGTTTTATATCTAAATAAAAATGGACCTTTGCAAAAGGTCGCCATCAAATTGGATTATGGAAACGAACAACGACAAATACCAAAACCGATACCGCATTCCATCAACCCGATTGCAAAATTGGGATTACGGGTGGAATGCAATCTATTTCGTAACTATCTGCACAAAAAACAGACATCATTTTTTCGGTGAGATTGCGAAAGGAAAAATGTATCTGTCACCCGTCGGTGCCATTGCCGACGTATTATGGCACGAATTAACAAACCATTTCGACAATATTGAATTGGACGCATTTGTGGTTATGCCAAACCATATACATGGTATTATCGCAATCAATAATATTGGCAATGGTGACAATGGCGGTAATGGTATCAATGGTGACAACGGCGACAATGGTGACAATGGTGGCAACGGTGGCAATGGTGACAATGGTGACAACGGCGGTAATGGTATCAATGGCGGTAATGGTGACAATGGTGACAACGGTAGAGACAACGCATGCGTTGTCTCTACGTCATCCAATTCCCCGTCATCCAATTCCCCGTCATCCAATCCCCCGTCATCCAATCCCCCGTCATCATGCACACAACAAACGATACAACCGCCCAAAACCATTGGACAACAACGTTTTCAAAACCAGGGGTCGAAAACATTATCATCTATTGTCGGATCATATAAATCAGCGGTTTCGAGGCACGCGCACCGATTGGGATACGATTTTTCATGGCAATCCCGTTTCTATGACATTATTGTTCGTGATCATTCTGCCTTGATAAAAATACAATCCTATATATGGAATAATCCGATAAATTGGAAGGAAGATAAATTTCTTAAACAATGACCGAATCTACCATCAAATCAAAAACACGGCAAACGTCCTTCCTAACGAAGGCGTAAGTAACGACAATTATCTGGTAAAAACTCCTATCTGTCAACAAGTGTTACAATCCCAGTAGTTGCAGATGCTGTCGAAATTCAGAGGGAAGTATCCTTGCTGAGAATCTGACTGCATATATTCATTTTTTTTACCTTTGCACTTTAATTTAAACATTAGTAAAATATGGAGAACAAAGCGATCAAGCCGGTCTTCGTGAACGGGGGGCCGCGGAAGAAATGGAACACAGTACAGATGTTGGAAAGCGCCATGAAAGGGGCTCAGGAGGCCGGCGCCGAGGTGGAGATGGTTGACCTCTATGATATTGATTTCAAGGGATGTAAGAGTTGCTTCGCCTGCCAGTTGAAAAACGCCAAGACAGACGGTGTGTGTGCCATTCGCGACGATTTGCGTCCTGTGCTTGAAAAGGCATGCGAGGCAGATGTGATTGTCATCGGTTCGCCTGTCTATTTCAGTTATCCCACGGGCGAAACGCGTTCATTCCTCGAAAGGTTGATCTTCCCGAATTTCACCTACGACTACGACGAACAGGGGAACCGGCGCCGCCCCATCCGTGAGAAGCAGACCGCTATGATCTTCACAATGAACATACCCGAAGAGGCCATGGAAGAGTGGAAATATCCCGTGCTGCTGGGCACTTGTGAAAAGCAGTTAAAGGAGAATTTCGGCCACAGCGAAACGCTTTACGTCTGCAACACCTACCAGTTCAACGACTATTCCCGTTACGCCATGACCATGTTCAAAGAGGAGGACAAACGCCAGTACCGCGACGCGCACTGGCAGACCGACCTGCAGAACGCCTACGAGCTCGGGAAACGGTTAGTGGGGATGGCGAAAGGGGAATAACTTCGACCCTTCGTGAAAACGATAAAAGCCCATAAAGGCTTCCTGCTGCTGCACCTCTCCGTGTTCATCGCGGGGTTCACCGGGGTGCTGGGACGGCTCATCGAGCTGGACCCCGTGGTGCTCGTTTTGCACCGGATGACGTGGGCGGCCGCCCTGATGGCGTTGTTTCTTGTCCTCAAAAAAGAGTTGCGGCGTTTCCGTTTCGAGGATATGGCGCGGATGGGCGGCGTGGGCGTGCTGCTGTGCCTGCACTGGATCTTCTTCTACGCCAGCATCAAGGCGTCGAACGTCTCCATCGGGGTGGTCTGCTTCTCCTTGGTCGGGTTCTTCACCGCACTTCTCGAGCCGATTATCAACCGGCACCGCTTCTCCGTGCGCGAGTTCCTGTTCAGCATCCTCACGGTATGCGGTGTCTATCTCATTTTCCACTTCGACACCCGATACCGTTTGGGCATTGCCATCGGAATTGTCTCTTCGGCCTTGTACGCCCTGTTCGCCATCGCCAACCAGCACGTCGGCAAGCACTTCGAGGCCAAAAACATGCTCTTCTGGGAGATGGTCGGCGGCATTGTCGTCCTCAGCGTCATCCTCCCGGTTTACAATGCCTTCTTGCCGGTCGGGAAGTTCCTTCCGACGGGTATGGACTACCCCTACATGGCCTTTATGGTGGTGGTTTGCACCATCGGGCTATGCTTGTTGCAAATTGTTGTCTTGCAGAAGATTGACGCCTTCACGGTCAACCTTACCTACAATCTGGAGCCCGTCTATAGCATCATTCTCGCGATGCTGATTTTCCAGGAATACCACGAGCTGAACTTCTCGTTTGTCCTCGGTATCGCGCTCATCATCGTCTCGGTGGTGCTGCAGACGTGGTCGAAGGTACGGGTGAAGGGATGATTATTTTTGATTTTTGTCTTCTATAAAAGATAAATTTCTTATTTTTGCGGAAAATTACAAAAGCGAAAAGATGAATGCGATTCCACTTTTGTTATTATCATTTATGTCTTTTGTTCAGGCTCACACTCAAGTACTCAGGCCCCCTTGTGATACCATCTATTTTGATTGTTTTAACTGTCAACATAAAGACACAGTGGAGATAAATGATTCAATATCTGCAATTTATTATTTTGAGGTGTTGGATGGTGCAGGTTTTTATTTCGAATACTATTATGATAACGGTGATCGAGTTGTTGGATGTTATCCCGAAACCAAACTTCAGCTGACTTTTATTAGTAATGGGAAGCCCACAGAATTTCTAATTAACAAAAAGGAACTTGAAAAAATCATTGATGGTGCTACACTAAAGAATATGACATTTACCAGTTGTCACTATTTGGAAACAACCGGAAATAGTTGCTATTTTAATTGTCTTATGTGTGTTCCTGAAACAGATATATGTGCTTCAATAATCGTATCAATTGACATTTTAACAAGAGAAATTAGCTATCAAATAGATGAAGAGGATTATGAAGACGATTAGGCATTTAATTGGTGAGTTTTAGATAATGTGTTTTTGTGACATTAAAGCCCTGTCCCACTGCGGCGTCAACCGCTACGCCTCCGACCCTCGCATCGGGTTGATGGACAGCACCGTGTCAGTGGAGGCATTGGTTAGAGGGGAGCATATCCCCGTAGGGGATGCATCTCTGTAGAAAAAACGGATGCCCACGTGCGGTTTCAAATCTCCGTAGGAGATTCATTTTCAATTGGTTGTCAGAATGTCGTTGTGCCTGATGTGCAACCCCATACGGGGTTGTGGGGGATGCCGCATCGCCAACGGCTACAGACAGGGAACCCCTGACGGGGTTCGGGAAGATTCGGTGCCGATAGAGGCTCTGGTGGGTCATGAGGTGGATTGAACGCGCCACCTCCGTCAAAGCAGATTATGCCCCCGCAAACCGTTTCAGCGCCTCCTCATCCAGCCGCTGCACCGTCCATTCGTCCATTGGGACGGCCCCGATGCCGTGATAGACCTTCAGGGCGGGCTCGTTCCAATCGAGGCAGATCCACTCCATACGGCCGCAGTGGCGTTCCACGGCGATCTTGGCCAGGTGCTTCAGCAGGGCTTTGCCGTAGCCGCGCCCCCGCTTCTCGGGAAGGATGAAGAGGTCTTCGAGATAGAGTCCCTTGCGCCCCACGAAGGTGGAGAAGTTGTGGAAAAAGAGAGCGAAGCCGACCACCGCGCCGTCTTCCTCCGCGAAGACCACCTCGGCGGAACGCTCCACAAACAGGGAATGATAGACGGTGGCTTCGTCGGCCACCACCTCGTCGGCGCATTTCTCATAGACGGCCAACTTTTTGATGAACTCCAGGACGAGCCCTGCCTCTTCGGGCTTCGCTGGACGGATATTGAAACTATGGTTCATATACTATCTTTTTGTTATACCTTTTACGATTGCCACTCCTCACGCCAACCGTCCCAGCAACTCGATCAGCACTCGCCAGATGTCGTGGATGGTCGAGAGCTCCACGCGCTCGCTGGTGGAGTGCGGCTCCACGATGCGCGGGCCAATGCTGGCGATCTGGATGCCGGGATAGTGCTGCACGAAGAAGCCCGCCTCCAACACGAAGTGCATCGCCACCATACGGGGACGCCAGCCCAGCACGTCCTGGAACGTGTCGCTGACCCGCCGCAAGAACGGCGACTGCTGATTCTCCTGCCACGCCGGGGCCGACATCACGACCTCGGAAACGGCGCCTGCTTCGGCGAAGGTCGCGGCAATGGTCTTGCTCAACGTGGCCATATCGTCGTCAACAAAGCTGCGGGTGTGGGTGGAGACGAAAAGGTGGTCTTCTTCCGCCACGATGCGCCCCACATTGTTGGAGGCCTCCACCGT
>JAEEGG010019634.1_pt1 | contig 13601 bp, 8 predicted proteins | sample 9134161 | NCBI WGS metagenome assembly JAEEGG01 (sample SAMN16246543, study PRJNA631951) | gut metagenome | biome: gut microbiome; feature: rumen; material: CR-attached | host: Bos | place: Iran: Karaj | collected 2018-10 | reverse complement strand
TTCACTGAGTCTCGGGTGGAGACAGCGTGGCCATGGTTACACCATTCGTGCAGGTCGGAACTTGCCCGACAAGGAATTTCGCTACCTTAGGACCGTTATAGTTACGGCCGCCGTTTACCGGGGCTTCGATCCGATGCTTCTCTTGCGATAACATCTTCAATTAACCTTCCGGCACCGGGCAGGTGTCACACCCTATACTTCCACTTTCGTGTTCGCAGAGTGCTGTGTTTTTGTTAAACAGTCCCAGCCACCTGGTTACTGTGGCTGGCTGATGCTAGATCTGTGCAGATTTCACACCCTCCAGCGTACCTTCTCCCGAAGTTACGGTACTATTTTGCCTAGTTCCTTCACCCGAGTTCTCTCAAGCGCCTTGGTATTCTCTACCCGACCACCTGTGTCGGTTTGGGGTACGGCTTGCTCAGACATATCTTTAGAAGCTTTTCCTGGAAGCCTGGCATCTGCATCTTCGTGCGGTTACCCGCACTCCTCTCACCTCTCGGAATTATCAGCCCGGATTTGCCTTGGCTGACTCCCTACCGGCTTTCACCACTCACCATCCGGTGGCATGCATAGCCTTCTCCGTCACTCCATCAGTCCCTGAACAAGTGCGGGAATATTAACCCGCTCTCCATCGACTACGCATCTCTGCCTTATCTTAGGTACCGACTCACCCTGCCCCGATTAACGTTGGACAGGAACCCTTGGTCTTCCGGCGTATATGTTTTTCACATATATTATCGTTACTTACGTCAGCATTCGCTCTTCTGATATCTCCAGCTCAGTTCCCACTGAACCTTCTCAGACTTACAGAACGCTCCCCTACCAATCCTTAATTGCTTAAAGATTCCGCAGCTTCGGTGTAATGTTTAGCCCCGTTACATCTTCCGCGCAGGCCGACTCGACTAGTGAGCTATTACGCTTTCTTTTAATGATGGCTGCTTCTAAGCCAACATCCTAGCTGTTTATGCCTTCCCACATCGTTTCCCACTTAACATTACTTCGGGACCTTAGCTGGCGGTCTGGATTGTTTTCCTCTTGACGACGAACGTTAGCACCCGCCGTCTGTCTCCTGTGTATAAATGTAAGTATTCGCAGTTTGCATCGAGTTGGTATTCCATGACAGAACCCTCGTCGAAACAGTGCTCTACCCCTTACATTCTCTCCACAAGGCGCTACCTAAATAGCTTTCGGGGAGAACCAGATATCACATGATTTGATTGGCCTTTCACCCCTAGCCACAGCTCATCCCCTAACTTTGCAACGTTAGTGGGTTGGGACCTCCAGTAAGTGTTACCTCACCTTCATCCTGGCCATGGCTAGATCATCATGTTTCGGGTCTACTCCCAGCAACTGTCGCGCTTGTCACACTCGGTTTCCCTCCGGCTCCCCTATGCGGTTAACCTCGCTGCTGAAAGTAACTCGCTGACCCATTATACAAAAGGTACGCGGTCACACTCACGTGCTCCCACTGCTTGTACGTACACGGTTTCAGATTCTTTTCACTCCTCTTTCAGAGGTTCTTTTCGCCTTTCCCTCACGGTACTGGTTCACTATCGGTCATTCAGTAGTATTTAGCCTTAGAGGATGGTCCCCCTATCTTCAAACAGGATACCACGTGTCCCGCTCTACTCTCTCTCATCATCACAGAATGTCGTATACGTGACTATCACACTCTTTCGTTTGCCTTCCCATGCAATTCTACTATCCTGTTTCTGACTTTTGGGCTCCTGCAGTTTCGTTCGCCACTACTCCCGCAATCTCGTTTGATTTCTTTTCCTCGGGTTACTGAGATGTTTCACTTCTCCCGGTTCGCCTCGATTTACTACTTTACTCATAAATCGATAATGCATCGCTGCACTGGGTTCCCCCATTCGGACTCCTACGGATTAATGCCCCTTACCGGCTCCCCGTAGCTTTTCGCAGGTTAGTACGTCCTTCTTCGCCTCTGACTGCCTAGGCATCCACCATGTACGCTTATTCACTTAACCATACATCTCTAATCAATCTCGCTCTACTTCACTCCGCTTCCGCTTCGCTTTGTATTCTCAATTTCTCTTCGACGCATCGATATCGCAAATATCTGTTTCGCCTTTCTTAATTTCTCCAAAACGCTTGATTGTTTCTTTGAACTCTTTTTATCAGCTTTTCTCAATTTTTAAAGAACTTCTAGTCTCCTTGGACTAAAGCACTGGAACATCTCTTTCTTTTTCTGCTTTGGTAGTTTGTTCTACCTCAGCCCGATGACCCACTGCTTTAGCTCATGGTTGCTATTTTTTTTACTTTTTTATTTTATTTTTGTTTTATTTTTTGTTTTTTTGGTTGTTTCTTCTCAACCTGCAGGTGGCGTTCCCAACGAGATTCGAACTCGTGTTACCGCCGTGAAAGGGCGATGTCCTAAGCCACTAGACGATGGGAACAATCTTCTTCCTTTCTTTTTTTTATGTTTTTGTTATTTTTCCCTGCAACCCAGTAAACGACAATCTGTGTGAACACTGAAACCTCAGGCTTTCGTTAAGGAGGTGATCCAACCGCAGGTTCCCCTACGGTTACCTTGTTACGACTTCACCCCAGTCATAAACCACACCGTGGTAACCGCCCTCTTTCGTTAAGCTGGCTACTTCTGGTGCAATCCACTCCCATGGTGTGACGGGCGGTGTGTACAAGGCCCGGGAACGTATTCACCGCAACATTCTGATTTGCGATTACTAGCGATTCCAACTTCATGAAGTCGAGTTGCAGACTTCAATCCGGACTACGAAATACTTTCTGAGATTCGCTTACAGTCACCTGCTCGCTTCCCTCTGTATATCCCATTGTAGCACGTGTGTTGCCCTGGTCGTAAGGGCCATGATGACTTGACGTCATCCCCATCTTCCTCCGGTTTATCACCAGCAGTCTGACTTGAGTTGCCAACTTAATGATGCCAACAAGTCATAAGGGTTGCGCTCGTTGCGGGACTTAACCCAACATCTCACGACACGAGCTGACGACAGCCATGCAGCACCTGTGTGCAGTTTCCTTGCGGCACTCCCGTATCTCTACAGGATTACTGCCATGTCAAGACCAGGTAAGGTTCTTCGCGTTGCATCGAATTAAACCACATGCTCCACCGCTTGTGCGGGCCCCCGTCAATTCATTTGAGTTTTAACCTTGCGGCCGTACTCCCCAGGCGGTCGACTTATTTCGTTTGTTCTGGAACCCAACACCTCGTAGGCGTCAAATTCCTGGTCGACATCGTTTACGGCGTGGACTACCAGGGTATCTAATCCTGTTTGCTCCCCACGCTTTCGCTCTTCAGTGTCAGTATCGGTCCAGAGAGCCGCCTTCGCCTCCGGTATTCTTCCAAATCTCTACGCATTTCACCGCTACACTTGGAATTCTACTCCCCTCTACCGTACTCTAGTTAAACAGTTTCACGAGCCAATCCCAGGTTAAGCCCGGGTATTTCACTTGTGACTTATCTATCCACCTACGTGCCCTTTACGCCCAGTCATTCCGATTAACGCTCGTACCCTCCGTATTACCGCGGCTGCTGGCACGGAGTTTGCCGGTACTTATTCTTTTTCTAACATCTGAATACTGCCCTATTTGAACAGCACCCTTTCTCGAAAACTAAAGTGCTTTACAACCCGAAGGCCTTCTTCACACACGCGGCATGGCTGCATCAGAGTTCCCTCCATTGTGCAATATTCCCTACTGCTGCCTCCCGTAGGAGTTTGGACCGTGTCTCAGTTCCAATGTGGCTGATCATCCGCTAAAACCAGCTAGAGATCGTCGCCTAGGTGGGCTCTTACCCCGCCTACTAGCTAATCCCGTTTGGGCTCATCTATCAGCTAATGGTCTTTCGATCCCATTACTTTCCTCCTCAGAGCGTACGCGGTCTTATCAACCGTTTCCAGTTGCTATCCCCCTCTGATAGGTAGATTCCCAAATATTACTCACCCGTCCGCCACTCGTCATCAAAAGTATTGCTACTTCCATGTTACCGTTCGACTTGCATGTATTAGGCCTGCCGCCAGCGTTCAATCTGAGCCATGATCAAACTCTTCATTTTAAGTTCTTTTCATGACCTGCTTCTCACTGACTTTCAATTTCTTTGACGTGTCACTGATTACTCAGGTTTTATTTATTTTTTCGCCCTCGCTCTCAGTGCCCACACAGATTGTCTTTACTGCTTTGTTAAAGAACTTCACGTTTTTGCCGTGACAACGGGTGCATATATTACAGTCTTTTTTTTTCTTTGCAATACCTTTTTTGATCTTTTTTCCTTTTTTTAGATCTTTTGCTCATTTTACACACTGATTTGTGTGATCTCCTTCAAATTTAACCCTCGTTTTGTTTACTTTCTATGCAATCTTATCCTTCTCTACTCTTTTTTCTCGCCCCTTTGGGCGTCCTCTTATTCCTTTTTCTTCTCTTCATACTGTACAATTTTTAGCTTTCTGCTCATCACTTTTTGCAAATTTAAGTTCGATCGCTGATTTTTTATTCAGCAGCTTATTCAGCTTATGATGGTTTCAAAAGTTGGTAGGGAAATTTGAATGAAATGAAAAAAGGCTCCCGGTTGGGGCATCTGATAAATAAAGAAACAGCTGATCATGAATTGTGCTCTTTTTATGAACAGCCCTCACCTCTGCAACTATTTTTTCCTGAGTATGTTTCTGTATCAAATTGGAGACTGGTGCTTTTTCGAGCAAATACCGCAACTTATTTTTCTTCGTTGCCTTACCTTTACCTGGAAATATAGCTGTCATCCAGCAGAAAATCTTCAATCCCTATGTATTGAATGCCCTTTTCGTCCTGCCATGGCTTAATGTAGTCCTTAACAACAACGATCTTTCTGAACGAATCAGGAATTCTGATCAGTGACGCTATCTCCTGCCTATGCTTTTCCGGATCATCTATGGATAAAGCTGATTGGATGTAATAACGCTCGTCACCGCGATTTACAACAAAATCAACTTCAAGCTGCTTTCTGATTTTTTTACCTGACACATCCCTCAAATTCTGCTCGACAACTCCGACATCCACATCAAAACCTCTGCGTATCAAGTCGTTATAGAGAACATTTTCCATCAGGTGCGTTTCTTCAAGCTGTCTAAAACCAAGCCTTGCATTGCGAAGTCCCGGATCGGAATAGTAGTATTTGACCGGAGTTCTGATATACTTTCGTCCTTTTACGTCGTACCTTTCGGCCTTTTGAATCAAAAAGGCATCCATGAACAATTCAATATACTTATCAATAGTGTCAGGAGCAATACGGATCTGTCTTTCACTTTCAAATGTGTTAGCCAGTCTGCTGGGATTGGTCAGTGATCCGATCCCTGATGCCAGCACATTAAGGAGAATTTCCAGAACCTCCTCTTCTTTATTGATCTGATTTCGTTCCAGCACGTCCCTGATGTATGTATGGGTGAAAAGATCACGAAGATAACGGCTCTTTTCTTCATGAGTTTCCAATGTCCACACCAGCGGCATTCCACCGTAAGTGTAGTAATCGCGCCATGCATTGCGCTGATCTCCCCTGTAATGCTCATAAATCTCGGCAAAAGAAAGCGGATTGATTCTAATTTCATCCCCTCGATCTCTAAACTGAGTAAGAATATCAGATGAAAGCATCCTCGAATTACTGCCTGTTACATAGATATCAGCATTAGGGAGTTTCATCAGGCCTAAAACAACATCCACAAAAGTCAGTTTCACGTAAGGATCGTCCACATATGGATTCTGAACTTCAGCCACGAACTGTATTTCATCGATGAAAATATAATATCGCCGGTTCTGATCAGCCATACGCTCTTTTATAGTCCGGTTCAGTTCAAACGGATTACGATACCTGGCATTTTCAAGTTCATCCAGGGAAATTCCAATAATTTGATTCTCCAGGACTCCGGATTTAAGAAGGTATTGGCGGTAAAGAGAAAACAACAGGAAAGACTTTCCGCTCCGGCGAAGCCCGGTGATAATTTTTATACGGCCGTTATCTTTTCTCCGAATCAACTGATTCAGATATTGTTGTCTCTCATACTGCATAGGATCCATCCTTGAAATTTTTGCGGCATCCGCACTTTTTTCAAAATTCAGTATGCACCAAACTTTGGATCATAGCAAACATATTATCTGAAATTTTTGCGGCATCCGCACTTTTTTCATATAGAGGTATTTATCGGGATAATCTGTAGGTGGACAGCTTCTCACATTGAACGCAAATCAATTCTCCATCAGCATCTCCATGCTGCAATGCAGAGCTCTGCTCAGTCTGAGCAACGTTTCAGCCGCAGTCCTGTTAATATCCCGCTGTCTCTGCTCAAAAAGCTGGATCTGTCGCACAGGAACACCGGACATTGATGCAAGTTCCGATTGAGACAGCCCGCAGTTTTCACGATATTTTCTAAGTTTTGTAACGGGATTTGCAACTTTCAGGATCTCCTGCAGCCTATCCGTAAAGCAGACAATATCAGCCTCGTGGTAAACAGGATACATCTGTACAATATTCTCCAGCGATACCGCAGAAAGGATTTCCATAAAACTCCTGCCACTGTACCACTGATAGTAGGCCAGCGCCCATCCGGCCCAGTACTCGGGACTTTTATCAACATACATCTCATCGGGCATATCTCTGAAGGGAAGCTGCGTTTCTGTCAGAACTCTTTTCACCAGTTCACAGCCAGTCATTCCTGCAATATAGGTTGGATTGCCTGCCGCAAACTGTTTGGATACGGATGATACCGCAAAGGCACCTGCGAAAAGATCCGGTTCCAGTTCCAGCGTCATTACAGCAAAATCAACAGCATCTCCCAGAATTTTCTGCGCTCCCGGCAGATAATCCTCATCGTAAGCGTGGATCACCATTTGTAATACCTTCTCTCATGATATCGATCATAAACAATCCTGACACACTATCCTTTAGTTGTTTTGATCTGCGGTATGCTCTTCTTGCCTCTCGATCTCGGATTATCTTCTTCTGATAGTAGACCGCAGCGTCGACAGGTTCAGCTCCCAAAAACCGGATATGCTGGAATGCCTCACGGCTTTTCAATACAAGTTGTTCTCCTAATTTACCCAGACGCATAGCTACAGACAGTCTGTCAAGAGAAATGACTCCTGCAACAAAATCCTGGGCAAAGGAAAAATAGGAATCATCGGCTCGATATCCGACAATCAGATCGTACGGAGCAAGATCGACACCGAAATTCTCCTGCAAATAATCCTTTGCCTCTTCCGCAACACTGCCCTTCTGCCAGAAACTTCTGTATTTCGTAAGAACAGCCACCCAGTTCAGAATGCTATACTCCGGAGAGTTCAATCTGAGGATCTTAAGTCCTTTCAATTCAAGCTCGTAAATATTGGCGAAACCATCACGATTACCGGCACAGGCCCATTCCCGGGCCAGCTCAATGTTTTCGGTGGTATAAAATCCATACCCGTAATCGTTTGTTCGCTTACTTCCGTTGTACACCGGTGTTTTAATAATGTGTTCCGAACCGTGATAAATAATCATATAAAAGTAAACCATCCTTCATATTTAATAATATCGCTACAGAGATACAAATTCAAAAAAAGTATGTTATCCCTCTCTTAATTGTGATCTGTAAATGGAAAATCTCCGATCTGACCGTAACAATGATCGGTCTGATCAACTGCTGATATATTCAATCACCAGAAAGAAAGCGCAGCTGCGTAATATAGCTCTTACCGGATGAACAGTTTTTACCCGGGATAACACAAAATTTCAGACATAAAAAAGACCGCCGTCCCTGTAGGAACAGCAGCCTTAATGAACCGGCGGATCTACTCAATCCTATCCGCAAATTCTTTTATGAACGTTCTCTGATGGAGAACTGATCGTTGTCATAATTGATTACATACGGAACCTTGACGAACACTTCACCTGACAGAATAGCCTTTGACAGCGGATTTTCAATTTCCTGCTGGATGGCTCGCTTCAGAGGTCGTGCTCCGAAATCAGGATCGTAGCCGACTTCACACAGATGCTCCCATACAGAACTGTCAAGGGTAATATCGTAGTTCTGCACTGCCAGACGTTTGAGCAGATTATTAACCTGGATCTTGCAGATATTGATAATCGCATCACGGTCAAGCGGATGGAACACAATGGTTTCATCGATACGGTTGATGAATTCCGGTTTAAAGTGTTCACGGATTACGTTGTTAAGCAACAGATCTTTAATCTCCTGATAACTTTTATCCCTGTTACCCTGGATCAAATCTGAACCAAGGTTGGAGGTCATGATTATCACGGTATTCTTGAAATCCACTGTTCTTCCCTGACCATCAGTCAGACGGCCGTCATCCAACACCTGAAGCAGAATATTGAACACATCAGGATGCGCCTTTTCCACTTCATCAAGCAGCACAACAGAATATGGTCTTCTTCTTACCGCTTCGGTCAGCTGTCCGCCTTCATCATAACCGACATATCCCGGAGGAGCTCCGACCAGTCTTGACACACTGTGTTTTTCCATGAATTCGGACATATCGATACGAACCATGGCATCCGCTGAATCAAACAGGAAGTTTGCCAGGGTCTTGCACAGTTCAGTCTTACCGACACCGGTAGGTCCGAGGAACAGGAACGAACCGATCGGTTTGTTCGGATCTGAAAGTCCGGCTCTGCTTCTTCTGATAGCATTGGCAACAGCCACAACAGCCTCCTCCTGTCCGACCACCCGCTTATGGAATTCATCCTCCATTCTCAGCAGTTTTGACTTTTCGCTCTCCATCATCTTGGAGATCGGGATCCCGGTTGCTTTAGAGATAACCTGGGCAATTTCATCCTCGGTAACCTTGTTGCTGACAAGTTTCTCCTCTGCCTCCACCTTCTCCTTCGGAGCCTTGCTTGCAGCCTCCAGTTTCTGTTCCAGTGACGGGATCACGCCGTAGCGCAGTTCACTCATCTTGTTCAGATCCTGCTTTCTGTTTGCCACTTCAAATTCATAACGTGCCTTGTCAAGCTGATCTCTGATGGTCTGGGTATCCTCGAAGGCGAGTTTCTGTTTCTGAATTTTTGCATCCAGTTCCCGGTACTCTTTCTCCTTCTGGGCAATCTCCTCCCTGATCAGGGCAAGTCTCTGCTTGGTTGCCTCATCGGTTTCCTTCTGCAGACTCTGCTCCTCCATCTTAAGCTGGATCAGTTTACGGTCGATCTTATCCAGAACCTCCGGTTTTGAATCCATCTGCATTCTGATGCTGGCGGCAGCTTCATCTATCAGATCGATAGCCTTGTCCGGCAACTGGCGGTCGGTGATGTAGCGGTTCGACAGAGTTGCGGCGGCAACGATAGCCGAGTCGGTTATATCAACGTGATGGTGCAGTTCATATTTATCCTGCAGACCGCGCAGAATTGCGATGGTATCCTCCACAGTCGGCTCATCCACAAAAACCTTCTGGAAACGACGCTCCAGGGCGGCATCCTTTTCGATATACTTTCTGTATTCATCAAGGGTGGTTGCACCGATGCAGTGCAGTTCACCGCGGGCAAGTGAAGGTTTGAGCATATTACCTGCATCCATACCGCTTTCTCCGGTGGCACCGGCACCCACTATGGTATGAATTTCATCAATAAACAGAATGATCTCGCCGTCATGCTTGCTCAAATCATCCAGCAGCGCTTTCAGTCTTTCCTCGAATTCACCGCGGTACTTGGCACCGGCAATCAGCGAGCCCATATCCAGCGACAGGATCCTCTTGCCGCGCAGGGTAACCGGAACCTCGTTGTTTACAATACGCTGGGCAAGGCCCTCCACGATGGCGGTTTTACCGACACCCGGCTCACCGATGATCACCGGATTGTTCTTTGAACGGCGCTGCAGAACCTGAATGGTACGGCGGATTTCGTCATCACGGCCGATTACCGGATCAAGCTTACCCTCCTCCGCTCTTTTAGTAAGATCGATGGTATATTTTGAAAGAGCACCGCGCACATCCTCGCTGTTCTGTTCGGTCACAGCCACACCGCCGCGAACCTCTTCGATGGCCTTATCGATTTTTGCCCGGTCGGCACCGTATTTTTTCAGCAGCTGACCGAGATCCCCGTTATCCTCCAGGGCAGCCAGCACGAACACATCGGTGGAGATGTAGGTATCCCCCTTGTGATGGGCGTACTTTTCAGTAAGATTGATAACACGGTTGGTATTCGGCGATATATTAACTTCACCGGCACTGCTTCCGTCCACGGAAGGAAGTTTATCGAGAGCCGCATACAGTTCTCTTCTGAAGCCGTTGATCTCGATCCCGGCCTTTTTCAGGATCTCCGGAACCGACACATTGTCGGATTTCAAAATTGAACACATAATATGGATCGGTTCAATAAACTGGTTTCCTCTTTTAACGGCCAGTGATTCGGCCTCGGCCAGGGCTTTCTGGAACCCTGTTGTAAAACTTTCTACATTCATGAGCATGAACCTCCAAATATTCATTTCCTTCAATTAAGTATGTATAGACATTTTTGGCTAATTCAAGACAGAATGTAAAAAAAATCTGCGGGAAAATTCAGAAAAAAGCGGAACTATGAGCGGATCATTATCACCGAGGCCATGCGGCCGGTTACATGTTCGCGGCGGTAGGAATAGAAAAGATCGGTTCTGGTGTAGGTGCAGTAGTCACCGCCGTAGATCCGGTCTGCCGGGATCCCGGAGGAGGTAAGCCGGCGGCGCGCCAGTGCCGGCAGATCTGCAAGATATTTTCCGGAAGGTAAAGCGGCAAAACAGCAACGGCAGTCAGGATCACGTTCAATGAAGGCCTCCCTGACCTCGGGGCCGATTTCAAAGGCGGAGGGTCCGATGCACGGGCCAAGATATGCAGAAGTATACCGCGGATCCGCCTTCATGGCATTCACCGTGTTTTCCAGCACCCCGGAGCACAGCCCGCGCCATCCGGCATGGGCCGCGGCAACCACCGGTTCCCGTTCATTGAAAAACAGCACCGGCAGGCAGTCTGCGGTCATAACAGCAACCGCAAGATCTCTTTCCCGGGTGACAGCGGCGTCGGCATCCACTGGAGGAAGTCCAGTCATGGATGATCTGGCCTCCACCACGGCGGTTCCGTGGATCTGATTAAGGTAAAGAACCCCGCCTGCGGCTCCGAGTTCCTCTCTGAGCCGCTCACGGTTGAGCGCCACATGTTCCGGACGGTCGCCCACATGGGTTCCAAGGTTAAAGGAATCATAGGGAGCCCGGCTGAAGCCGCCGGTTCTCACGGTGCACAGAGCCTCCACCCACTCAGGAGCAGGCCACTGCGGTCTGACTTTTCTCAGTTCCATACAATGTCATTAGGATGAAGAGCGGTATCCTCTCTGAGTTTCACCAGCAGCTCCTCGATATCGGCCGGGATCGGTGATTCAAAACTCAGATATTCCCCGGTAACCGGATGTTCCAGTTCGAGTTTCACCGCATGCAGAGCCTGACGCGGGAATCTTGCCATATAGGCGGAGAATTCAGGAGTTGCCTGCTTGATCAGTCTTGAACGGTCGCCGTACTGCTGATCACCGACCAGCGGATGGTTGATATGGGACATATGAACCCTGATCTGATGGGTTCGTCCGGTTTCAAGTCTGAGACGCAGACGGGTATGGGCACGGAATTTCTCAAGCACACGGTAATGGGTAACCGCATCCTTGCCGAGTCCCTCTGGCATCACCGCCATGTTGGTGCGGATCCGCGGATGACGGCCGATCGGTTTATCCACCACTCCGCCCGCGGTCATATGTCCGCACACCACCGCCTCATATTCACGAACCACATTGTGCCGGCTGATCGCCTTTACCAGTCTGTTCTGCGCCTCGATATCAAGCGCCACCACCATCAGACCGGAAGTATCCTTGTCAAGACGGTGCACAATTCCGGCACGGGGAACCTCGGCGGTCTGCGGAAAATGATAGAGCACCGCATTAAGCAGGGTGCCGTCGTGACATCCGGCCCCCGGATGTACCACCAGACCGGCCGGCTTGTTGATGATCAGGATATGCTCATCCGAATACACGATCTCCAGCGGAATATTCTGCGGTTCAAAATGTTCATCATTTATTACCTCCGCCTGGATTTCAATTTCCTGACCCTCCTGGACCAGCAGTTTGGGCAGAGTTTCGGTTTTCCCGTCCACCTTTACCCTTCCGGCAATAATCCATTCCTTGAGTCTGCTGCGGGAGTAATCCGGAAACATGGCACTCAGGGCCTGATCCAGACGCCTGCCGTGTTCCTGTTCAGAAACGGTTCCGTTGATTTCTATGATCTGGGACATAAAGATCCTGTTATGTTATGGAAAAACAAGGGACTGCGGACAGTCCCGACTATCAGCGCTATTCTATCCGATTTTGCCGCAAATTGATACTGCACGCGGACGGCGCTAGTAGTTACGCATGAGAATCATTTGTTGAGAGCGAGGATCTCATCATTCGGTTTTCCGTTGTATTATAGCAAAGAACAATACATATATTTTTCAATGTTTCCTTCTCCACCTGTCTTCATTGCCCGCTAATAAATCGATCAAGAAGTAATCGAAAAGTTTTACGAACTCAAAATACTTGTTAGTTCTAGTATTATAGTACGCTATAATACTAGAACTATGAAAAAAGAATTACTTCCTGATTTTGCCAAGCCTTATAAAACCAAAGGTTATGACGTTAGACTGGTTCGCGGCTGTTATCAACTATTCAAAATTTCTTCAAAGAGAGTTGAAGGCAAGTCGTACCCGGTTTTAACTCAGATTTATATTGGAACAATTGATCCGGTTAAAGGGCTTGTTGAAAAGAAATTATCGTCTGATGAATTGCCTGCACTTGTTGAGTACGGGCTTAGCAACTTTATTCTCAAACATTTCAAAAGAGATTTGATCCGTTCAATGTATAACATCAATTCTGAGTATCTGTTAATTCTGGCCGTAACTTATTTTATGTACGGTCACTTCGAGGAGAGATTCGTCAAATTATCTTTTTTGTACAAGTCTTTTAAGGAACAGACACCGATTGCATTATCAGATTCAATTACCAGACGTTTGAAGAAAGCTGCCGGCAGGATATCCGAGTATTTTGAAAATCTGATACCGGATAAAAGTGATCGGGATTATCTGATTGTTCTTCTTCGTGAAATCAGGGTTAAAGAAAATGCAACGAAGCCTGCTGTTTCATATCAGCAGGAAATAAAAGATATTCTGGACAGGTACGAGGTTAAATATGAATAAGGTCAGTGAATTATCCGATGATTTGGAAGCCGTTTCAGTGGTACTGGGAGAACTAAAACGGGAGCTCAGAACTCATAGAAGATTTATTAGTACTCTACTGCATATTTTTCACGGAATAACTGATTTCAGGGAGTCTTATAAGGTTAAATACAATTTGGAAAATATTATCTGTATGTGTCTGCTCATTGCAATGCGGGGAAAATTCACCTCGTTCTACAATGCTGCTCTATTCATAAAAATCAGGGCGGATTACTTCAGAAAATTCAATCTTATCAAATACAACTTTCCCAATTGTATAGCTCATCCATCAAGCTATTCAACATTATTTTTCTTTGGACGGCCCCTTTTCTTCTTTGGGGCTTTTTGAACGTTAAGTAACTCGAGTTTTACCAGAATATCCTCCA
>JAEEGG010019632.1_pt1 | contig 13602 bp, 8 predicted proteins | sample 9134161 | NCBI WGS metagenome assembly JAEEGG01 (sample SAMN16246543, study PRJNA631951) | gut metagenome | biome: gut microbiome; feature: rumen; material: CR-attached | host: Bos | place: Iran: Karaj | collected 2018-10 | reverse complement strand
AACAAGCAGCCTTACCACCAAATCTACTAGCATTATAAAAGATAACATACGATTCCATTTCTGCTACTCCGCAATTAAATTTTTCTCTAGCAAAAGCAGCCATTAAAGCTTCACCATAAAAGTTATCAGAAGTAAGTATTCTAGTCTTCTTTAAATTCATACCTTCTATTTTAGCTTCTTCTTCAATAATTCTATTTAAATCTTCATCTGCTTTTCTAATCTTAGTAGAATCTTTATTCTCTTCATAAACATAATTAGAAATAGAAAAACTATCAGTTCCAAGAACTATTTCTCTTACTTCTATATCTTCAGATATAGTTCCACAAGAACCAATTCTAATCATATACTTAACATTATATTCATTAAATAATTCATATGTATAAATACCTGCTGAAGGTATTCCCATACCATGTGATAAAACAGATATTCTTTCACCTTTATAGTAACCTGTAAAGCCTAACATATTTCTTGTGTTACAAACTTCTTTATAATCATCCAAGAAAGTTTCTGCTATATGTTTTGCTCTTAAAGGATCACCACATATTAAAACTCTGCTAGCTATATCTTCTTTTTTAGCATTTATATGTAAAGACATAATTACCTCCTAAAAAAAGCTAGTTTACTCTAGCTTTTACTACTATTCTTGCCTTTCCCCCATCTTCACAAGTAACTAAAGTTACATGAAAACTATCAAATGTATTTAAATAACTTGTATCTTCTGGATTAACATTTCTAAGTACTTCATATACAGTATAATCTAATTGAACTCCAGAAGTATCAGTTATTTTAATAGAGTCTCCTGCTCTTAAATTTCTAATATTATAGAAGAATATATTACTTCCTCTAAAGTTATGTCCAGATAAAACAAATCCACCTTCATTATTTACTTCAGTACCATATGTTTTAACTATACCAACATTCATTGCTTTAGAAGTTTGTTCTTTTATTATTACAGAACTAAAATGTATTTTAGGTATATCTATTTTACCTACAATAGTAAATCCTGAATAACTAATACTACTAGATGTACTACTAGGTTGTTCAGTTGGTTTCTTTTGTTCTATTTTTACTTCATCTTCAAAAACATCAATAGCTTCTTTTTCTACGGAAGCTAATTTTCTTTCTTTAAAAGAATCAAATATCATAAGAAAAGAAACAAAATATAAAGCAAATATTAAAGCAAATATTACTATATTCATTACTTTCTTAAACATAATAATACCTCTTAGTATCCTAGTTCTTTAAATGCTTTCTTAACATCACTATTATATTTTTTTTCAGTTGTAGATCCAGATATAATTACATTTCCTACTTGAACTAGTTTAGTATATCCACCTTTAGTATTTTTAACTATAGTATAATCATCTTTTTCTTTATAACTATAATTTTTAGTATCTTTATAGTTTTTTTCCATATATTCTTTTGCTTTTTCTACGCTTTCAAATTCAAAGAATAAGAATATAGATCCTTCTTTAGAAGCAGATATATATCTTTCATATATTCCTTCATAAGATAAAGACTTATCTGTTACAGAATAACTTAAATCATCACCCATTTTAGCAGTAAATCTCTTGTAAGTTATTGGATTATAATCTTTCTTACATGCACATAAAAGCATAACAGATAAAACAATTAAAAGTGTACACAAAATTCTTTTCATTCTTTTCATAATACAACTCCTCTATTATATTTATATAATAACATATTTTTTTAATAATATCTACTTAATTATACCAATTAATGTACCTGACGAAAGAAATGTTAATGTAGCTCCTCCACCAGTAGATTTAAATGCATTATTAACACCATATTTATTAAACATATATGTTGTTTCCCCGCCACCTGCATATATCTTGCTATCTAAGTTTTTAAGTATTTCACATAGTGATTTAGAACCATATTCATATTCTGGATCTTCAAATAATCCAACAGGTCCATTAATAAATATAGTTTTAGATTTTTCTAAGTAAGTCTTAAATGTTTCAATTGTTTCAGGTCCAATATCTAAGCATTCATCATTATCATCTATTTCATCAATTAATCTATATTGCTTACCATTATTTCTAGCATATGCATCTTTAATTAATACAATCTTTTCAGGATATTTTTCTAAAAGAGATTTGCAGTATTCAAAACTATCTTCTTCTACAAAAGCTTTACCTGTTTTCTTACCCATAGATGCTAAGAAAGTATATACCATTAATCCTGAGATTAACATATAATCACATTTAGTAATTAAACTATCTATTAATTCAATCTTGTCAGAGACCTTTTTACCACCCATACAAACAGCATATGGTTTTTCATAACCATCTAATAGATTTGATAAATTATCTACCTCATTACATACTAAAAATCCGTTACATGAAGGAAGCAATTTAGATATACCTGTTAAAGAAGCACACTCTCTATGAGATACTCCAAATCCTTCATTAATAAATATATCTCCAAAAGATGCAAAATATTTAGATAATTCAGGATCTTCATTAGATTCTTTTTTATTATCTAAATCAAAGTATCTAACATTTTCAAACATAATTAATTTATTATCATTTACTTTAGATTCTACATCTTCATCATAAGTAACAAATGTTACATCTTTATTAAGTAACTTAGATAACCTATCACATACTACTTTTAAGCTATTATTTTGTTTATCTTCTTCAGTTTTAATTCTTCCTAAATGAGATAATATAATAACTTTACTAGCTTTACTAATACAATATTTAATAGTTTCTAAAGAATTAACTATTCTTGTATCATCCTTTATTACTCCATTCTCTATAGGAACATTGTAATCACATCTAACTATTACTCTTTTACCCTCAATATTCATGTCTTCTAATCTTTTCATTTATTATCACCTATATAAATTATAACATAAAAAAAGGAAGCTTTTGCTTCCTTATTTTACAACTATGTAAACAGCTTTTTGAACATTATTATTAGATGTAATAATTATTCTTGTTTCTCCTCTAGAAACACCTCTAACATTACCATTACCATCAACTGTAGCTACTCCAGTATTATTTGATCTATAAGTTAATGTTTTGTTAGTAGCATTACTTGGTAATACTGATGCATTTAATGATCCTGTTTGACCAACAGAAAGTGTTAATGAATCAACAGAACTAATGCTTGTTACATTAACAGTAATGTTAACTTCAGGTCTAGTAGTACCACCACTAGATGAAGAACCAGAACTTGGAGTTCCTCCTCCACCACTGTTTCCACCACCACTATTACCTCCACCTGAAGGTGTTGGAGTTGGAGTAGGATCTGGTTGTGGTGCTGGTGTACAATCAACTATACTATATGTTCTTGATGCTGTAGTAATATTATCAGATGAGTCTTTACTTGAGTAGTTAATTGTATAAGTACCTACTTTATTATTATTACCAGTATCAGTTACAACAACACTACTTGTAATATTTCCATCTTTATCATCATATGCAGTATATCCATATACACCACTTGAACTTAAATCAGGTTTTTGTCCTAAACATATCTTTTGATATGAATTTGGATTAGTAAATGTTATTACTGGAGGGTTAACATCTTTAGTTTCAACTTCTCCTTCAATAACTACTACTTTTCTATCTTTAGTAGCTGTATTACCTGCTTTATCCGATACTGAATAAGTAAGCATATACTCACCTAAAGTATTAGTATCAACAGTTCCTTCTACTTTAATTCTCTTAGTTATATTCTTATCTACATTATCTGTAGCAGTAGCTCCTGGATCAACAAATTCAGAACCTTTAGCAACTGTCATTGGATCAGCTCCAAGTAATTTAATTTCAGGTGCTTTAGTATCATTTTCTGTTTGTGTAGCAGCTCTATTTTCTATACCAGTTTCAGTAGAACCATATCCAGCAGTTGTATATAATTTTTTACACTTAACATAAGTTTTAAAAACTACATTATTATTAATTTTTTTAGCAATAACATAACCATTACAGTCATCCATATTAGAATTATAAACATATTTATTCTTTAACGCAGAAATAGGAATTCTTCTATATTCATTTTCTTCTTTTAATTCTATAACTTCATTAGATAAATAGTTAGGAGCAGCATTATTAAATTGGCTCTCTAACAATTTATATTTCTTAATCATAGAACCTCTATGAATAAATATAGCAGCAACAACTATTAAGATAATAGCTGCTACAACACCTATGGCAATAAATCTTGTTTTCGTCCAAAATTTCTCTTCTTCCATATTACCTCCTATTGTTCTATATAATTGACTGTTTTATATTTATTACCACACTTAATATAAGCCTTTCTAGTAATATTATATTCCCCAGTATTATAATCTTTTTCACTCTTAGATTCTACATAGCCATCACATTTATCGGCTAGTTTACTATCTGTTTGAAGAAAGCCACTGCTTTTTAAATCTTTAACTTTTACTATATCTTTTTCACCATCTCTAATATCTATATCTTTAACATTATAGTATACTTCAGCAGTAGAAACTAATATCTTCTCATAATCTCTATATTTAACATCTTTATTTGCTATACTTACTTTAATAACTATAAATACTACTAGAACAGCTGTTACAACAAGAGCAGCTAAGATTAATTGTAATCTAGTTATTTTCTTTTCTCTAACCTTTTTAGGTTTAACTTCGATAGAACTACTAGTATTACCATCATTAGAACCCTTGATGAATAACATTATTCTATCTTTAAAATTCATAGTCTCTCACCTATATATTCTAATACTCTAATTAATTGTGAAGTATAACTCATTTCATTATCATACCATGCACAAACTTTAACTAATCTTTCTTCTCCACTTTCAATTATTTCTGTTAAAGTAGCATCAAATATTGATCCTGCATTTGAACCTATAATATCAGTAGAAACTATTTCTTCATCTACATATGCAAATGATGGATTAGATTTCTTTTTCATAGCTTCATTTATTTCTTCCTTAGTAGGATTCTTTTCAAGTATTAATGTAAGTTCTGCTATAGATCCAGAAACAGTTGGTACTCTAAATGCACTACCATTTAATTTACCATCTAGTTCAGGAATAACTATACCAATAGCTTTAGCAGCTCCAGTAGAAGTTGGAACTATATTAGCAGCTGCTGCTCTAGATCTTCTTAGATCACCTTTTTTATTAGGTAAATCTAATAAACTTTGGTCATTAGTATAAGCATGAACTGTATTCATATAACCAACTTTAATTTTATAATTATCATTTAATACTTTAAGTACTGGTGCAATAGCATTAGTAGTACAAGAAGCAGCTGAATAAATATTATCATCATTGCTGAATATATCTTCATTTACTCCAAATACTATTGTTTTAATATCTTTATCTGAAGGAGCAGATATTAATACTTTTTTAGCTCCTGCTATTATATGTTTATTAGCTTTTTCTCTAGTTTTAAATATACCTGTACATTCTAAAACTATATCTACATTTAAATCTTTCCATGGTAATTTTTCAGGATCTGGTTCTTTACAAATCTTTATTTTATTACCATTGACAGTAATACTTTCTTCATCATATGTTACTTCTCCATCAAATACTCCTTGAGCAGTATCATATTTAAGTAAATATGCTAATGTCTTAGGATCAGTTAAATCATTAATAGCTACTACTTCTATAGAACCAGTAGTTAAAATTCTCCTAAGTGCTAGTCTTCCTATTCTTCCAAACCCATTTATTGCTACTCTAATCATTTTTTCTCCTCCTATTTAAATATACTATTTCCAATAAATTCTCTTATAATTGAATCTCTAGGTATGTTTTCACTTGATATTGGTAATACTAACTTAAGTAAGTTAAGTAATCTAACAACATCTTTATAATTTTCATCACTTTCATCTACTGCATATAATAATGGTTCAGCATATGTTTTTAATATACTAAGTTCATATACTAAAGTTGTATTAAATACAGCATCTGCTTCTTCCTCAAATGGGAATACGTTTTTTTCTTCCCCTTCTCTAACAGATGGCCAGTTCATTAATGTTTCAGATGCATTATATCCTCTAGTTTCATTATCTCTAACCATTCTTCTAAGAAGTCTTACATCAGTCATTTTAATTCTATTATGATTATCTAATGTAAGTATTGGAAGTGGTGATATATATACCTTATACTTATACCTACTACTAATATTCTTAGTTAATTCATCATTTAATGCATGTAAACCTTCTATTAAAAGAATATCATTTTCTTTTAATTCCATTGGTTCAGTTACATATTCAGGTTCACCTGTTATAAAGTTATATGTTGGACATTTAACTTTTTCACCACTTAATAACTTCTCTAGATGTTTATTAAATAACTTTGTATCAACAGCCCCTAAGCATTCAAAATCATATGTTCCATCTTCTTTTTTAGGTGTTTCTCTTCTAGCAACAAAGTAATCATCAATAGATATTGTTTTAGGATTTAATCCAAATGTTTTTAAATATAATCCTAATTTCTTAGATGTTGTTGTTTTACCAGATGATGATGGACCAGATATTAAAATAATTTTAGATTTTCTACTATAGATATCTTTTGCTATTTCAAATAAGTTGTTATTTTGATGTAACTCAGAAAGCATAATAATATCATTTATTTTACTATTAATAATAGTTTTATTTAGATCACTAACAGTATTAATTCCTATATTAGAACAAAATTCATAATATCTTTCAAACTCATCAAACATTTTCTTTCTATGTTTATAAGTTAATTTAGGATTATAAATATTTCTAAATAATAGTACAAAACTATTTTCATCTAAATAATGTAATTTAAAATCATTTAAATATCCTGTAGATATAGGTAAATTATAAAAATAATAATCATATACATTATCTAATTTATATAAATTAATATTTGTATTTGTATTAAATTTTAATAATTCAACCTTATCTTTAATACCTTTATTAGAATAATATTTAATAGCTTCTTTTCTATTAATTAATAACTTATCAATAGGAATATCTACATCGATAATTCTATTCATTTCTCTAGTTACTAATTCAAGATCTTTTTCGGTAATATCATTACATTTAATATAAACACCCTTATCTAATGCATGTATTACTTTAATATCTTTATTAAATTTGTCATTAAATATTTTTACTAATATAAATATTAGTCCAAGTTCATATACTTTATTTCCTGTACTAGAATTTCTATCATAGAATTTAACATCACAAGATGACATAACAGGTGTACTTAACTCTGATAGAATACCATTAATTTCACCTATTATTATTTTATCCTTAAAGTCTTTTTGAAAATTCTTAGATATATCTAGTAAGGTTGTTCCTTTACTAAAAGCATATTTTTCACCATTGTATTTTACTTGAACGCTTAGCATACTATCACTACCTTTTTACCCTATAATCATTTTATCATATTATTGTCAAAATAAAAAGGTGTTATAAACACCTTTTATTAATTAAGTATATTTTTACTGTTAACAGTAATTACATATCTAAATACTTTATTTACAGGACTAATACTTGTCATTCCTACAGATGAATTACCTGCATCTACATATCTAACATATCCTGAATAATCAGTAGTTACTTGCCCATATTGATTATATTCTGCTGGAATTTTTACAGCAGTTTGTAAATAATAATCTCTATTTCCATATAACCATGAAACATCAGATAAGTTCATAGCAAGAATTCCATTGTATTCTTCTTCTGTTAATAATCTAACTTTAGAAGTAACATATTGTCCAGAAGTACATGGCTCATGATCTTTTAATGCTCCACCATGAGAACCATTAACTAGACCAGAAGCATCATCACAAATTATATTATCTGCAAATATAGATTTAACACTTTCTATTTGAGCATTTGTACCTATATTTAATGCACTGAATTTGTAAACATTACTGTTAAATCCACCATTTGTACTAGCAGATGAATCATCTAATAATAATGTTAATGTTTGATTATCACCATTAGGAGTAGCATTTATTACATGGAAGTTTAATCCAGCATACTCTACTTCTTCTCCAACAGTATAAACATTTTCACTATTAAATGTTGCATCATTTGCTATTGGTGTAGGATCTTCTTCTTTAATATCTAATGAAACAGTATTTAAGAATGATCCAGCTTCTTCTCTACTTGGCATATTAAGTGCTATTTGAGCAAATATACTTTCACCAGGTCTAATTAATCTATTTTGGAATGAAGTATTTTGTAAGCTATCACCTACTAGAACCCATCCAGCATTATATGGATCACTAGAATCAAATATTAATCCATCAGGAATATCTTCTAATATGTTTTCAACATATCCTGCAACTTGTGAATTATTAATTATTTCAAATCCATAATATACTTTAGCAGTAGCTTTTAAACTATTTCTAACACTAAGTAATACTTTAGATTCATTATTATAATGTTTAGTATCAGTAATACCATTATAACTTAAATCTATCTTAGTAATATATTTCTTAATAGTCATACCAAATGGTTTTCTATTAATTAATCCTAAGTCTAAATTCTTAGCTTCTACATTACTAACTAAATCAATTCCATCATGTGAATATGGATCATGTTTATTAGTTATTTCTGCTACTCCATCAGATATCTTATATGCATCTGAATCTATATTAGTATCTTCTATAGCATATCTTAATGATAAATCATATAATTCATTATCATAGTTAAATCTTAATTTATAGAATCCTCTATCTAGATTATCAAATGTATAAACACCTGAATCTAATGTAGTTAATTCTTTAACTAATTCCATATTAGAATCATCAACCATTTTATATAATGTTACTGGAATATTAGCTAAACCAATATCATTACCATTTTGAACACCATCTTCATCTACATCTATAAATGCTTTACCAGTTATTTTTCTACTAATAACTTCAAACTTAAGAGTATTAGATTTAATAGTCATATATGTTGATGAACCACCTAATGCTTTAACAGCATATGTATCAGAATAATTATTACCATTAGTTCTAATAGTTACTTTAATTGGACTTGCTCCATTATGAGCAGGTACATTAATATTAGTTATCTTAAATGCAGTAACTTGTTTATAAACATCTTGATTAAAGATATCCATACATTCAACATATTCTGTTTCAGTATCACTTATTTCTTCATTAATAGTTTGTGGATTATCAAAAGTACAATATACTCTTGCATCACCTAAGTTATCACCATCTAAATGAACTGAATATTTACCACTAAATGTTGAACCTCTATCATCACCAGTAAATGGTAATACATTTAAAATTGTATAATCATTAATATCTGAATTTGTATTATTATATGCATTAATTACATAGCTAAAATCTGAATCTTTTTCTATACTAGTAGCAGTATCATTTGTTAATGATAAAACCATGTTATTAACACCGTTACCATATATTACTAATGCACTATAATCTGAAGCAGCAACTTCATCATTTACATTAGTTACACTTGCAAGTGAACCAACTATTATTTCATTTCCGTTACCACTTAAATCAGATGATAATATTGCATCGAAATAAATATCTGGAACAGCTTGATTAGCTTTATTACATGGAACTAAGAATCTTAATGTTGTTCCATTTGCAGTATTAACAACTTCATATGGATTAACACTATAATCATTTGGAACATATGTTAATGTTCTTGGTAAATCTACATTAACAAATAGATCTTTAATAAACCATGTATCATCAGCACCTACATTAAGTGCCATATCTGTAAGATTAGTAGCAACTTTAAAATGTATTGTTTCATTATCAACAGCATTAAAGTTAGTTTTCATCTTACCATCTTTATTAGTATTTGTAACAACTATATTTTGTTTTAATTCTACGTTAACAATTTTTAAACTATCTCCATTATTATTTGGATTAGTAATGATATCACTTGGATCATCATTATTAACTACTCTTGGAGAATAATAAGTAATCTTACTATCATAATCAGAAGATGTAGCTAAAGCATTAACTTGATATTCTTTAGTAATATCATTAACACTTCTAATTCTAAGTTTAGTTTTAATAACTACTTTAACTTCACTTGGAAGACTAACACCACTCTTAGTTTGAACTACCATCTTAGATAAAACTATTTCTTCATCCCCATTAGTAGCATCACTTAGTTTACTATAAACAGTAGGATTATTTTCACTAATACATGGTCCTCCATATAGATTCATTATTTGATTAGTGTTATAGTTTGATAAATTATTTTTAATAGTAGTACATCCATTTTGAATAGCACTTCTATTTTCATCTTTAATTCTAGTATCTAACTCGCTATAGTTAGTAGCAGTATAATTAGCATTCTTGAAGTCTCCATCAATAAATTTAACTTCAAAATCATCACTACTTATATTAGAACATTCTTCTTTTCCACAATATAATTTAATTTCAATGTCATTATCATTTAACGACATAAATCTATATGCATTAGGATCAATCTTAATAACTTCTTTTAATCCTTCATTTGAATTAGATGAAACATAATTAAATGTTGTAACATATAAGATTTCAGAACCTTTAGATTTAGATGTTCCTGTTATCTTAGTAGTACCATCTAATTCATATAAATCAGATACAAAGTTATAATCATTATTTACATATGCATTATTAATAGTAGATGCATTAGCACCATCTATAGAAGTTACACCACTAACTAAATCTATATTAGTACCATTTAAACTTAAATTAACTGTAATATCATTATTACCATCAGATGAAGATCTTGGTGAGAATAATGTTATTGCATAAGTTCCTATATAAGATTTATTTGTACCACTTCCATCAGCATTTGTACTAGGATATGAATAAGACATTCCATAATTACTAATAGTTGCTACAAATGAATTATTTGTTATATTACTTGCAATAATACTTCCAGGTTTTCTAGTATACGAACTTGAATTAGTTAAGTTTGTATTACTATATGGAAGATTAACTTTAACTGAGTTTATAACTCCAGTTTTTGATTCATTATATAATCTAACAAATTCTTGTTTTAAAATTGGTTTTTCAGAACCTGTTTGATTAAATGTACCATTAAGAACTATTGGTCCTGATGGCATTGATTTACCTTTTTTATTTGTTTCAGAATAGAATCCTAAAACAAATGTAACATATCTACCTTCTTTAGAATCTAGATTACCTTTTTGTGAATCACCTGATACTAAAACAATACCAAGATCAGAAGATTCAACACTAGATACTACAGTAGGCATATAATTATAAAAGTTAGCTGCTGTACTATATTGATTAGATTGTAAAACATCATATTTATAATTATGTTTAGTTCCTGTATTACCTAAAGTAACAATATAATTATCATCTGTATTAGTAGATTCTTCTATTTCAAATTTAGGATCTATTATAGTTCCATTAGGAGCCCCTAAAACATAAATTGAAACAGATGCATTTGTTTTACTACCATTTATTTCATTAACATTTTTAATTTGATAAGTATATGATGTAGAACCAGGATTACCTTTTTCATCAAATATTACATACTTAGCAACATCTTCTGGAACAGTAACTGTAATATTTATAGTTTTATTAGTATAAGCAGTTAAACCTGTTGTACTAGTTAACTCATCTTTATTCTTTATTCCAATTTCAAAGTTATAAGTAATTTTATCAAATGATCTAACTATTGCATTATCTGCATTTGAATCATTACCAGCAGTATAACCACTAGTAACATGATAGTTAGCAGTATCACTATAGTTTAAACCATCATTACTAAAACTTTCTGTACCTGTATTAATACTAGTCATTTCAGCATAACTAATACCAATTTTATTATCATCACTATTAGCTTTTATTGTATAAACAAAAAAGATTACGCTTGATAATAAAAGTACAAAAGCAAATATAAATAAAAGATATTTCTTTACAGATTTCATACACTCACCTATTTTCTAATATACTATATAAATTATATCAAAAAAAAATATCTATTTCAATCGAAATTAGATATTTTTGTTTTCATTTTTATAATATAGAATCTTAGCATTATACTTATCTTTATTATCTGGAGATTTATTAATTTTAAGTAATAACTCTGTTCCTAATGTAATAGTTGGATCACTTGAGTATACCCTAAACATTCCACGGTCCTCAACATGCACTAAAACTCTTTCATGTTTTTTATCTACAACAACACCTTTAACAGCTTGTTGTAATTCCTTATCCTGTTCATTTCTACCATTAAGCGAATGTTCTAATCTTTCTATTGCACTATAATTTTCATTATATTCTTTGCAGATTCCATCTAATTCATTCTCAAAAGATTTCATTGCTTCTAACTTAGGATCAAATTCTTTATTATATTTATCAAATAAAGACAAATTAACTAAATTAACAAATGATCTAGCTGGTGAATTAATATGTGTATATCTTGGAACACCATATCTAAAATGTCCTTTATTCTTTGCAGAGAAAGTATAACATTCATTATTAAGAATATCTATTACTGCAAGTTCATATATACTAGTATGAGGTAATTTATAGAATGATAATATTCTTTCAATAATATTCTTTTTAACGTAGTTTAAATCACTAATAGGAGTCCATTCTTTCTTAGATAGTTGATTTACTTTATTTTCTATTTCTTTCTTAGTTGGATATCTAAACGTTTTATAAATGAATGGTAATGTTAAGAAGTGATTAGCTACTCTTTCATTAGCATATTCAATTATATTAATTAATATTCCATGCATACTATCAGTAGATGTACTATTAATTCCTATAAATGGTTCTTTTTTTATAAAACTATTAATTTGGTTTAATAATACAAACTCTCTTATATACTCTGGATTACATGCATCATTTGATTCATCATAACCTGCATCATATATATTATCTGCATCTCTAGTACAGAAGTTTTCTCTAACATTAATTACACTATCAAAGAAATCATATGCTATACATTCACCATCTCTATTAAATTCTAGACTAATAGTTTTAGCAAGTCTATCTTCACCTTTAACAAATGAACATATACCATGAGCTAACTTTTCAGGTAACATATTTCTAGCATACTCATAACCATGAGCATATATTTTTTTAGATCTTTTTCTAGCTTCTTCGTACATTGCCATTCCAGGCTTAACATAATGTGGAACATCAATTACATGAAAATAAAGCATATAATGTCCATCTTCATTTATTTCAACAGATAAAGCATCATCATAGGTATTCATTCTTTTAGCACAGTCTAAAGTAAATGATTTTAATTTTCTAAGATCTACTCTACCCTTCATATCTTCTTCATATACTCTATCAGGAGTAAGTTCTGCTTCTTCTAAAACTTTTTTAGGGAAATTAATATCATATCCATTAGCAGCTAATACTATTTTACCTTTTATATTTGAATCAGTACCTTTTCCAATAACCTCATAAACATAACAATCATAGCATTCATCTTCTTCATTATAAAACACATAAGCACTAACTATTTCTCCACCATTAAATTTTAGTTTATCTATATCTTTAAATCTATATTCTTCAAAACCAGGTAAACTAATTGGAGCCATTATAATATCGTTATCTATTCTTGAACAACTAAATATAATAGGATTATTCTTTTTTTCAACTACTGCTTTAATAGT